>ERZ1046148.211-NODE-211-length-36807-cov-8.123585_pt1 | contig 36807 bp, 33 predicted proteins | sample MGYA00383090_ERZ1046148 | MGnify/ENA primary metagenome ERZ1046148 (study PRJEB29581, sample SAMEA5548360) | metagenome | biome: marine; feature: coastal; material: water | depth 25 m | study: Short-term variability in the microbial, nano- and picoplankton... | reverse complement strand
TCATAGTTGCTACGCCCAGTAAGTACGCTAACACATATTTTGAAGACTTTTTAAGGAAAGCCTTTCGAGTGTGATACTTGTTGTGTGCTTCCGCAAACTCCTCTAGATATTCTTGCGTTATTCCCTCATTTAATCCCTCATTTAATCCCTCACGTATTATTCCAGCTGTTTCACACAGCTTCAGGAACTTCTCGTATTGGTCGTCTGCATCAGTAGTGTGCATTGTATGGGGATCGCCTGTATCTATTTCGCCAAATACTGATGTATTTATAACGACAACCTCTCCCATGTTACGTTGGTAGTGTTCCTCTAAGTCCACAAAGGATTCTCCGCATTGGCAGTAATCCATAGACCATCTTTTAGCGCTGTCGGATGTCTGGATACTATCACAGTATCCGCATCTCCATTCTAATAGTGTTCTCATTCGCTTTGTTTTACTTGATGAATTTTACTTAAAGTCCAGACTGTTGTAAACCTACCATCTATGGCGTTACCCCAGATATTGACTTTATCTTCTTTTGTATTAACGCATATTTTAAAGGCATCATGTTCAGTATAATAACAATCTGTATAGTTGTTAGGGCTGTTGTAATAAGCCCACCAAATCTTTTTCACCTTATCTTCCTCTAACTCAATAGCGATAAACTCCTTAGTGTAGGCGAACTTGGTTTTCTGCCATCCGCCATAGTAGTTTGAGTATTTCGCTGAGTCTGCATTCCATTCACGAAACTCTGAATATTGAGACTCCCATATTTTAAGGTTAGTGTTTTGAGCTTGAACTAGGCTCGGAATCACCATACATAAAATTAATAATAACTTTCTCATATTTTCTCTTTATTTAAGTTGTAAGTAATCCTTACAAGTTGACCAAAAGAGAGCCCTGAGTAAGACATCTCCTACCCAGGAGCTTTACTTTTGATGCTAATTTTACCTACCTTCCCACGGGTAGGATTTTTTGCCTGACGATTAAGAATAATCAGGACTTTCATTGTATGCTCCACTCACGCAGGAAGCTCTCGTTAACAACGAGCCCAGCCATAGAAGAAGAACGCTTTAATGTTGCGCTTTCCTTTATAGCCTCTTCGCTCTTTTAATTTCTTGAGAGCTGTGCCCTCTATTTCTACATAACGACAGTCCCCTTTACCCATCTTCTCTAGCTTATTCCCTATGAAACCATCAAACTTTCTAGTTCCAAATCTAGGAGCATTACTTTCTCTAGAGCAACCGTCAGTTGTGCTAATGGATCCGTTATAATAATCGTGTCCGTATTCGTATTGCGCTTCTTCGCATTCTGCAATATAAGCGTCTTGGGCGGTTTTAAACCTGCCGATTGATGTAAATTCAAATGAAACTGATCCCATATTAATTTGGTTAAAAGGTTAAAGGGGGGACTATTTGTCCCCTCCTTGCTAATAGAGTTGATTCTCTGTTGCGAATTTATCTATCATAGTGAAAGCTTTGTTAGCCATCTTCGCTCCACCACCTACAATGAGAGACTCGTCTCTACCATAAGGTCTGTTAGGCACGGATTTCTTGTGGTTAACATAGTGTGTTACACCATTGAATAATCCCCATAAAGTTGAACCGTGAACTTGCATCTCGGTATTTATAGACTGCTGTAAGTCCATACCGTTGTTGATCTTACGAGTAGAGTATTTATCTTTATACTCATCATGGCTTAATGCCTTGTCAATACCTGTAAGGTCTTTCCATAGGTCATTTCTAAATTGCATAAGCTTGCGCTCTTGCCAGATCTCTATGTTACTCCAAGCCTGGAACTTCTCGTACATCTCCTCCTCAACGGATGAGTTCTGATTCATAATACTTGGAATCTCTCTAAGCTGTTCAGCTATAGTGCTAGAGTGACGTAGCTTGTGTTGAGAGGAGTTATGGAATTGGTAGAATTGATTAGCACAACTAACCACTTTGTTACCATATCCTATTCTAACACCATGCTTACCATCATGCCCCCAGGTAGCTACTATATATTTAACTAACTGGTCTTGACCAACATCCTTCATTTCGTTCAACCTGAACTGCACAAAGCATTGTCTTCCACCGTTAATAGGCCCTGAGTGACTGATAGTGTAGTCGTTGTCTTGAGCAACTTCCTCTAATACCTTAATAATCTCTTCGTTCTGAGTAACATGGTATGCGTTACCTACTACTCCAAGAGACTCGTTAGTAGAGTCGTTTACTGTTGCAAACCAAGGTGTTTCCGCCTCCACGTTTGCTGTTGCAATCTGACCTTCTGTGTTTATAGATAGACTTTCATCTCTCCTATAAAGAGGTCTTTTTGATACTGTGAAATCTAATCCGATTTCAATTAACTCCTTGTTTTTCATATAGATTAATTTAATTGATTTAAAAGTTTAAGTTAAATAGTGAGCGGTAGCTCTTACCAAGATGAGTGATAATAATAGGTTGGATAGCCTTCATCATATTTCTTACAATTTGACAACTCCTTCTTTAATGCTTCCATAGTTTCTTTTACACCTTCAAAGTACCATTCATCATATTCCGTACCTCCGAAGAAAAAGCCTTCCGATGTTGGTAGTAATGCTCCATCCTTAGACTCAAGGACTATTTCACATAGGTCGGCAAGCTTTTTTATGTCATCCATGCTTACATATGCCTCTCGGCAGTCATCTACTCCTTCTTGGCAGTTTTCTACAAACCAGTTGTGAATTGCATTTTGCTTTCTCCAGTACATGATTTCCTCGTCTATGTAGGATACTCTTTCTGGTTGTATCGAAACGTAGTCTTCACCGTTTAGTTTTACTGATACCTGAAATTTATCAGTATTGTGATCCCAATTCTTGACGTAAGTTTTCTTAGTCAAATACATGTCTAATCCCATAATAATTGATTTTAATTGATTTGGTTATATCTCATAATTTGTACGACCATGAGATGAAAGTCGTTCTATTTCTCCTATAATTTCTACTTTACAGGAATACTTTCCTTTATAGCTTTCTATATGCTTGTTAATAGCCGTGGAGTTAATTCTTGTATTAGTAAGGTCATTAGGACAATTACCCTTTAAGAATCCCTCTACTTTATAGTCTCTGTGTAAATGTGAAAGCTTGGTAGATTTAGTCTTGTTAGAATAAACCTCTTTCCAAACCCTCACTTTGTATCTACACCACCATAGAGTTTTGCGCTCCATCACTTAAAGATTTTAGTTAGTTGACTACTTAATTCGTATTCCAATACATCTACTGCGTTAAGTTTTGGTGCAGGCTTACCAAACTGTAGAACAAATGTGTCTACGTTTAGAAATCCGTTTTCATTAGTAGTCTGTATTATCTCTCCTGTTGAAACATCAGTAAAATGACCGATTGGTTTCTCAGGTATTTCGTCTAAGATTTTAAGAACGTGGCTTTTTTGATAATGCCTTTCGTATGCCTTTTCAGCATTTACCTTCTTGGCTTCTTTTTCTGTTCTAACTCCAACCTTACTTTTGTTGTCGTGTAGAAATGTAGTTTTATTCTTTTTCATTTATCTAGGACTTGATGTTAATATTTCTATATATTGATCTAACTCTAAGTTTACCTGTACAAAGTCCATGTCTCCTGGTTCTCTAGTGCAGATTTCATATATCTCCTCTGGGTTCTCTTTAAAGTGCTCCCAATTTAACACTATTTCTTGCTTAATCCAAACAGTTATCGTCATTTGTGACAGGTTTTAATGATTAGTAATTATCTTCTGGTCTACTCTTGTATACCCAGATTACAAATAAGAATGCTCCTATTGAGGCGAGCATAATTCCAACATCTATTGTTTCCATAGTTATTCAAATATAGTTCCCACTAGTGTTCCTACCATCATACCTGTAGCGGTTGCAAGTACTGATGCAGTTTTGACAGCTTTCCTGCCAATATCCAAGCTATTGTTTATTGCGTTTTCCACAGAATCACTGTTTTTATCCACAACTTTCCAATAGTCTTTTGCAAACATAAAGTTTCGTAAATCTTTTACGTCTTTCGTTTGGCTTGAGAATAAATTGCTAAATGTTTTCTTCATAGGTTAGTCTTTATTGTCTTCACATTCTTGATTTAACGCTTCGCTATCTTCAAAGCAGTCGAGGCACATACCATCAAATAGCTCGTCTTCGGGTACAAACCTCCAACAGCATCTGCATGGTACGTCTTTTATCTCAGTCGGATCGTAACTCATAGTTTTCTTGTTTTAATCGTTCCACTTCCTTTTCTAGCGCCTCTATTCGGGCTTGTTGATACTCTATTGTGCTCATCTTTATAGAAATTAGTTGTTATAAATACGTTTTTTATACCTTCGTTCACGCAATCACCAGCATAATACACAGCCATTTCAAAGTCATAAAATGTCGCTTGATCTGTTTGATTGCCAAATACTGTGAATGTGTTCATGGTTTCTACTTTTTAGAGGTTACTATTGCAGGAGTTGATGTTACATCTAAATACTCTCCTTCTTCGTTACACGAAATACCTCGTTGGTCTTCAAACCCTACAAAGTAAGGCATGGAAGAGACTTCAGGATGTGATGCTTTGGATCTCCATTCTTCTGCTGTGATTACTGTATCTTCGAATCCTATTCTTACGAATACTTTATCAGTAGGTAATGGTATTACCTCTAGTATTATAGTTACATCTTTATAGCAGTCATTTAAAACATCCGTGCTTTTATAGTATTGTCGTAGATACTCTTCAGGGCATCCATCAGCACAGGGCTTTTTCCAGTCTGTTATTTCAGCTATTCTTTTAATAGCTTTGTGTGGAGTGTAGAAATGTTCTATTGTCATTTCGGTATCTCTCCATGTGTGTGCAATTACATAAATCTTCTTCATGGTTTCTTTTTTAATGAGTTATAAATAATTCCTACTATTATAGCGAGGATTACAGCAGGAGCAATACCTACTGCAAATGAGATTATAGCACTAGCTACTACTCCGAACACTATAAATCCTATACCTAATGCTAGAGTACCTACCGTTAGATACCCTAGCTTTGTTAATAACTTGTTCATTAGAATGAGTTTTGTTGGTTAAACCATAGTTTAGTTACAAGACTATAAGATATGGACTCAGCCTTTTCCTTGCATTTGACTAGAACTACATCGTTCTTATCAATCCATTGACGGAAAGCGACAGGCCCTAAGTTTATAACCCCTTGCGGTACGTTAACGTGCTTGTTAGTGTAAACCATTACAGTTTTACCACTCTTTCGTCTCATGTTAAATACCTTTCTTCCTTTCCAGTTGTAAGTTTTGATTTTAGCCATAAGTATATCAGGATTAGTTTACGTCTTTCGTTAAACCTGTAAGACATTGATTGATTTAGTTGTTAATACTAGCTACATCAGCGCAGATTCTCTCCCATGATGACATAGCTGTTCGTTTATTTCTAATGTAAGAACGCATCTCTCTGGTAAACTCACCGATACGTCTTCTTCTTATCTTTACTTTGCTCTTTATTTTAGAGCCTACAAGTATTACCTTTTTCTTTTTCATAATAAATGGATTAATGATTAATAGTTCCTGCACTCGGAGTCGAACCGAGAGGTAGCTTAGTACTTCTTCGCAGACTATCGTTAGATAGACCTTACCATAGCAGAAATGTCGAACCGCAAATTCTTTGCGCTTGTGTACTACCAAATTGTTTCCTATATTTGTAGTCCTCGAACTCCAGTTCAAGACTTATACAGGAATGTATTTGGATCAGGTAATCTGCTCCATACGAGATAGCGCAGTTGTTCTTTACAACTTTCTTGCCTGCCCGACTGCATACTAATCGTAGTGTTAACACACAGCGAGCAAGACAGAGTTTAAAGTTGTTGATGGCAGGCTAATATTTCTTTTCAAGACCATACTTCTCACTTATTGTTAACAAGTAATCGAACAACTTCGTGTTGATTGTAGTCTGAGCATTAAGCTTAATCATTTGTTTGTGTTTCTTAAACACTAAACTAAACCCAAATTCCTTAAACATCAATTGAACAGGTTTAGCTCCTTCTTTACTCATACCATCTATGAAATGTTCGAGTCTAGAATCGCTTGTTAGGTCACAGCTTTTGTCTTCGTGGACTAGTTCTGCTCCATCGTATAATGTTACATACATACTGAGTTGATTTAAATTAATAGCTTGTTATAATGTATCCATAAGTATCATTGATAACTTATGAGCTGACATATCTCCTTCGTAGTACATGTTAAAGTCATCGTCTTTTACTTTCATTCTGTAAATGATTAATCCGTCTTTAACGGTAATCTCTTTAATAGTAGTTGATTCGGAGAGATCTAATTCGGATACTCCTAATAATAGTTGTGAACATTCGTTCATCTTTTCTTTAATGTTTTCAGTTGTAACTACTAGTTTAACTGATTGGTCTAAATAGTCTAGTTTAATGTGTGACATAATGAATAGTTTATTGAATTACTAAATGAATGAATACTCGTTAGTATTGTGTGGAAACCACCACGTATGCTACCGTAAACCCCCGTAAACGGCAGTTGTGTGATGGAATCCACTTATTTTGTAGTGTGAAAGTAAGGGGAGAGACAGTCTCCCTCGTTTACACTCGTGTTTAGCTAAAGATTGCACCGATTATACCAAATGTAACAACTGTTGCACCTGCTTTCGCTACATTCTTTGCGTTTTTCATTCTCTTAAAGTTCTCTTCTTTCTTGTCGGGTGTCATACCTGCTTTAACGGATGCGTCTTTTATGCGTTGTACTGCTTCCGCTATTTCTTCTTTTGATGTTGCTTGCTTGCATACCTCTACGTTCCATGCTATTTTGTAAAGTGTTGGTACGTCTTTTACTGCTTGAGTGAATGTGTTGAATACTGACATGATAGTGTGTATTAAGTTAGTAAATGAATTGATTTTTGAATAAATAGATGGCGGTAGCCAAAAGTTTAGAAGGGCTCGGGGGAGCCCAGCAGAGGGTATGACAATTCCACGAATAAAAAAAAATTCCTATATTTGCCTTATAACATTAAAACAAAAACCGTGATGGCTAAGAAATGCAAACCTAAAAGACCTAAACGACCAAAGTATTAAATACTGTAGGATGGCGGAATTGGCAGACGTACCCTCTTGTCTCGGGGGTGTAGATAATAGTATAAACTAAGGATAACGGGATTGACCACCAAGCAGCGCTGCACCTGGTTAAAAAATTTGTTCTTTAGCTAACTACTACGTGGAGGTTCGAATCCTTCTCCTACAGCTAGTATTAATCTTAAATAATTAAGATAGAATGGTAAAATCTTATATAGAGACTCCTTATGGGGATATTTTTAAAGACATAGATGGTTTATGCCTTGAGGTCGAAACAGACGACTTCAGTATGTTCTCTCCAACGACAGCGTTAGACAATGAGATAGATAATTGGCTGATAGATAATGACTATATGATATTAGAAAGGGGTATATACTTTAATGATCCTATAGTTGAGACTTTGAATTATATATACTACAATGAGCAGACTAATGACTACGAGGAGGTAGAAGTCCCTGTGGGGTATAGTAGTACTGTTGATATGGGTAACTTCTTGTTAAAGTATAAACTGGAAAAGAGATAATGTATCTATTAAAGATAAGTAAGAAAGGAGAGAGTGTAACTGATGAGGATAATGGGATACTAGCTGTTCCAGAGTTCCAGAAGGTTTTAAAAGAAAAGAAGTTAGGACAGAAGGGTATGAAGTTTGTGGCGTTAAGTCAGGATTATGATTCTCCTTATAGGTATCTTAACGAGAAGGATAGGAACAGGCAGATATGCACGGATCTATTTGGGAAGCCCGATTGGGCTGACACTAAACATCCTTTAATAAAGGCGGCTGTAGGTAAATACAGGGAATTACAGAGAGATCCTCTTGACGATCAGTTAGAGGCGTTTAATAAAAAGATAGATCAATACACTACACTTATTAATGAGTGGCACTTAGATCAGGAGACAGCTGAAGATTTACAGAAGGTGATGATAGGTATTGAGAAGTTATTAGGTACTAGAACGGTATTGTTGGAAGCGATAGAGCGTAGAGGTGAGAGAAAAGTAATTAGTGGAGAACAGACTCTGAGTTTCCTTGAAGATAGAGCGGTTAGACTAAAAGATGCTTAATGGCTAAGAAATTTGATGTACAGGCTTATAGGCCAATTCCAAATAACGGACACCCTAAACTAGATGCAGATAGTCTTGCGTATCAAGATTATTGGGAGGAAGAGATGCACAGGTGTATTAATGGTTACAAACCCATAGGTGGGGAGTGGATACCTGGTAATTACTACTGGTATTTGAACTACTACATGATCTTAGGTAATGATGGTAGTGATGGTAATCGAAAAACATTAATATACCCTTGGTATAGGGATATGGATAAAGAGTATTTTAACCTTTTCCATACTTGCAGGGAAGAGGGTAAAGGAATGATCGTGATTAAGGCTAGGGATAAGGGTTTCTCCTATATGAACTCTGGCTTGGTAGCGCATGAATTTACTTTCTTTCCGCATTCCGAGGTAGGAATTGCGGCTGGACTTGGTGTGACAGCAAACTCTTTCTTTGATAAAGTCAAAAAAGGGTTGATGAATCAACATCCTAATTTTAGGCATGGGTGGTTAAAGGATACTAAAGACGTACTGAGGGCTGGATATAAGCAGAAGAATGCTGAAGGTCGCTGGGAAATAGGTGGTTATCAGTCAGTTATACATTGTAGAACGATGGATGATCCTGAAGTCTACAAAGGTGAGCGTTTATCTATTATGATATTCGAGGAAGCAGGGGAGTTTAAGAGATTAAAGAATGCTTATATGTCATCTAAAGCTTGTTTCATGGATGGGGCTTACCAATATGGAGTTCCAGTAGTCGGTGGTACGGGTGGTGATATTGATGCGGCTTCTGCTGACTTTATGGATATGTACTATAATGCAGAGGCATTTAATCTTATCCCTATGTTTATACCAGCATCTAGAGCTCTTCACGGGTTCTTCAGTCCTAAGACGGGAGTTGATGACGAGAAAAAGGCGTTTGAGTATATAGAAGATGAAAGACGAAAGATACTTGAGAATGGTGGTGACAGTAAAGCTTACAACTTATCTATACAAAACTATCCCTTAACCATACAGGAGGCTTTCCTTAAGACTAAAGGTTCTAGGTTTGACATAGCATTGCTTAATCAGCAAAGGGCTAGGGTTCAGACACTTGCAGATCCAGAGCAACACATAACAACTGGTAATCTGGATTGGGTGATAAATGAAGATGGACTAACCGATAAGGTTGTTTTTACTCCACACCCACACGGGCCTTATAAAATACTACACCAACCACAGGTTCACATGCAGGGGTTGGATATTGGTGGTATTGACTCTTACGATCAAGATCAGGCTGGTGCTGCCCCGTCTTTAGGTTCAGCAATGATATTTAGACGTATAGCTGACACAAATCAACCGTATAGGCTTCCTATTGCGGAATACACAGATAGACCTGAAACAGCAGAGCAATTCTATGATGGATGCTTGAAGTTGGCTGTTTATTATAACGCTCAGATGCTTATTGAATACACTAAAATTGGTATCTTAGACTATTTCCTCAGAAATAGGGCGCAAAAATATTTAAAAACTAAACCTAGATCTGCACACGCCCCTGGAACAAAGACCAGAAATAACTATGGGGTACACATGAATAAGCAGATTAAGGCGTACATGGAGTCTTTAATGTATGATTATATTAAGGAGAGAGGGGATGAAATATGGTTTATAGACCTCTTAGACGAGCTTTGCGACTGGGGTTCTAGGAATACGGATAGAGCAATCGCATTCGGTTTGTGTCTTATCCACGAAAATGATAACTTTGCAATTGAAGTTAAAAATAAAGAAAACGAAGCCATAAAAGAAAGTGGCTTTGCCTATTATAAATACGATACTAATGGTACACCAGTTAAACATATAAGATAATGAAGAATTTTCCTAGTCAATTAATATCTGATTCCAAGAAGGATAAAAAATGGTGCGAACAAATGCTTAATGCTATTGTAAGCTCCACAGATCACGCAAGTAGTCCTGAGAGTAGGTATAAGATTAAAGATATAAGAAACTACGATATATATAACGGTGAATTTAACCGTGATGATTATAAATACCTAACAGAGCAATATGGATACAATTACCCAGCTAGGCTAGTAAACTATCCTATAGTTCAACCTAAGATAGACTTACTGTTAGGTGAAGACCTACATAGACCTCTTGATACTAAAGTGGTTACTGTAAACCAAGAAGCTATTAACAGGAAGGAAGACCATAAGGTTACTATGGTTATGAATAAACTCCTAGAAGAAGTTAAGGAGGAGATGAAGAATTTAGGCATGGAGACTAATACTGAAGGACAGGATATTCCAGTTCCAGATGATATAGACACCTTTATGCGTTACAATTATAGGGAGTCTATAGAGGAGTCTGTTCAGGATGGCTTGGAGTTTCTGGTTAACCGATATAAACTTAAAAATAAATTTAAGGAAGGATTCAGGGATTTATTAATAACTGGAAAAGAGTGCTATAGAATTGAGATAAAGGATGGTGATCCACAAGTCCGAAGAGTAGATCCTAGATCTTTAACTTATGATTTAACAAGTGAAACTGATGATTTAGGTGAGGCTAATTGGATTTCAGAAGAAAGATGGCTTTCCCCTAGTGATATTGTAGATGAATTTGGTGAGGTTCTTTCTGATGATGATATTAGGCTTATAGAATCCCTATCTAAACAGGATAGTATAGATATACAGTCAGAATACAGAAATTGGTATGTAAAAGGTGAGTCTGGTGAATTAAGAGTTAAAGTTGTACACGCAGAGTGGAGATCCTTAAAGAAGATACAATACAAACTAAGCCCTAATAAGCATGACAATGAAAAGCCATTTAGAAAAATGGTGTCTGATAAGTACAGAAAGAGAAAGGGCGAAAAGATTCGTAAAGTTGTTATTGATGATATTTGGCAGGCTACAAAGATTGGTGGTAAGATTATGGTTAACTGTCAGCGAGTTCCTAACCAGATACGCTCTTTAGATGATCCTAGTGCTGCTAACTTAAGTTACGTAGGATGCGTTAGAAATCACACTACGGGAAGCTCCGTGTCTATGGTAGACCTACTTAAGAATGTTCAGATGTTATACAATATTGTAATGTATCATATAGAGCTTTCTATGGCACGATCAGGTGGTAAGGCTGTTGTATATGATGTAGCCCAGATGCCAGCTAATCTTGGTATGAATATGCAGGACATTATGTATCATATCAAAAATGACGGTATTATACCTATTAACTCTAAGGATGAGGGGTTACAGGCGCAGACGTTTAATCAATTCCAGCAGATAGACTTTACCTTGTCTAGTTCTGTTCAACAACTTATAAACCTTAAGGTTATGTTGGAAGATATGGCTGGTCAAGTATCAGGCGTAACTAAACAACGTGAAGGTCAGGTTGAGCAATACGAACAGGTAGGTAATCAGCAAAGAGCTGTAGTTCAGTCAGCTACAATTACTAGGTCTTGGTTCTGGTCACACGACATGGTTAAGCAAGACGTATTAATGCGTTGCGCTAATCTTATGAAGATTGCGTGGAGCGAAGGTAAGAAGACTGCAACTGTATTTGGTGATGGAACTTACAAGTTTATCTCCATATTGCCAGACGTACAGTTAAATGACTATGGAGTATTCTTAGGTGATGGTGGTAAAGATGAGGAAATGAAAGCAGCTGTTTCTCAGCTCGCTCAATCAGCCTTACAAGCAGGGCAGATAGATATGCTGGATGTTATTAGAATATACAAGTCAGATACTTTAACTGAGGCTGAACATATCTTAGAGCGAGGATTGGAAGCTGCTAAAGAAATGCAAGCACAACAACAACAAGGTATGCAAGAGCAAGCTCAAGCGGAAGCTGAAGCTAAAGCGCAAGAGCAGCAAATAGAAGTTGAAATGAATCAGTTAGATAACGAAACTAGAATTAAAGTTGCTGAGATACAGCATCAATCTAAACTAGAGACGGCAGAAATACTATCTGATGATTCTTATGGAAATAAAAAAGCAGACGCAGCTTTAAGGCAAATGGAAGGTCAATTAAAAGGACAAGTCAAGAATTAATTTGGTATGTCAATAATTTTTAGTAATATTGCAAAAAGAGATAATGGAAAAAAAGGAAACATTAAGCGAAGAAGTTAAGGAGTTTAATCCTGAATCTTTCGCTGGGCTTGACAAACTGGTAGAGACAGTAGGTCAGGTTGGTGAAGAGCCTGCAAAGGAAGAGTCTTCATCTTTAGTAGAAGAGGATAATGTAGAGGAATCAACTGTCGTGGAAGATGCGCTAGTTGAAGATGACTCAGAAAGTGATGACTCTGATTTCGATTGGGGTTCTGAAAGTTTAGATGAGCCTGAAGAGGAGCAAATCCTTGATAAAGAAGATGACGATTGGGATGTTGAAGCCTCAACAGAAGTTGAAGAGGAAACTGAGGTTGATACCGACAAAGAACAAGGAGTTGACTGGGATTCAGTCGCTAACGAATTGGGATTAGAGGGCGCATCTAAGGAAGACATCATTAAAGCTTTAAACTCTAAGAATGAGCCTGAAGTTAGTAATGATGCGACATCAAAGTACGAAGGGTACTTAAAGCTTTCAGATAGGGAGTTATTGTCCGCTGACATGAAAGCTACAGGTATGGATGAGTACGATGTTGATGACTCCTTGGATAGAATGGAAGATTCTGGGATGCTTAAACATGAGGCTCTGAAGATTAGAAAGCAATTAAAAAATGCTATTCGAACTGAAAAGACAAACATTAAGAGTCAAGAGGATTCCAAACAGCAAGAGTTGGTGGAGGCTCAACAGAAGTCTAGAAAGGAATTGCAAACTCACTTAAAGAGTTTCGATAATTATCTTGGCGGAAAAGTAACAGTAGAACAAAGAAAAGATCTGTATAAGTATATAACAACTGGTAATTTCAATGAGGACATATATAAGTCTCATGCCAATGTTGCGGAGGCAGCGTTCTTATGGAAGAACAGACAACAAATACAGAAATTGTTGAAGTCGCAAGGCTTCGAAGAAGGTAAGGGTAGTGTATTAGACAACCTTACTAATAAAGGGGGTAGAGGAAATAGTAAGCCTAAATATAAAACAGGCGCTGGATTCGATGCTTCAGCATTTATGGGAGAATAATTTTATTACAGTCAATGCTACGTTTTAAGATGAAGAATAAAGTAAGTGCAATTTAAACTATTTTTTAAAAATTAAATTGTAAAAAAATGATTACAAAAACTGGTACGTTTGGAACTGATACTCAGGCTTCAAACTCGTTGGTAACTAATCTTTTAAAGTACCCTGAAATTTCAGCTACTTTAATTGAGCAGTACCCTCGTTATGCCTTGACATACTTGTTAGAGAAAACAGGTCGTCACGCTAACGTAAAAATTGCAGGTGACAAATCTTTCGAATGGAAAGTATTAGGTCGCCAAAGTCAAGCTGTAGCGATTTCAACAGGATTTACAGAGGCAGGTAACGCTACTGCAGGTAATGTAGCTACTAGAACTCTTCCTTTGACTAACAACTTTTTAGCTCTTCACGATGTTGTTGTAGATGCTGGAGGATTTGTAGGTCAAGTAATTGAAGTTGCTGGTACTGTTGTTGCTAATCGCCCTACAAGTACTACTGCAGTAGATGGTGGTACAGGTTATAGCTACAAATTTAAATTCCAAGACGGTTGTGCAACTCAATCTGCTGGTAGTGTTCTTGGTAAGATTGGTTCGGCATTTGGTGAGGGATCTTTAGGTTCTGCTGTGTCTGAATACACCGCTTACCCAGATACTCATAAAAACTGGTTAACAATCAACCGAAGCAAACTATCTATTACGGGTTCTGCTTTAACTGATGTAACTTGGATTGAAAACAATGGATCTAAATTGTGGTACTTTACTGCTGAGAAATTGTTTACTGATGAATTTATGTACCAATTAGAGCTACAACGATGGTTTGGTAGAGCTAGTGTTACTGATGCTACTACTGCTGACGGTTTCCCTGGTGAGGCTGGTACTGTAGCTGCTGGTAACTTAATGGGTGATGGTATTCTTGCTCAAATTGAGGATACAGTTACTTCAACTTACGATCCTCACGGTGGTTTGACAGAGGATAATTTAGCTAGATTTATTGCGGAACTTTCTCGTAACGCTAAATCTCCTGAAGGTAATGAGTGGGTAGTATTTACTGGTACTGAAGGTCGATACCAATTCCACAAAGCTATGAAGGATATTTCTGTAGGTGCTGAAGCTGCTACTGGTGGAACTATGCAATCTATGAAAACTGGATCTGATGTAACTTTAGGTGTTAACTTTGTATCTTACTATGTATTAGGTAACAAAATGACTGTTGCTTACTGTCCAGTATTTGATGATGCAAATGTTCACGGAACAGCTGCAACAGAGTATGATGGTACTGCACAAGACGCTGGTGCAACTGCTGGTAATATGTCTGGTAAAATGGTATTCTTAGACTTCTCGTCTGTAGATGGTGTACCTAACATTCAATTAGTTGCTAAAGGTGCTGATGGATTTAATCGTAACTACATCAAGAAATATATTCCTGGTATGGTTAATCCTTACGACCAAAAATCAATGCTTGCTGCTAACGGTGACGACTCATTCACATGTCAAATCATGTCTGAATCAGCTGTTATTGTTCGTAACCCATTATCTTGCGGTATTTTAGAAGCCGTACACGTATAGGGTTTATACTATAAGTGGGAGGAGTAATCCTCCCCTTTAGAACGCAAACAAGTAATTTAAAAAAGAGAGAAAAATGAAACATCCAGTAATTGTTAGGGCGAGAAAGTCCAAAAGATTTATTTATCTAAACTTAGGATCTTCTTATAAAGATCATAAAGATAAAGGTAAAAGAAAGGTATTGTATGATATTAATGGGGAGGAACAATCTTTTATTATGCGGTCCCCAGCTGTTGTTTTCGATATTAGTGATGAGTTTGATCTGCAAAGATATACATGGTTGAAAAGCTATCCTAATATCCATTCAAAGCTAACATTTGAAGATACCATTGAGCAAGAGATGGTTTCTACTGAAAAAATGGTTGAGTCTGCTGAAGCGATTCAAATTGCTGTCGCAATGGCAGATAAAGAAGTGTTAGATTTCTGTAAGCTAACAGGAATTAGAACTAAAGATAATTCTATTGAATTTGTTAAGGCTCAAGTTATTAAAATGGCTAATGATGATCCAAATAAATTCTCAAGAATAATAAATGATAGAGATAAGGATTATAGAGTATTCATTGAGAACGCTATTGACGCAAAAATTCTTAACTTTGTAAATGGAACTTATAAGTATAATACAGAAACTGTAGGTCTAACTGAAGATCAGGTTGTATTATGGTTAAAAGATAATAAAGATATTCACGCTCTATTAAAAAAAGAATTAAAGGGTGGGGATGCAAAACCTAAAGTAAAGCAAAAAAAATAAAAACATGAACACAAACGACTTATATGTTAAGCAAACAGGCTCTAAGGGGTTAACAGTTGGGGATGGTATAACAGAGGTAACAGGTACTTTTTATGCTGTACAATGTCTTACTGCTTGCACTTTTTCCGCTATGACTATAGCTGGTTTAACTGGAACGATAACTGGTAAAGTTATCCCTGCTGGTACCATTATATATGGAAAGATAACTGCGATCACAGGTAGCGCAGACAACTCTTACATACTTTATAAGGGTTAATATGATTGGTCTAGGTGTAGGTTTACATACAGGAGTAGTAACAAAAGCTAAAGCCCTACAGTTTGACGGGGCTAGTGATAGTCATGCAGGGGCAACCTTCACAGAGGATATAGCGGAGGTGTCTTTTTATATAAAGCCTTTAGACGGAGATAATCAAGTTATACTATATTTCGGGGGAGCAAGTATTGGTACAAAACATATCAATTATTCTTCTGCTGGTGGTTCTTCTAGGAGTATAGGCCTTAATACTAGCTCAACGTATGGATTTCCAAATAGTACAAAGTATATAGATGGTGTGGAAGATGCCCTTATGACTTTAGGTGAGTGGTCGCATGTAAGGATAACCTTTGATGAGATTACCGCATCAGTCTTAGAGATAGGTAGCGATCCTGTTAATTGGGGTGAATTTGCGATACACAGTTTGGAGATTAAAGACGCTGCTGGTGTAGTGGTAGGTAAATACCCTTTAAATGAGGGGCATGGAACAACCACTTATGATACTTCAGGAAATAATTTAACTGCTGGGAGTCTTTCAGTAGGCGATACATACGGAGGAGGCTTAATTTATAAGATTGATACTACAGGTAATAATATTTATATAGCAGCAGAAGAAGACCTTGAAGGAACTTATGGTTGGGGGTGTCCTGGAACGAGTACTGGCGCAGATGGAACAGACATAGGTACAGGTTATCAGAATACATTAGATATATTAGCAGGGTGTAGCGATACAGATTCAGCGGCATACGCAGCTTCTACTGCCACTATAGAAGGCTACAGCGACTGGTACATCCCCTCAAAAGATGAACTCTTAGAAATGTACAACACCATAGGGCAAGGAGCAAGTAATGATGGAAACTTCAGCAATAGCATGTATTGGTCTTCCTCGGAGAACGGTGATAGCACCGCGTGGGCCGTCAGTTTCAGTAGTGGTACCACGTACAGCGTCTATAAGTACAATACGACCAGGGTTCGCCCTGTACGTATAGTTAAGGGCGCTCTTGAGAGTACTGCTAACGGAACGATTAATGATGGGGTTTGGATAGACGTTTAATAGTAAATAAAAGTTAAGAAATAATGACATACGCAGAGGCATACGTTCACATAGATAACCTGTTAGATAAATCAGGTACAGCATACTTTACAGATGGAGAAAAGAATCAATTCTTAGATTTAGCTGTAATGGAATACACTAAGGGGTTAGTTAATTCCTTGGAGTCTGACGCTCAGTCTATGGAGAAGATAGCGCCTTTAGTTGTTAAATCGGCAGCTTTAGTTCAGTCGTCTGGAGTTATCACCTTGCCAGCAACTACTTATCATGTATTAAGAGTTTATACTGTAACAAACGGTTATACTGTAAACATTATGAGTTATAATGAGTACTCGGCAGCTAAAGATGATCCTTTCCATAAGCCAGACGCTACAAATCCTGTAGGGTTGCTTCGTAACGGAAAGATTGATATATTTGGAACTACTGAAAAAATATATGTAGAATACATAAATACTCCTAATTTGGTTGACGAAGATGGTGCAACTACTGGGAGAGTTGGTGGTTATGATTTAAACTCCTCTGAGGAGATAGTAAATATTGCAGTTAGAAAGATGATGTTATCGCTGGAAGATCCACGGTATCAGCTTCAAGTTAATGAGCTATCCGCTGAAAAGCGTTGATGACTCTCTTTTTTCCTGCGTTAGTTTGGGTGGTAGAGCATAGCTCTGCCCCCATTCTTTTAAAAATAAAAATATGACTTTAAACGAAATTGCTTACAATATTAAGAATCTAGCCGAGGGAGGCTACACTACAGACGATAGTAAATTAAGCATTCGTCAAATTAAGGAGTGGATTCATTATCATAGGTTAAATTTATTAGAGTCATATACTGGTAACGGGAAAACAACTCCTACTGGCGCTACGCAGAATATAGGCACATTTAACATACCAGAGGAGGGTGAGTACTTAACGGTTCCTAGGATAGCTTCCTTTGGCGATACAAGAGCAATATCAAGTATTACATCTATAAATGGCGAAGTCTTTGCTAGAACTACCCAAGATAAAATCGCATTTCAAGAGCAAAGCAGATTTACATCTGCAATACCTAAGTTCCTTATTGAAGACGCTACAAAGATTTACTTCTATGGATCTGGAGGTGGGGAGTCCGCTAAAGTAATTGCCATACTGGAAGATCCTACAGATTCTGATAACTGGAATAGTGATGATGATGAGTATCCAATTCCTGTTCAACTCATAAGCCCATTAGTCAAGGCAATAGCAGAGGTAGAGTTAAATATTACTTTAAAAACTCCAGGAGATTTAATTAACAACGAAGTAGAAGGGGATAGAGAAGTGCAATCAAGCGGTAAGTAATGTCGTACACAACATACAGAGATATTTACAATAAAATATCTAAGCGAGTAAGAGTAGAAGCGTCTGGAAGAAAGAAAACAAAGGCTATACCTTACTCTTTATTTTTTAAGATAGTTACTAGGTTGTTCGAGATAGTGGTTAGAGATATAGTAATTAGGAAACAAAAGATTTTCTTACCTTTGGGTTTAGGAGATTTATCTTTAGAAAAGAAAGAGCATCGTAGAGCGTTCCATATTAGGAAGGACATTAAAGAGTCTAAAGTTAAAGGAGAGCCCGTAAGATACAAAGTTCCTATTCTTGATGATTATTATTACAAGATAAAATGGAGAAAGTCTCGCAAAGAATTAATTAAATGCAAACTGTATCCAGCTAAAAAGGTTAGAGAATTAATAAAAGATATTTATAATGCAAATTAGTGTTAAAAGAATAGTAGGTAATGTAGCTAGGAATTTAGGTCTTAGTAATCCATCGGAGCATTTAGAGTCATTTATTGAATGGGCTTTTGAGGCTGAAGAAAAGATAGGTAGTTTCAGTACATTCATAGATACCGAGACATCTTTAAGTGTTTCAGATGGTAAAGCTTTGCTCCCAACATCCTTAATGAAGCTGATAGACGTAAAAGGTTCTAATGGGAACTTCATGCAGCCTACGCAGAAGACGTTTAAAGGTGATGCTTCAGGGGATAAATACTGGATTGTTGGTAGTTATATTCACTTTGCCAACGTGACTAGTGGAACTGTTACTATTGCTTACAAAGCTTTAGATACAGATGATGATGGATTTCCCACAATAAAGCAAGGACACGAAGATGCTGTAGCTCAGTATATAATGTGGAGACATAAATCCATAGAATATTATGAAGGTAAGATTGCACGATATATTGTACAAGATTTAGAGAAGAGATGGTATTGGCTGTGTGGTCAAGCTAGAGGTAAGGATAATTTGCCATCGGAAGCAGAGATGAAGAATGTTGCAAGTTACTGGAATAATTTCATACCTGAAAGAGAATAGTTATGGCAGAGCAATCTAAACCTAATACTTTTAGTGGTGGGATGAAAACGGACTTAGATCCAGCTTACCAACCTAAAGACTCTTATGATGATGCTATCAATATTAGGGTTGTTACTAATGGGGATAGGTCTTATTCTTTAGAGAATATACAAGGGCCTAAACTAAAAAATACAACTACTGGGGGTAGTACTTACGCTATTCGTGGGGCGGTAATTATAGAGGATTATATTATAACCCTTCAACGTGCAAGTAGTGGAATAAATGATTGGAAGATTATAAAGACAGTAATAGATAGTGATGGAGATTTAGGATCTGATTCGGTTTTATGGAGTGGCGTGGATTTATTCTACACATACTCTGGTAAGATAGAAATAGAGTCTATAGTAGAGACAGAGAGCATTCACAGAATTTACTGTACTGACGGCATGATAGGTCTTAGGTCTATAAACGTAAAAGATCCTGACTTATCAGAAAAAAGTATTTCAGACTTTGAGGCGTTTAAGCCAAATGTAAAAAGTCAAATATCTTTAGTGGAGTATGGTGAAACTGGTGGTAATCTTAGCTATGGTTCCTATAGTTACGTTTACAGATTAGGAACTCAAAATCAAAGTAATTATACTGATTGGTCTTCGATTTCTAGACCTATTAATGTAGTGAAAAATAGCCTTGTAGATAATACATCTTTAGGTATTTCTGGGGGGTCTTCTGCGGAAAGATCAAGCGCTTCTTTAAAGCTTAAAATTGAAGATATATCACAAAATTTTAGCCGAATACAAGTAGCTTCTATATTTTATTCTTCAGAAGATGTTAGCACAATTAGTATAGTTGAAGAGGGTTCTATTACCGGCTCTAGTTATACATTTACACATTCTGGATTTGAAACAGAAACACTTGTAGAAGGAGGTATAGCTGCTGCTATTATTAGTAATGACACCTGGAGTATTTGTAAGTCTTTAGCGCAAAAAGACAATAAACTTTATGCTGCTAATTTAAAGAGTGATTTATTTGATATTGACTCTATTATTAGTGGCTTTGGTAAGTTAAGGTCTTATAAAGGCGTTGAGGATGGTAACGGGGATTGGGATTTAACTTCTGATTACGAAGGGGATTTTAACCCTCACAGACATTATAATGGATCAGGTGGTAATTGGTCTTGGGATGAAGATTTAGATGCAGATAAGGCGAAGTATAAGTTTATAGATAAGAATTTTGGAAATGCTCAGAGTCCTGAGTTTGTATTGGGTGCTGAGACTTTAAACTTCTCCTCTACAAGTGCTGATGGTTTTAGGTTAACTTTTGACCAGATACCATACAAAATTGATGAGAGATTTAACACGGTGCCTGGGGGCGCAACTAATACCGATCCTACAGAAGACCAAGATGCTAATGAGTTATACTTTTTAGGCTCTGCATATAATGACGATGATTTTGGAGGCTTTAAAAAAGGCCCTCATAATCCTGTTTGGGATTATAATTATAGAAGTTTTAAAAGAGGTGAGTGCTATAGATTTGGTATAGTTTTTTATGATAAACTAGGCGCTCCTGGGTTTACTCATTTTTTAGGTGATATAAAGATGCCTGACGCATTAGATCCTAATGGTAAAATATTAAACTCAAATGGTAGTAGTGCTGTTGATAAAGATAATCATTCAGAGAACTGTAGGTGGTCGCCTTTTAGTGGTGGATCTACAGAAAATGATGTAATGGCGTATGCTCTTATACCACGAATAGAGGTAAGGCTTCCTAGTACTGTCACAAGTAAAATATCTGGTTATAAAATAGTAAGAGCTGAACTTACAGATAATGATAAAACTATTATCACTCAAGGGCTATTAAATACCATTGAAGGGTATGAGGCGGAACATGGTAATAACGATACTTTAGACGGTAAAGCTGTATACGCTCCTACATCTTTAACTATTGTAAGATCTACTGATGGTACTACAACAGAAAGTGGGTATCCAACTAGGATAGAGCAAGAACAATACACTATAGATGGTACTGATACTACCTTTAGAAATATTGCATACAATTACACTACTGGATTTGCTGTAAGGCCATTGTATCCAATGATGGCAAATAAAGTAAACTCTAGCACAAGTACGCCTGCAAATCATAAATATTTTGGATATGATTTAAACTCAGATATGGATTCTGGTGGTCAGCCTGGTGTTGGGTTTGGCGTGCAAAAATGGAAGCCATACGCTAGAATTTTAGCTAATAGCACATCTCAAACTGATGTAAGCGCACTACAAACCAATAGTGGTGAAAATTTATTTAGATGGCGTAGAGATACTTATCTTGCCAAGACAGTAGTTGCTAGGGAAATCGTAACAACAACTCAAAACGGGTTAGGTATAGATTATATACATAAAGCTCCTGGGTATGATGGAGCGGATCAAATGGATGGTGATGAGCATTCTTCTTCTGGAGATTTCGCAGCTCGCGATTATGGAGATCAATCAAGATCTCAATACAGTCTAGATGTAAATAGCTCTTTATATGTTTCTACAAACTCTTCTGGTAATATACCTTTACTTGCTTCTGTAAAGTTTGGGGGTACGGCAAATAGAAGTTTCCATCATTATGATTCAAACGGACACGCTGCTCCTTTAACCTGGAGGCAAAGTCATTGGAGTGGAGACGGAGGTACTTATAGCTACAGGTTTCTTGGTTTTAAATGGATGGCCGAACTCATTAGGGATACATCAAATGGATTTGAGCAATATGGAGGCTCGACAGATGCAGCAATAGAAGATACAAGATTTTATGATTGCTCTGACTTTGTTAACACATCAGGTTCCGCGACACATTCTACGCAAATAACTTTTGGTGATGTTTTTTGTGATTGGTATACTATGCAGAACACATCTAGAGATGGAACCGCAGACACTTATGTTTATGGTAGTGTATTTCCTGTGGAGTCTTATGTGAATGTTTCGTTAAGGCAAGGAACATATCTAGGTTCAGGCGCAGAGGTTAGTATGCTTACTTTAGATAACTTCCTTTATAATACAGCGTACAGTCAAGAGAATAATTTATTAAGCTCTGTGGTAAAGCCTACTGGTTTTGTGGATAATGACTTGTTTAAAGCAAAAGTTTCTGTATCTAAAACAAAAATTTTAGGTGAATTGTATGATGCTTGGACTGTCTTTCCTTCTAATGACTTTGCTGAATTAAACTTGTCTAACGGTAAAATATCAGATTTAGTTAATTATAAAAATCAACTATATGCCATTCAAGATTCTGGTATCGCTTTGTTATCAGTAAACTCAAGAGCTTTAATTCAAGGTGAAGGGGCTGCGGCAGATATACAGATAGTTACTGGAACTGGAACAGCTATAGAGCGTTACGATTACCTAACTACTCAATATGGATCTCAACACTTTAATGAGGCTATTATTACCCCATCTGCGTTTTATTTGTTTGATGCGGATAAGGCTGATATAATTAAGTGTGACGGACAAAATATTACACCTTTAGCTTTATCTAATAACTATAAAAGTTTTATAACGAACTTAACCAAAGATAAAGTTATACCTATAACTGGAGATATAGGTGGTACACCTATAGGGAATGTAGGTGATACAGGTCAAGGAATTTTTTCTGGGTATGACAATGAGTTTAGAGAGTGTTATTACACAGTAATAGATGATGATGACACCTCTAATACTTTTATCTTTTCGGATTTAGATGGAAAACTAATAAGTGGATTAGAGCATAAAGCTGAAACGTCAAGCGTATTGCGTTATAAAAAATACATTACATACAAGAATAGTTTATATGGTGTAATTGATAGTTCAAGCTCTAATGATGAGATTTATTTGTTAAACTCGGGAGTGTACCAACACTTCAGTTTTAGTGTTGCGGTTAACGATAATCCAACAATGAATAAAGTATTTGATTCAAGTGAGGTAATCACAGATCAGACTGAAGATTTTACAACCCATAGCGGAATAGATTCTGGGGGGTATACGGTGACTGGTGTTAATCAAAGAGTTAGAGAGGGTATTCATAGAATCGCTTTAAGGAGTAGTGATTCATCCAAACGGTTAAGAGGTACTTGGTTTAAATACACTCTAGCATACAGTCAAGTTGAGTCTAGTTCAATCATACAAGATGCTACTGACGAAAAATTTAATATATTTGCTATAAATACAAAATTTAGAAATTCAAGATAATATGCCTCAACCATATAATACAAAAGAGCGAAGCTTTCTAGGCTACGGATACCAAAGGAGTTCAACTGGGAATATGTTATTTCTCGGAAGGAATAAAAAAAAGAAAACCCCTAGATTAGGTAAAAATCAAGTTGATCCACCTGCTCCTTCTACTAGATTAAGTAAAAATCAAGCTGGGCTATCTACCCCCTCTACTCCTTCTGGTGGCAATTTAAGCTCTCAGTTTTCTGGTGATGCTTTTGGATCAGACGCAACAGCTCTTCAGAGTGATGCTATGTCTGGTCAAATATATGGTGGTACATCAGAGCAAAGAGTTGAAGCAGCGTCTTTGGCTGGTGATAGCGCTCCTCCTAAGAGTGGGGGCGGAAAAGGTTTTGAGGCAAAGCCAGGATTAACAGCTGGTCTGGGATTAGCTGGCGCTGCTATAAGTGAATTAGATGATGATGACAAATACGGAGGTATGGATGTTGCGGCATCTACTCTAAATTACGCAGCTATGGGGGCGGCAGCAGGGCCTGTTGCCGCAGGTGTTGGCGCTTTAGTTGGAGCTACAGTAGGGCTCGTTAAGAAAAAGAAATTTGAAAAAGAAGCCGCAGAGAAGAAGCAAAAAGAACGAAGTGAAAGAGCATCTAAAGAAACTAGGGGTTTAGCCGCAGCTGAAGCTGCATCTTTTTATCAAAATCAATCTGGAGCAAGTTCAGGGTATGGTGGTGCAGACGTTGATAAGTTTATAAATAAATACAGTTAATAATGACGACTAAAGAATTTTTAGAATCATACGGAGGTAAGATTTTTAGTAAAAGAATAAAGCACATTGACAAAATGGAGGGTTATAAAACCCAGGGCTATATTCCTAATGATAGTTCTGGTATAACTATTGGTTACGGTATAGACTTAGGTTTTCAAACGGTTGATTCTTTAGTTGGGTTAGGTATAGATAAAAATACAGCGGAGCTTTGGGATGAAAAAGGCTATTTAGGTAAATTATATAAAGACTTTGAAATTGAGGGTAAAAATCCTGAATCAATAGCGATGAGTGTTTCTATACCTACAGATGAAGCCCTTAAAAATAAACTTGCTGAAAATATATTTATAAAAGCTGATGAACATTTAAAAAAATATCAAGGAAAAGTTAGTGATGATGTTTATGCTAGTTTAACTACTTTACATCATTTTAGTGGTGGGTTTGGAAAAATAAGCGATAAAAAGTTTGAAGACAAAAATGCTTTTGCTAGAAAATCTCACGCATCAGCAAGAGTGTTTAAAGCTATGGATGATTGGATTAAAGATAATCCAGACCAACCAGTTCCAAATAGATTGGTGTATGAAGTTTATAAAGATAATCAGGTAGCTTTAGAAGATTCAGGTAGCCCTGACAATTCTAATACTTTTAAAAGAGAAGCCAACTATGTAGGCTCTCTAAGTGTAGATATAAGGCAAGACGCTCAAGCAAGAAATAAAAGATCTGATAAGGGTGAAAATAATAAAAAGAAGGAAAAACCAGATTACTCTGAGTATTATACACAATACAGAAAAGGTTTTGACGTAGAAGACCCATTAGAAGGTGTTGAATTTGATGATACTGAAGGTGAAGAGATATTCCCTACATCTTCCATATCTTTAGATTCAAAGAGTGTAGATAAGATTGATACCAAAACTCCTACTACTGGGATTATTGATGCAAGAAAAAAAGCTCAAACCGTCTTAGATGATGCAGGAACTGGCACGGGAACTGACACTTATGGAGACGCAATGGGAGGTGGTGATGCTGCTTTTGAAGAATCGTTCCTAGATAAAATAGGGGGATTATCATCCCTGATTGGTTTAGCTTCAGGGGCTATTGGTCTAGGTCAAGCATTAAAAGATGTTGATATTCCTAAAGATCCAAAGTTAGGCCCTGCTTTTCAGCAAAGACTATCAGAGTCTAAAAGATTAGCAAAGCAAGGGTTAACTCCTTCCGAGTTAGCTAAAGCTCATAATGATTTAGATTCGTCTTATGCGACTGGTATCGAAAATATTGTTCGTGGATCGGCTGGTAATAGAGCTCAATTTTTAGCAGGGCTTGGCGGTCTTGATGTTGCTCGTCAATCTGCATTAATGGATATTGCTGTAGCGGATGCTAGTATGCAAAGAGATAATCAGCAGAAGTATGATAGTATGATGATGGTGAATGAACAATACGAGGCTGCAAGGCAAGCCAAATATCAAGACGCTCAATATCAACAAGATTCAGCAACTAAAGCAGCAGGGGCAGCATTGGCTGGTTCGGCAATCTCCATGGTTAGCGATGCTGTCGGTAGTAGACATATCAATAGGTATAATAAATTGCAGACGGAAAAGCTTCTTATGGATATGGGGTACAAAAGCACTAAAGACGGAAAGTCTGGTCAAGATCAAGTTGGAGCAGACATTACTACTGGCGAAAAAGTTACTGCATTTTTATCTAGAGCAAAAGATAAAGTTGTAGGTGTAAAAAATAAAACTCTAAATTTACTTAGCGCAGATGACCAAGCTATAAATACAAACATTAGCAATCAACCTGCGAATCAGAATCAAGGTAATAACTTAATAAATACATCACCCTTAAATAATACCTCATCTGGGTTAATAAATAATCCAGATAGTCAGGTAAACTTAGGGAATCAGATGTACGATATATTTAACACAGGATACTAATGGCTATAGACTACGGAGCAATGATGGCATTAACTGAGGCGTTTAAAGGCACTTCAGAGGCTAGAAGAAATAGGAGGCAAGAAGAGTCTCGGATACGTACAGAAATGTTACAGCAACAGCAACTTGATTTTCAGAACGCTCAAATGATAGGAGCAGAGCAGGAGTCTTTGGAGGCATCTAGATCAGCCTATTTAGAGCAAGTTCAGAAGATACCTCACATGAGGGATTACGTTAATAATTACTTTGACGAAAGAACTACTGAATTTAAAGGGTTAATTAAATCTTTTAATGGTAGATACTCCACAGCTATGAGTAGTGGAAAGGTTTTAGACTTTAGAGACAGTTTAATGACTGACTTAAAGAAAAGCGACAAGTATCAAGTAGGAGTTCAATCCGCTAATCAGTTAGCTCAATTAGATGCGTATGCTGCAAATGAAAGAACAGCAGATCTAGTTTCCAGAAGGGATCAGATAAATAAAATAAAGTATTTAAAAGGTGAAATAGATTCGTTTGAACTTTCAGGATTAAGAGCTCAATACGATGCTATTGATGCTGCTAATTATTATGAAGGAGAAAGACCAAACCTTGACGCTATATTTAGTCAGCAATATACAGCTGTAGTGCACAATTGGGCTTTAGAAAATGATGATGCTAATCAAGCCAAGCTTACAGCGTTAGCTGATAATATGTATCCTGGAGATCCAAATGGGAAGGAAAAAATCCTTAAGCAATTTGCTGAAGAGGATATGGGAATGAAAGGTGCTTATGATGAGCGTATGGTGGGGACTAAAGAGTTACCTCCAATAGAAGCTGAAGCTAGAATTAGAAAGATATTTAATCAAACAGCAACAGGCCCAAACAATGGGTACGGTATGCTTGCCGAAATTGCTAAACAGCCAATGATGCAACAACTAGGCGTTAGGGCTCAAGGGCCAGAACAAAAAGGTAAAGTGCAAATAGCAGGGTACGAAGTATTTAATTCTGCTCCTGATGCTATTTTAAAAGAAGCTCAATTGCGGTTTGGTAATGCCATGTCTAGCAATGGAGATGGTACGTTTGATTTTACTCACGTAAAGAGAGCATTTGATGCTAATGGTGTCTACATGGATGACCAAGATGGTGATGATACTCATACTAACATGACTTATAGCGGCGCTCACATGGTTACTAAAGCTATTTTTAGCGTTCCTGATGGTAAGGGTGGTTTTTATGAGAAAGTACAAATAATGGGTGATCCTAAAGACAGAGATTTAATTAAGTCTTTACAAGCAGAATGGGGTAAAAATGTTACTTACGTTCCAACTATGGTTGCTACTTTCCAAAATGATAATTCATTAAAGTTTTGGGATAAACAAATTATGGTTGAAATGGATCCTACGACTTTATCTATGGAGCGTATTATGGATAATACTGGGGTGGAAGAAAAGATGCAAGCATCTGCTGAAAGCTCTAGAGTTATAGCTAAAATATCTAATGCTCCCGAGCAAGACATAAATAAAAACTTAACAGCGGTAAGAGCGCAGCAACAGAAAGACGGTAATGCTTTCTATAAAGGTACTGGTGGTGAAGAAGGTCAAGACGCAACAATGGATGTTGTAGCTAGTTATCTTGCTCCTCAATTTAATTTAATGCAGGGAGCTGAAGACTCTAAAGGAATACTTTATTCAATTGCCTCTGTTGCGGCCAAAGAAAAAGGTGGAGACTTTGCTGTTAATTCAAAGCAATACATGCTTTCTATGAGTGAGCTTTTGAAGGGGACTGATGATGGTGCAGAAAAATTCCAAATAGCTGTAGAGAGTAAGAATCCAGAAACTATTTATAATGTTATGAATAGAATGTTTGGAGACATTGGTGATAAGGATGAAATCCTTAAATTAGCAGAGATTTGGTCTAATTACAATTAATAAAATAAAACATAATGGCAGATTTAAACGATCTTATTAGCCAAGCAAATAGCAATCAATCTGGTACAACAAGTAAAGCCAGTTTATTCGACTATGCTAGTAAGCCTCAAGAAATTCAAGCAGAAGATGGTTCTGGTCAGAACCCAATGTTATCTCAGGAAGATATATCACAAATATCACGGCAAGGAGCTGTGTCTTCTGTTGAGCAACAATTAGATCCAGGAGTAGGAGGTCTTACAGAAAGGGATAGACAAGCAATTACAGATACAGGAGTTGATCCTGAATTAATATTTGAAGGTAACGCAGAGAAGTTTGGTAAAAGCTTAGTCGCAGGTACGGGTATCGTTGTTAACGATATAGGTAATATGATTGACTATGCGGCAATGACTATTCTACCTGACGAAGTTAGAAAATCAGATACATTTCTTAGGCTAACAGAAAGGCTACCTAATTTCCATGAATACGGTGATGCTCTTCAGAAGTGGGGAGAAGTTCATCAATCTCCAGGATTAGATGAGTTTACATTAGACGATATGTTTAAGATAGAGTTTTGGGCTACCGATGTAGCAAAGACTCTTCCTTATATGGCGGCTATGCTTATTCCTGGTGCGGCTGGAGCGAGAGCTGCTGGAGGTCTTATGACGGCAGGAGCAAGACACGCTGCTAAAAAAGGTTTATTTGGTTCTGCAAAAAGACTAGTTAAAACTAGAGCTTCACAGGCCACCGCTCAAGCGGCTAAGAAGGGAGCGTCTAAGGCTGTAGCTGGAACTGAAGCAGCGCTTGGAGGAGAAGGTCTTATGGGTGCGTTAGCTACTCAGACAGCAGCAGGAGAAGTAGCCTTATCTAGTTTAGGCTCTGGTATTTCACAATTTTTAGGTGCTGGTGCAGGGACTACAGCGGTAATAGGCGCTGGTTTGTCAGGAGATGTTTATAATAGGGCTATTGATATGGGCTTGACTGAAGAGGAAGCTCAAGAAGCCGCTCACGGAACATTTGTGGATAACTCTAAATGGTTTGCATTAAATGGTCTTTCTTGGGGTATCCAATTTGGGGGATTATCTGGTAGAGCGTTTAAGCAATTTAATAGAATGAAAGGTGGAGCTGAATCTGCTAAAGTAATTCAAAAAACATTTGGTCAGAGATTAATGTCTCACGCTCAAAAAGGAATAATAACTGGTACTCTTGAAGGAACCGAAGAGATGTTCCAAGAGACATACGAGGAGTGGATACAGCAAAAAAATCTTGCTGAAGTTCAAGGTAAAGAATTTGTGGGATACACAGACTTCTTAACGTCAGATGAAAATAGAAAGACTTTAGGTGTTTCATTTGCCGCTGGATTCCTCATGGGTGGTCGTGGTGGATTCATGGATAGCGTTGCTGAGAATGGTAGACGTATAACCAACAAGAGAGTATCTATTGATAATGACATCAACATGTACGAAAACATGAATGATGCTCAAAAGAAGGTAAGAACAAATGAGATTATAGAGGCAGCTGTTAGGGAGGATCAAGTTGATGGTCTTAACGGTATGTTAGATAAGCTTCAGAAAGCTGGTAAGATTTCAGCTGAAGAACGTGCAGAATATGACGCTACAATACTTGAGTATTCAGAGATAGCGGCAACTTTACCATTTAAAGAAAAGCTGACAGAGACAGGTCAACAAACTTTATTTAATATTAAAGTTAAACAGTTGCAGTCTGAAAAGTCTTTAAAGAATCTTAATGTATTAAAAGAAAGATCAGTAGCTGAAGCTAATGAAAACTTAGAGGGTGAAGCGTTAACTCAAGAGTTATCTAAGATAGAGGCTGAACATAATATGAATGTAGCTGCTGTAGAGAAATCTATAGCTGAAGGTAAGCAAGGCATAGCTAAGTTATTAGCTGCTAAAAAATATGCAAGTGCAGGTAAGAAAGTAGATACTGATAGGCTTAATGAGATAAAGTCTTTTGAGCAGACCGAGGATTACGCTGCAATGAATGACGCACAAAAGGCTGAGTTATTTTCAGAGAAGTCTGCGTTAGAGGATAGAATTAAAGAAGACTCCTACGCTGTAGAAGAGGCTAATGAATCTGTAGAGGCGTTAACTCAAGAAGAGTACGAGCAATTTACTAAGGCTGGTGAAACAGAAAAAGCAGAAAGACAGAAGACTGAAGCTGAAGAGAAGGTTGAAAAAGTTTCTGAAGCAGTAGAAGAGGGTGCTGAAAAAGCTAAAGAAGCTGGTGAGGGGATTATCTCTAAAGCTAAAACATTTGCTGGTAAAGCCGTGGATTTTGTAAAGCAAAAATTTGCTGACAGAAAGAAGCAGGCTGAATTTAGAAAAGCCTTAAGAGATTCTGATAGTAAAATTCAAGAGCTTGCAAAAGAAGGTAAGTCTCCTGAAGAAATACTTGAAGCTATAAAAGGCGATATAAAAACTGAAGGTATTACTGATGAGGACGTTTTAAGTTACATAAAAACTGTTACTGACGCAGAAGCCGATCAGGAAGTAAAAGACGCTGAATCTGATGAAGAAGCTGAAGCACGAAGCTCTAAAGATGAAGCAACAGAAGAATCAAAAGTCGAAACAGATGAAGACACTACAACAGAAGATGAAGCAGAGAGCGGAGAAGAAGCAAAGCAGAAGAAAGCACAGCCAAGCGATAAAAAGTCTGAAGCTAAAACTAAAACTGACGCAGATTTAACTTACGCACAAAAGGCTAAGAAGGGTGCTGAGAAGTTAGCTAAATCTTTATCTAAAAAGGTTTCTCAAGCTAAAAAATCTAAAGCATCTAAAGCAATTAAGGATTTGTTTAAAGATGGGTTCGGAACTGTTCCTGGTGGTAGTAAGAAGATGAAAGTAGACGGTAAGACTGTAGAGGCTAAAGCTCCTTCTGTATTGCAATATTACTCATCTATAAATCCTGCATTAGAGTCTGCTATTATAGGGGCTGCATCTAAGAAGTTCCCTACAAAACAACTCTTAATACTTAGAGAGGTTATTGATGAGCGTGGTCAAGAGGTGGCTGGTATGGCGTTAGGTTCTGCTGTTCACGTACAGGCTGGATCTGATGTTGGTATTAAAATAATGCACGAATACGCTCACGTTTACTACTCTATAATGAAAGATAATCCATCTTTCCAGAGAGGTGTATCTAAGATTATAAATTCAAAAATCTTTAGAGATATTAAGAATAGGTATGCGGAAGAGATTATCTATGAGTATAAAGCCCCAAACGGGGATTCCATACTTAGAACAGGAAACGAATTATTCTATACTGCTGTTCATAATAGATCTTCGTTCCCTGAAGAGATTCAAGAATCTATAGGAGCGTGGTCTGAAGCTCACGAAAAGGGAGATCAAGAAGTTACGAAAGTAATGTTCGATAAGGTTATGGTTCAGTTGCAAGAGACTGGAAATATCAGAGTTCTTCCAGACTCTAAACAAGATAATATTATAGAGGAATCGTTTGTAACATCATTAGCCCCACAAATGGCAGGTAAATTAAACATCCTGTTTGATAAAGGCCCTGATGTTGTTCAATACGAGGGATTCTTAAAACGACTTAAAGGTAGGGTAGCAAAACTTATAACCCCTAAAGATGCTAAAGAAATTCTTAAGAATGTAGATTCTAAGTTTGAGAATATGTCTTTAGAGGAAATAGGTAGTGTTATTATAGATGATATTTCTACTGGGGTAGATGGCGGAAAGTTTAAGACTGGAAAAGCCAAATACATGAAGTTTGGTAAACTATCTAAAGAGGTTGGGGCGGTAGCTTCCGTTGAGATAGATAAAGTTCTTAAGGGTGACACAAATCTTGGCTTTGGTCAAACTGTAGATTTAATTGTGGATAATATAGCTGAAGAGTTAAATGATCCAGATATTAAGGATAAGATTAGAGATGAGGTAGAGTACAGATACTCTGTAGAGTTTAATACTAGAAATGGTTATACATTAGATCCTGATAAAGCTAACTCTCCAGGAGTTAAAGCGATTTATGATGCTGCTGGATACAATAGTGGTATTACTAATCAAGAGGGTGATAACACGGTAGAGGATGACTATAGTTCTGAGGTTGACGAATATATAGATGGTAACGGAGAGCAAGATGTAAATGTAATGTCTAGCGATTCTCAAAAGCAATTAGCTTTAGATAATTCATCTTCTCACTTGATAAAGGCTGTATTAATGATAGCTAATCCTCAAGGTAAGAATAGACAATACAGTAAGTCAAAGTTAGAATCTGAAATCTATAAACTAGCTTTCGCTAATAGAAATAGACCATCTTACTTTATAAGTGCTATGAAGAAGTCTGGTGATCCACACATTATAAAGTTGATGGAGATACTAGATGAATTTACTGAACCCACAGAAAGGTTAGCAATTCTAAGAGAGTTTCATAATAATTATAGAAATAAATTCTTAGAGAGTATTGCTTACACAACTATCAATAGTGACGGTAATATAGTAGAATCTGAAGCTATAGCTAGTCGTGAAAGAAAGAAAATAGACAGAATAACAAACGCAGCTAATAGTGTTTTCTTTGGAGCTAAAGGTGCTGACGTTAGAACTGATGTAGTAAAAAGAATACAAGCAGCACAAGCTAAACTAGCTAAAGGTCAAAGTTTAACAATGCCTGAAGCATTAAAGATTGTAGCTCCTATATTATTTATGTCTGATAATTCTCAGTACTTAAATATGGATGCTCTAGTTAATGTTAGGATTTCCATAAACGGCAAACAATTAGGCTTACCAGCATTGGTTGAGTCTTGGATTGGCGGTGAAGTATTTAACAAGCATATATCTAAAGGTAAGGTATCTATAAAATCTAATGAGTTTAAGGCTCTGGTTGAGAATATGGTTGTCGCCTCTAGAACTAAAAACTTTGTTAAGACTGTCACTAATGTTGAGGGTAAGTCTACATCGGTAGTTAATATGAATAACCACTTGCTAAATCAAATGCAAAGCATTATAGATAAGGCAAAGACTGAGGAGGGTAGGACTGAATTGCTTGAGCAATACCCAGGGAATCCTTTAATTAAAATGGTAACAGCTTTAGGGGCTCAAGGATTAGAGCAAGAAGCATTTAAACTTAGCATTGATGGTGGTACGCTTTCGTATACTGGTTCTAATAGTAGGTCTGTAGCTTTCCAGAATAAAACTAAAGAAGATATTTTCTTTGGTGATATTGAGCACTTCATAAGCTCGCATGATGGCGGCAAGCCAGGAAAGAGTAGAACATACTATACTCAGCCTATATCTATATTCTCTAATTCAAAAAGAAGGTATTCTATTCAAATGCCTATGGCGACTACTGATAGTCAGAAGAAGAGAGCGTTACAGGAATTGAAAGATAGTGGTCTTAACAATAAGACTTATCAAGACGGCACTAACGTTGTAGGTCTTGATCGTTTGTCGGAGCAAACTGATAAGGTTAAGGAGATGATTAAAAGCAATCCAGGAATCTTAAAAGACAATCCTGTATTAGCTAAAGTTGCATTTATAAAAGGTGATGAAGTTGTAATAACTAAGGAGGGCTCAAAGATTATAGCAGATTATGTATTTAATTTCGCTCTAAATACTATTTACGCTCAAGAGTTATTTGTTGGTTCTCACCAGCAATCTAAAAGTGAGGCGGACTATATAAAGAGAGCTACTGGTGCGATTGCAAGACATGACGGTTCTTTACGTGGTGTAGCTATAGAGCCTATAGTATTTGAGGATGTTGAGGTTAACGGTGTTGAATCAACTGATGCGGCTTCTTTTATTCTACCTGAAGATGTAGAGTTTATCCAAAGTAGAGTGGGGCCTAAAATGGGGCATCTATTTAAATTTGTTTATTACGGTTCTGATAAGAGGGGCGATAATGCCAACCCAGAGCTAGAGAATGAAGATGTCTATTTGAAGACTGCTGTTCATGTTTTAACTCCAGAGATGATAGGAAACTCTGTGGAGCTTAAAAATATAGCAGATAAACTTAAAGCTAGACGACAAAAGAATGGTTATGGGGAGTCTTTAAATATAGCGGTATTTGAAAGTGGTGCTAAGAAGTTCCCATTAATACATAACGGTCAGAAGTCTATATCACATGATGCTGAGTTTGGTGCTGACTCTGATGCACAGCAACAGTTAAATAATGCCTACATGGTGGGTAATAAGCTTGTGGGTATTGATGGTGCTAATATGGGTATCCAATTACCAATGGATAAGGGTAGAAAAACAACCACATATCCAACTCAACTTGTGGGTAGTAATAATAACGATCTCACAACAGAGCAAGCTTTAGAGATGGATCAAATTCAAGCTTTAGAGGCTGAGATATTTGATGCTAACTTAGAGGAGGCTGTTGGTACTTTAATAGCAGACCAAAAGGAGAGTACTCCTGAATCTAGATTAAAGGTAAAACAAATATTAGGTAAGGTGGTTGGAAACAACGCTGTTACATCTACATCAAATGGTGCTGCTAAATTACTAGCTGCTGCTAATGATAAGATTAGTCAAAACTTACCAGGACTACATAAGTACTTTGGCGATGCAATTAAATCTTTAATTAGAAAGTCAGCCAAGATAGTTACTAATGGTACTATAGCAATTCAAGCTACGTCTGTTGGTAAAGACTTAAAAGCTTATACCACAGGTCTTAGATATGACTCTAGACAAAGAAAGCGTAAGGTAACTCTACCAGCTGAAGCAGTAGTTCCTGCATCTTTAAAGGGTAAGTATTTAGCTAGAGTAGATAAAGACTTTAAGAGCGCACAAGAACTTAAGAATCACATAGATAGAAATATGGTTTCTATAGGTTCTTCAGAAGGTGCTGGAATTAAGGTTAAGGGATTAGATAGATTATTTGGTTCAGAGCTTGAGGCTAAAGAGTTTTTGTATTCTCAAATGGCTCAATTAGAAGATGGTAGATTTGTGGTATTAGGTGAGGAGTTTATAGGTTCTCGTATTCCTGCTCACGGTAATCAATCTAGAGTTGTAATGGAAATAACAGGATTCCAAACCGAAGTTAAAGGTAAGGATGGTTCTTTTCAAAACAATGCAATACAGATTCCTTCTGATGTAAATAAAGTATTAGGTTCTGACCATGATGGTGATTCCATATTTATGAACTTTAGACATAACAATCCTAGAACTGCATCTCAAAGAAGAGTTAATAGCTATATGAAAAAGACTATTGACTTCTACCAAAAGGAAGGTAAGTTTCAAGAGATTACAGCCGACCTAGAAATTAGTGATGAGATTGATAGTAGAATGGAAGCTATTGGTAAAAGATTCCCTAGTACAAATAAAAGGTCTAGTCAGAATACTCCTTTAGGAGCTGCTGAGTTCTTTGAGGAAAATGTTACTGGTTCAGGAATGGTAGGTAATGTAGCGGCATTAAATAACGGAATGTCTTATATGGCTAGATACGGTGTTAGATTAGGCTTCCCTATTTCTATTGACGGAACTAGAAAGGAAGCGTTTAACAATGATTGGAGTGGAGATTACGCTACAAACTCGTTGGCTTTCCAGGGGGCTAAAACATTACAAGTAGTACTTGATAATGCTAAAAACCAACAAGCAACAGTATTAGGATTGAATCCTTCTACTATTGTAGCTGGATCTATATTACCTAGAATTGGGTTTAATTCTTCTCAGGTTGATTTAATATTAAACTCTCAGGGAGCAAAACTATACACTAAACACGCTGGTAGAAAGGCTATGAGAGATAGAAACTTCTCTTATACAAGTGCTGCTGAAGCTGCTTTAACCGAACTTGTTGGTAAAGAGCAAGCTAAAATTATTTCTGGTGAATTAGCTAAGAATCCTGAATCACCTATAAGTATAAATACCGACATAATCAAAGATGGTAAGATAGACATGACTAGGGCTGATGGTAGAGCTAGATTGAATAATGAAATAGAGATTATTCGAGTTTTACATAAGTTAGATGGTGTAGGTCAAGACGTTTATACTGTAAATAGTTTGTTAGGTCAGCATAAAGTTGTTCCTACTAATAGACAGGAGGCTAGAGAGATGAATCAAAAGATTGACGATTTATTCAATGAGGATGCTTCTGTTAAAGGTCAACAAGCATTGAATGAGTTAGCAGCGAATCCTGTTGTAGCTTCTTTTAGAAAAAGATTAAACTCAACAGAGGCTATTTACTCTAAGAATCAAATTACAGGAACTAAACACGCTGACGAGACTTTTGATGCTATTAAAGAAATGGTTGGAGGTAACGACTTGTTTAAGTCTTTTGATGGAGATCAAGCAAAAATCTTAAGTGATTATATGCTTAACATCATTATGAATTTCTCTCCAAAGATTTCTAATGCAATAGGTAAGTATGCTAAATCTAAAGATGGTAGCATATCTGAGATAAGTTTAATGGAAAGGCTTGATAGATTCCATAGAGAATCTTTAGCGTCTGAAGAAAACAATGAGTTCTTAAATGCTATTGTAATTAGAAGACAGGAGGGGTTTAAAGGCGCTGACGATAAATTCTCTCTTAGCTTAAATAGAGATTATATAAATGAGCATACAAGACCTTTTGAGATTGAGGCTATCAAAAAAGACTTTGCTAGACTGCCTAGTATTAAAACAGCAAAAGGTAAGGTATTAAATATTCAGGAAATGTTCCTTGCTGCTGATTCAATACTAAATGGTGGTGGATTAACGAACTCATCTGTTTCTTTGTTGTTCGATAATAACACCTTAATATCAATTGGTAAATCAATAGATTCTAAGCACCAAGAAATCCTAAATGAAATTCCTGGCGCAGTTGCTGATGCTAAAATTGTAGCTGAAGCTATTGTTGTTGAGAATCCAGAAATAGTAAGCACAGCTAAAAGATTCTTCTTTAATAAGGCTACTGGCAAAATAGAGGTTACGTCATCTCTTAATAATTCTTTATCTGGAAGTTTTGGAGATCAAGAGTTGAAGCTAATCAATCCTACGACTGACATTCAGAGAGAT
>ERZ1046148.193-NODE-193-length-37791-cov-4.982219_pt1 | contig 37791 bp, 39 predicted proteins | sample MGYA00383090_ERZ1046148 | MGnify/ENA primary metagenome ERZ1046148 (study PRJEB29581, sample SAMEA5548360) | metagenome | biome: marine; feature: coastal; material: water | depth 25 m | study: Short-term variability in the microbial, nano- and picoplankton... | reverse complement strand
TATTACTGTGGACAGATTGTTAGTCTCAAGCAATGACAAGCCTTGTAAGCCGCCAGATGCAGTCTTATGGACCAACGGTGATATCTCACAAGAGTTGGACTTTCTCTTTATGATTAAGGAAACACCTGCCGCATTTGCTGACCTAATACATGATCCTAAGTTTCTTGGATCTTGAATAGAATCGAATATTACAATAAAAGGTTTTTTTTCAGTTTGAAGATATAAGTCAATATCAAAATTTGATAATAATTTATTATGTAACTCAAAAACAACTCCTTGATGTTTTGATGAAAAGCATAAAGTTGTTAAAAAATCTTTTTCAACCACTTCTATTGTAATATTTAAGTTTTTAGCATCCTCGGTAATCTTTGAAATTTGATTATTGACTGGCGGTTTTTTAAGATATATTTTTTTAATATTCAGAGGACTAAGTTTCAACTGAGCATTGCATGTATGGACACCATATATTAAATTTAGATTTTCTTGATCAGTCATCTAAGTGGAAAAAATATCTTTTAAGCAAATTATTTCATCTCTCGCTGGACCTGTAGAAATCATTACTATTGGTGTTTTTGATAACTCCTCGATAGTCTTTATATATGTTTTAGCATTCTTAGGTAAATCTTTATATTTAGTAATACCAACAGTTGAAGACTTCCATCCTTGCAGTTCAATATATTCCAAGTCATTTACTTCAAAAGTATCATAATCAATATTTCCATAATCAACACATATTTTGATGAGGTCTAACTTATCCAATACATCTAGTTTTGTCAAAGCTATGCCATTAATTCTATTTAGCTCAATAGATTTTTTTAATATCTTTATATCTAACCAACCACATCTTCTGGCTCTTCCTGTGGTAGCACCAACTTCCCCACCCCACTTGGCAATATCAAGACCTAATTGATTATGTAATTCAGATGGGAAGGGTCCATGTCCTACTCTAGTAGTATAGGCCTTCGTGATTCCTAAAGAATAATTTACTTTATCTACGCCAATTCCAGTACCTGATATTAAGCCAGAAAGTGTAGTATTTGACGAAGTTACATATGGATAAGTTCCATGATCTACATCCAACATAGTGCCTTGGGCACCCTCAAATATAATATTCGATTGTTTATTTAAATCTAATATAAGAGGTATTACATCGCATATATGATCTTTTATATTTTCAAAAATGGGTAATAATGACTCTAGAACTGATTCAATCGAAACTGGATTTTCTTTATAATATTTTGTTAATAAAAAGTTGTGATAATCCATTGACTTTATGAGCTTGATCCTTAGATTATCAATATCATAAAAATCAATTAGTCTGATACCTCTTCTTGCAACTTTATCCTCATATGTAGGACCAATTCCTCTGCCAGTAGTTCCAATTGATGATTTTCCTAATGATTTTTCATGCGCAATATCCAAGGCAACATGAGTTGGGAGTATTACATGACATGCTTCACTGATAAATAATTTATTTTTAATAGAAATATTTTTTGATGCCAAATCTTTTAATTCTTTCTCTAGCGCCTCTAGTGAGATGACGACACCATTTCCAATAACTGAAGTTACATTATCACGCAATATACCTGACGGAATCAAATGAAGTATTGTTTTAACACCATTGATAACTAATGTGTGTCCGGCATTATGTCCGCCTTGAAATCTTACGCAACCAGAAGCATTTTCTGATAGGACATCAACTATCTTTCCTTTACCTTCATCACCCCAATGGGTTCCGACTAATAATACATTAGACATAGGTATCTCTCCGTCCAACAGAAAGATTAAGAATATCTTTTATATCAAGGCTAAAGCCAGTTGCATGTCTTGGTTTGTTTAAATTAATATTATAAGCCACATATCTTCCGCCACGTGCTATTTCTTTTCTAGGATTCGGGACATAAGCTGTATAAATTAATCCTGACTGATAATTAAAACCATGTAATTCACACAGGTCTATCTGAACTTCAGAGATGCCCCTAAACTTATTAATGGAATTAGCAATTGATGTTAGGTTTGTTAACTCTATAGATGCTTTGATTTTATTAATCCTTATTAAAGATTTTAATTCTTTTAATACTTTTATGTCTCCGGACAGATTAATTAACTCTATTAATAAGTTTAGCTTTTTAACATTGAGTTTATTTATTTTAAAAAAATCTTTTATCTCACATGTCGACTTTAGATTTATTAAATCGATTAGTGCTGAGCGATTAAAGTCATTGAGGTTTAAGTCAAGTAAAAGATTATTAATAAAAGATAGGTCTCCTAGTTCAATTACAATCTTTTTTTCATTTGATAATAATACCAAATCAATCATTAATTTAATTATTTCTATATCTATTGAATTATTTAGTTTTCCAAAATATTCAGCACCAGTCTGATAAGGATTAATTCTATCAAAAGGACCTGGAGATAATCTAAGAATATCACCCATGTAAGAAAATCTAGAATTGCCAGAACCTTTTGTCATTTGATAATCTATTTTTGAAATTTGCGGAGTTATATCTGCTCTAATACCAATTTCTTTACTCGTTCTTTTATCTAAAACAAGAGCTGTTTCACTATCTAGATCAGTTGACTTAAGATTTAATAAATTGTCTAGATTATCAAAAATTGGAGGTATTACATATGTATAGTTGTATTTAGCATAAATCTTTAAGATTTTACTCTTAATCTTTTCAAGCTTAACTGCATCACTTGGCATGTAGTATTCAATGCCATCTGGAATGTAAAAGTTTTTTGCTTTCATAGTACCTGCTAAATTATTAATAAAAATATAGTCAACCCCAACATCATACAGATAAGACCAAATATTCTCAAAGAGTTATTACTAAAAGTATTGAAATAAAGAATGAATTTTCTGAATAAATCAGGAGAAATAAATAAAATCATACCTTCTATGATTATAGACAAAGAGAGGGCTAGTATTAATAAATTCCAAAGATTTATTATTTTCTTCCAGAGGAATTATTAAAGTATTTAAAGAAATCAGAGTCAGGCTGTATAACCAATATATCTTGCTTCGCATTAAATGTTTCTTTATAGGCAGCAAGGCTCCTATAAAATGAATAGAATTCAGGATCCATGTTATAGGCTTTAGCAAATACTTCTGTCGAAATTGCATCACCTTCACCTTTAATATCTTGAGATGTTTTATAAGCTTCAGCAATTATAGTTTCTGATTCACGCTCTGCTAGAGCCGTAATTCCCCGAGCTTCCTCTTTCCCCTCTGATCTAAAAGTTTTAGCAACAGTTGCTCTTTCCTTGACCATGCGGGCATAAACTGAATTACTGACTTCATCAGGTAAATCAACTTTTTTTACTCTCACGTCAACAACTGTTATGCCTAGAGCTTTGGAGGCTTTATTTGCCTCGGTAGTAACAATCTGCATCAATGCAGCTCTATCACCAGATACTACTTCATTAATCGTACGTTTACTAAATTCACTTTTAGTTAGATCGTTTATAATTTGGGATAATCTATTTATTCCTATACGTTCATCACCTTTTGAAGATCTATAAAAATTTTCAGGTCCCGTAATTCTCCACTTAACAAAAGAATCTACTATTACGTTTTTCTTTTCACTTGTCAGGAATTGTTCCGGTTTCGAATCCATTGTTAATAATCTAGAATCATATTTTTTGACATTGTTCACAAAAGGAATCATTAAATACAAACCAGGCTCTTGATAAGTTTTTACAATTTCACCAAGTCTAAACTTTATAGCCACTTCTCTTTCATCTACGATAAATGTTGATGAGGAAATAACAACTATCAGTACCAGAATTATTGAAAATATATTTCTATTATTCACTGTATAAATCCCTCTTTCTTAAATTAAAGCCATCTCTTGAGTTTTGAATTTTGTTTGATAAAGAACTATTCTTACTAGAATTTTCTGAATTAATTCCAGTTGAGCTGTTCTGCATTCTAGGTTCTAATATTTTATCTAGAGGCAGGTAAAGCAGATTATTGCCACCATCAATATCAATCATAACCTTTGTCGAGCTGCCAAGAACAGATTCAACAGATTCGATATATAATCTCTCACGAGTTACTTCTGGTGATTTTTTATATTCCTTATAAAGTTTGCTAAACCTTAATGCTTCACCTTCCGCAGATTTAATTAATTTCACTCGATATGCCTTGGCTTCCTCTATGATTTGAACTGCTTTTCCTCGAGCTAAAGGGATGATTTCATTTCTATATGCTTCAGCTTCATTTATATATCTTTGTTCATCTTCGCGAGCCCTAATGGAATCTGAAAATGCGTCTTGAACTTGTTCTGGCGGTTGAGCTTCTAATATGTTGACTGTTTGGACATTAATACCAGCACCATAACTATCTAGAACGCTTTGGAGTAAAATCTTAGTATCAGAAGCAATTGTCTCTCTGCCTTCTGTAATAACAAAATCCATCTTATTTTTACCCAAAACTTCTCTTATAGAACTTTCCCCAGCTGCGCTGAGCGTTTCATCTGGGTCTCTAAGGTTAAAAATATAATCACTCGCATCTTTTATATCATATTGAATAGCAAAATTAACACTCACAATATTTTCATCTTCTGTTAACATTTGAGCTTTTTGCTGAATAGATCTAATTTTGGACACATCTACGATCTCTGCTTTTTGTATTATTCTTGGAATCCAATGAGGTCCTGGCATAGTGATATTTGAGAATTCACCAAACTGAAGAACTACTCCTCTTTCTCCATCATTAACAATATATATACCACTTAATAAATATACGGTTAATATAATGACACCGATAATAGTAGTGTTTTTTTTATTAGAATTAGAACCACCCGAAGTTCCGCCCAATAGATTTCTAAAGTATTTATTTAAGTCATTAAGGGCGTTATCTAACTCTGAACTAGTATTAGATTTTCTACCCCAAGGGTCTTTGTTACCATTCGGTTCATTCCATGCCATACCGTGTCTCCTTGAACAATATCTTAATATAAAGTTGGTTAGTCATCAATTTCTAATTTAACTACTTGAGTTGGCACTATTGTGGATATTGCATGTTTATAAACACATTGTGTCAATTTGTTTCTTAATAAAATAATATAGGAATCAAATGATACGATATTTCCTTCAAGCTTAATTCCATTAACTAGAAATATCGATACATTTATCTTATCTTTTCTTATCTTATTTAGAAATTTATCTTGCAAATGTTCTTGCATAACCACTTTCCTACAGCAAATATTAAACTATGAATTTATACTTTATATTGACATCATTTACTAAAAATGCAAATGAATGTCTATCGCCTCATCAATATTTTGACAAAATCTTTCAGCTATATCAATTTCAATACTATCATTAAACTGCTTCAGCCAGGTAATTTGGCGTTTAGCTAGCTGTCTTGTTGCATAAACACATCTGTCCTCAAGATCTTTCTGCGCAATATTACCATGTAGATAGCTTAACACCTGTCTATACCCTATCGATCTCATGGATTGATTATCAGCTGTAAGGTCATATTTTTCAACAGCATGAACAACCTCATCTATAAAGTTATTATTAAACATACTTTTAGTGCGTAAAGAGATTTTATCATGTATCAATGAACGATCTTTGGATACAATTTTTAATGTTAATAGATCATATTCATCAGATAACTTTATTTTGTTATCAAAAAAAGATGTTATTGGTTTGCCTGTAGATATGTATACCTCTAATGCTCTCTGAATACGCTGCTTATCATGCTCATCTATATTTTCATACGATAATGGATCAATATCTTTTAAGCAAAAATGTAATTGCTTGCTCGAATATTTAAGAAGCAGATCATCAATAAATTTACGTTCTAGAAAGTTTTTTTCTGGTAAAGATGAAAGTCCATTTAGTAAAGAATTGAAGTACATCATTGAGCCACCAACAAGCAAAGGGGTCTTATTATTCTTATGAATATTTTTGATAACTTTTCTCATATCATTGTAAAATTGACCAACGTTATAATTTTCGTCTGGATTACGTATGTTTACAAGATGATGCTTAATGGATGATAAAATTTCGTCAGAAGGTTTATCAGTTCCAATATTCATATCTCTATAAATCATTACTGAATCTACGCTAATGATTTCAATTGGATATTTTTCATATAACTTAATAGCTAAAGATGATTTTCCAATACCAGTTGGTCCAATTAGAGAAATAATTTTATTTTTTTTATTATTCATTTCTTTTGACTTATCTTAATCAATCTTGAATTGTCTAGTAACTTAAAATGTATAGCAAAACTTGCGGCTGGAAGTTCATTAATAAATTTATCAGGCCATTCAATGAAATGAAGGCCTTCTTGTTCAAAATAATAATCTATTCCTATTTCGTATAATTCTTTGACAGAGCTAATTCTATAAAGGTCATAATGAAATATCTTGATGTCTTTCATTGTATATTCATTAACTAATGAAAATGTTGGACTAGTGATTTCGCTGTTTTTTTCGAGATAATTTAAGTATGTTTTGACAAATGTGGTTTTGCCAGCTCCAACTTGACCATGCAAGTAAATGATTACTGAGCTACCTCTTTTAAAATTAATTTTATTAAATATTTTAGTGTAATGAAAGGTACCACTTAGATAATAATAAGTATGTAAGTAAGAAGATGTCATATTTTTATTTTACTGAAATTTTATTGATTAACTTATTAATTTTAATAATAACATCAGATGCTAATAATCCCATAGAGCCATGATCTTCGTTAATGAGATCAGCAGCAAGTGAGTGAATACCTACCGCAAATAAAACTGAAGCAACTCTATCATCTATATCTGTTAGTGTAACTAAAGACAAAATTGTTCCTGCCAAGCAATCACCCATTCCTGCTGTACCCATAGCCTGATTACCATGCTGACAAACGTAACTTTCAGCTTTTGTAGCAACAATAGTATTTGGTCCTTTTAATACGACTATGCCGCCAAACCTTGACTGTAATTTTTTTGCCATCTCAAGGCGGTTAGCTTCTATATCTGATGCCTTTAGTCCTAAAAGTTTCGCAGCTTCGCCAATATGGGGAGTCATGACCCAGTTATCATATTTGTAAGGACTTTTTGCTAACATTGATAAGAAACCTCCATCTACAATACATTTTGTATCTGGGGGCTTAGTAGCTAGATATTTTTTTACTTCTAAAAATATTTTTCTTGACCAGCTATCATTGGACATCCCAGGGCCAATTAATAAGTTCTTATAAGATATGATCTTTTTATCAAGACCAGACAATTTATAAGAAGTTATTAATTCTGGTTGATATATTGGCAATACCTCAGAATGACTTTTAGTTGTCATTATTTCAACATATCTTGATCCTGAATATAAAGCAGCTTTTCCTGATATAATTGCAGCACCTAAATATCCATCAGCTCCACCCACTATTAATGTTTTTCCAAAAGATTTCTTATATGTATTTTTATTTATTGAAATATTAAAATATAAAGGTTCAAGAGATTTCTTTTGTGAGTCTAAAAAAAATGAATGTATTTTTTTTCCAATATCTTTATTCTTAATAAATACCTGATATTTCATGATTTACTATTTTAATATCTTATACCATGGGTAGAATTTTCTAAGGGAATTTTTATCATTGAGTTCATCAAGTCTCTTATGAAGCTATCTTTTTTGTTATATGTGATGAGTTCTGCGCTATTGAAATATTTTTCATTAACATCGTATATGGAAGCTATTTCATCTATCAAACCATTTTTGACAGCTTCTGCGCCTGTCCAAAATAAACCTGTAAAAACATCTTTTCCATTTATTTTATTCTCTCTCGAGATTTTTATGTCACTAATAAACTGGTTATGAATACTATCAAGCAGTGTTTCTAAGTGTGATTTATGCTTTTCAGAAAGTTTATTAAATGGATCCAGTATTGTTTTATCTTCACCGGAGGAAATAATCTGAGATTCTATACCAATTTTTTCCATTAATGATGATACATTAAAACTATCTAAGCGAACCCCTATAGAGCCAACTATGCTAGATGAATTAGCAAATATCATTTCTCCACTAGCAGCAATATAGTAACCGCCGGATGCTCCAACATCCTCTATTACAGCATAAATCTTTTTATCATTTACTTTCTTAAATTTATTTATTTCATCAAATATAACTTTTGATTGTGTTGCGCTACCACCGGGGCTATTAATTTTTAATATTATCCCTAAACAAGCACTATTATTGATAGCTTCTCTAACATGAGGAATAATGCTTTCGGTATTTACTGGTCCATTAGCTGAGATTTGACCATTTATATTTATTATAGCTATATGGTCATTTGTATAACTAATATTGGAAGAAGATGAAAATGCTACCAATAAAAATATTAGAACAAATACTGAAAATATTATTATCCTTCTAACGAATCTATATCTTCTCTCAGACTCTCTCTCTTTTATTAGAGAATCAACTATACTTTTTAGAATATCGTTATCTTCCATATCGCTACCTTTAATATAAGTTATAATTAATTTTATAGGTCATTTTTTAAATTATCAATGACTAACGTGAGATCGTCTGGCTGAGGTGCCTCGATTGTATGTTTGCCTTTATAAAAGAATGAAATATTTTTTGAATGCAAAAACATTCTTTTTAACCCATATTCTCTTAACCTTTTATTAACCTCTTTATCTCCATATTTAGTATCGCCGCAAACAGGCTGTCCAATGCTCAAGGCATGAACACGAATTTGATGCATTCTTCCAGTCTCAATTTTAATATTAACCAAACAACATTCTTTGTATTGTCTCAATAAAGATATATAAGACAATGCATCTTTGCCCTTTCCGTCCTCAGATAATGAAACGGAATTAGACTTATTACCTTTATTTCTTACTAACGAATGTTCTACAGCTATTATATCTCCTTTTAAAGTCCCGGATAATAATGACATATAATTCTTTTCTACAGCGCCCGACATAAATATTTTCCCCAGTGCCGAAGCGGTTTGATAATTTTTTGCAAGTATTAAGCAACCACTAGTATTTTTATCTAACCTATGAACTAGAGAAAGGGATTTGTATTTTTCAACTGATTTAAGAGATGACATTATATCATGCTCGATCTTTGATCCAGAATGCACAGCTATCCCTGCAGGTTTATTAATTACCATAAAATCATCATTTTCATATAATATGATTTTCTTTAGACCCCTTGTTAAGAAATTCGAGATAGATTGGGATGTTAAATCAACTGAAACAGGTGGTATCCTGACAATATCATTGGTCTTCAATCTATATAAAGGTTTTACTCTCCCGCTATTAACCCTGACCTGCCCACCACGTATTATCTTATATATAAGGCTATTTGGGACACCAGTAAGTATTTTTCTCAGATAATTATCTAACCTTTGCCCCTCTTGTTCTGCTGAGATTTTAATTTTTCTTACTGTTATTTTGTTTGAATCAGGCATATGAGTTAATAATTAGACACAATATTAATTGAAGATAGTGTAGATCATTGATATATTAATTCAAAGATTTTTATATTGTTTAAAAAAATTAGCCGAAAACTGGCTAAACCATTGAAAGATAAAGATTACTGGTATTAGGATAAATAGCTAAATAACGGTATATACAAGTAAATTAAACAATATTTGTTAAATAAAGTAAGGGTAAAAGTTACTATATTCATAATAAACTAGTGCTTTCACCAATTAATTAAAAATCATAACTATAAAGAGAAAATGAATTACAGGATTATAAATGAAACAAATATTAATAAATGCCTCTCAGAGAGAAGAGGTCAGGCTAGCTATTGTCGAGGACAACAAGCTTGCAGAGCTAGATATAGATTTACCATCGAAGAACATCAAGTCAAATATCTACAAAGGAACAATTTCTAGAGTAGAACCTAGCTTGGAAGCTGCATTTGTAAACTTTGGTAGAACCAGGCATGGATTCTTACCTTTCAAAGAGATATCTGAGGATATATTTACACCTGGAAAACAAAGATCTGCTCGAGATTGTATTGAACCTGGGAAAGAAATTGTCATACAAGTGGATAAAGAAGAAAGGGGCACGAAGGGTGCTGCTCTTACGACATTTTTAAGTCTTGCTGGAAAGTATCTTGTTCTATTACCAAAGAATCCAAATACTGGAGGAGTCTCTAGAAGGCTAGAAGGCAGTGATAGGATGGCGGCCAAGAAATTATTAAGTGAAATTAATATTCCAGATGGTATGAGCATAATACTAAGAACTTCTGGTTTAGATACAACAAAAGAAACGCTTGAATGGGATATGAATTATCTAATCCAAATATTTGAGCAGATATTAGAAAGCTCAGTACTAAAAAAAGCACCTTTTTTAATTTACGAAGAAAGTAGTATGCTGGCAAGAGTCATTAGAGATTATATTGATGAGACCGTTCAAGAAGTTATCATTGATGATGAGAAATACTATAATAATTTTATAAATGGTAAAGATCACTTTATACCTCATTCAAATATTAAAATTGAACATTATACAAAATCAGTACCATTATTTAGTAATTTTGGCGTTGAAGCACAAGTGCAAAGTGTGTATAGAAAAAAAGTTACTCTACCTTCAGGTGGAAATATAGTATTCGACACGACAGAAGCTTTAACTAGTATAGATGTTAACTCTGCTAGATCAACAAAGGGTGGTGATATAGAAGAAACCGCTCTTAACACTAATCTTGAAGCAGCTGATTCATTAGCAGTTCAACTTAGATTGAGAGATATAGGTGGTTTAATCGTAGTAGACTTTATTGATATGACGTCCTTAAGTTCTCAAAAATCAGTAATCTCTAAAATGGCACACCTTTCAAAAATAGATAAAGCAAAAATGCAATTCAGCAGGATTTCTAAATTTGGATTAATGGAAATTTCAAGACAGAAACTGAAGTCTTCTATTATTGATAATAATATTGAACATTGTCCCACATGTGGCGGAACAGGTGAGATAAAATCTTTATCAACATTATCTATCAATTTAGCCAGAGTACTTGAAGAAGAGGCGATGAAAACAGAAAAGCCTATGATAGTGTATCTTCCTGTAAGACTAGCTACATACTTAATGAATGAGCAAAGGGAAGTCGTTAAAGGAATAGAGGAAAGACAAAGGGTTTCTATTAAAGTTGTTCCTGATAACACAATCGAGGGTGCAAATTATTTAATTGACAAAAATAGTATGGAGACTGGAGCATTTAAAGCATCTATAGCTAAAAACAATCATAAAGTTAAAAAGACACTAAATGAAACAAGTTCCCATTATCAGGAGGCATTAGTTAAAGCTGTAACACCTAAGACAGCTCCTCCAAAGCCGTCTACAAGACCAAAGAAATCATTTAATTATAAGAAAAAATCTATATTTAAAAGACTTTCAGACTTCTTAAAATCATTAATTGGGATTAAGCCGAAAAGAGCATATAGGGGCAAAAATTTTAACGGAAGAAGAAGATATAATAATAAGAATAATTATTCAAAATATAATAACAACAATAAATATAAATCTTTTAATAAAAAGAAACCTTATTTCAATAAGAATAATTCTTCAGCTAAAAAGTCATTGAATCATGCTGAAATGAAGAAAACCAAAAGTGACTAATGATTAGATTCCTGATTAGAATATTTTTTATTTCAATTAGTGTTATAGCACTACTATTTATACTAAAAGATTTTAATCCATTGAATGAAGATGATTATGCTCGTATTCTTAAAAATAATGAACTAAAAGTAGTTACCAGATTTGGGCCATCAGACTACTATGAAGTTCAGAATGAAGAAAATGGTTATACCTATGACATCTTAAAAGGATTTGCTGATTTCATTAATGTAAAGCTCCGTATAGTTACAATAAATAATCTTGATGATGCTATTAATGCTCTTAATAATAGAGAAGTTGATATGCTTGCAAATATGGGAGTCACAAATAATGTTAAGCTTTCATATTCTTATAATAAAACAGATCAATATATCGTATATAATTCTCAATTCACCTCTAAGCCAAAAGCAATAACTAGTCTTGATTCTATTGAAATAATAGACTCTATTTCAATCAAGAATAATTTAGATAAATTTCTTGGAACTAATGACATTGAATTAATTATATCAAAAGAAAAGAATGTTGATGAGATAGTAAATTTATTAAAAGATAATAAAATAAAATATACAGTTATAAATGAGAATGAATTAACAATATTTAACAAATATTTTCCACAAATAAAAATAGGATTTAAAATTGGAGAAGATGTTCCTTCTACATGGGCAGTTCCAGAAAATACAAATTATCGGCTTGAGAATAAGTTATCAGAATATTTTACCGAAATATTGAAAGCCAATAAGCTAAAAATATTTTATAGGAAACATTTTACTGATAAGCTTCAATATACATTTGTTGGGACAAGAAGTTTCCTATCAGATTTATTAAACACCTTCCCTCTTTACGAATTCCATTTTAAAAAGTATGCCAAAATATATAAACACGACTGGAGGTTGCTCGCAAGTATTGGATATCAAGAGTCAAAATGGGACAAAGATGCCGTTTCATATACAGGCGTAAGGGGACTAATGATGTTAACTAAGAATACAGCTAAAGAAGTAAAAATTATTAACAGGGAAGATCCATTTCAAAGTATTGAGGGAGGTGCAAAATACTTAAGAAAGTTAATAAATAATCTTCCAGATACGATAAATACTAATGATAGAATTTGGTTTGCAATTGCGTCATACAATATTGGATTTCGTCATGTTGAAGATGCTATTCTGATGGCTCAGAATGATGGAGTTGATTCAGGCAGTTGGTCTATAGTAGAGCCTTATGTTTTGAAATTGAGCCAGTCTAAATATTATAAAAATACCAAATATGGTTATGCAAGAGGTTGGGAAACGATTAAGTATGTTCAAAATATTAGACAATATTATGATATCCTAGTATTCTTAGACTCTCAAGATAATAACAGCAATACTAAACAAATAGATAATGGAATCCCGAGTACCTTATGAATAAAGAAAATATAAAAATGATAGAAAATGCATATGACACTAATTTAAAAGATTCAGACTTGCAGGCTGTTGAACAAATTGTTGAAGATGTAATTAAAGGATTAAACGAAGGAAGCTGTAGAGTAGCTGAAAATAAAAATGGTTCATGGACTGTCAATCAGTGGGTGAAAAAAGCAATTCTTTTATCGTTTAAATTTAGAAAGAATAAAATTGTAGATACTGGTTATACAAAATTTTATGATAAATTAAACTCGAGATTTGAAAACACAGATGAAAGTTATCTGCAAAAAAATAATATTAGAATAGTTCCTCAAGCTATTGCAAGAGAAGGAACATTTATTGGTGAAAATGTAGTCTTGATGCCATCTTTTGTTAATATTGGTGCTTATGTTGACTCAGGAACTATGGTTGATACCTGGGTTACAGTTGGGTCATGTGCTCAAATAGGCAAGAATGTTCATCTTTCTGGTGGTGTTGGTATTGGCGGAGTTCTAGAACCACTTCAAGCTAACCCAACTATTATAGAAGATAACTGTTTTATAGGAGCTAGATCAGAAATTGTTGAAGGAGTTATTGTTAGAAAGAATTCTGTCATATCAATGGGTGTATATATAGGCCAGAGTACTAAAATTTTTGACAGGGAAACCGGAGAAGTTACATATGGAGAAATTCCAGAAGGATCTGTTGTAGTTTCAGGGAACTTACCATCAAAAGATGGGAAATACAGTTTATATTGTGCGGTAATTGTTAAAAAAGTTGACGAGAAAACAAGAAGCAAGGTTGGTATCAACGAATTGCTCAGAGAAGCTTAGACAAACTGTCCTCCTTTATTATTTCTATATTTAAATCTAATGCTTTTTGATATTTTGATCCTGGTTTTTCACCCATTATAAGAGCATATGTGTTCTTTGAAACACTATTAGATATCTTTCCTCCCTTCTCTATAATTATATCTTCGATTTCTTTTCTTTTAAAAGATTTAAAAGTCCCAGTTATTACAAACGACTGATTGTAATATTCTTTAGTAGTATCTTTATTTTCATAAATAACATTAATACCACGCTCCATAAGGTTAGTGATAATATTTCTGTTTCTCATTAGCTTAAAAAAATTATATATATTATCTGCAACAACCGGTCCTATGTCCTTTATTGATTCTAACTGAAATTTGCTAATATTCATCAACATATCGATATTAGAAAATTCAAGTGCTAATACTCTAGCTGTAGTAATACCAACTTCTCTAATGCCAAGAGCATATAAAAATCTATCGAAGCTAATATTCTTAGATTTATTTATTGAATAAATTATATTTGAAGAAGACTTGGATCCCATTCTTTCCAATGTAATAAGCAAGGAAGCATCAAGTGTATATAAATCTGAGTAATTCTTTATCATTTCTTTGTTAACTAATGTTTCAATCAAACTTTCACCTAATCCAGAAATATTCATAGCTTTTCGGGAAGCAAAATGTTGTATTGACTGTGTAATTTGAGGCAAACAATTATACTCATTAGGGCATTTATAAGAGGATTGATCAGTGATTTTGACAATTTTAGTACTGCAAGATGGGCATTTAGATGGAATTCTAATCTTTGTGGACTTGTTTCTATCCTTAAATAATACTCTATCTATTTCAGGAATAACATCGCCTGCTCTCTTAACATAAACTTTATCATTAATACGAATATCCTTTTTAACGACTTCATCCATATTATGTAAATTAGCTCGACTGACTAAAACTCCGCCAATGTTAACTGGAGTTAATTCTGCTACAGGAGTAATAACACCAGTCCTCCCAACTTGAAATGTAACATTAGTTAGAGTTGTAACTGCTTCGGCTGATAAAAACTTATATGCAATAGCCCATTTAGGAGCCTTGGCTGTAAAACCTAACTTTTTTTGATAATCATAGTCATTTAGTTTGTAAACAATCCCATCTATTTCATAACCTAAAGTGTCTCTAATCATAATTATATAATTATAATAATCTTTTGCAGTTTCAATATTTACAACTAATTTATTTAACTTACAAATAGGCAAACCATATGATTTTATTTTATTTAAAGAATCCATATGGGTTTTCTCTTTCAATCCATCAGTACTCATCACTCCATGAAAGAATATCTGTAAATTACGTTCTGATGAGACTAATGGATCTAATTGTCTAATAGTGCCTGCGGCTACATTTCTAGGATTAGCAAATATCTTCTCGCCTTTGGCAACGAGTTTTTTATTTAGCCTTTTAAAATCAGCGATAGTCATATAAATTTCTGCACGTAATCGTAATTTTTTTGGGTGATTGGTTCCTACCAACTTTAATGGAAGAGACTTTATTGTCTTGACATTAGCAGTGACATCTTCTCCAATTTCCCCATCACCTCTTGTAACTGCTGAATGGAATATTCCATTTATATATATGACACTGATTGCTAAACCATCAAATTTTGGTTCTGCAAATAAGGTAATATTTTCTAAATTTAAATCCTTTTTTATTTTTATATAAAATTCGTTGAAGTCATTATCATTGGCTGCATTACTCAATGATAACATTGGTATTTCATGTTTTATTTTATTAAAACCTCCTAGTAATTTTGAGCCAATGCGTTGTGTCGGAGAGTCCTTTAGTATAAGCTCTGGATTATTTTTTTCATATTCCTTAAGTTTAGAATATAAAACATCATATTCTCCATCTTTAATTTTTGGACTGTCAAGAGTATGATAGTAATAATTATGCTGATTGATTTTATCAACTAGTGATCTAATCTTTGACTTTAATAATTTAGTAACTGACATTATACTAACTTGGTTGGTTTATGTTTCCAGATAAAGAATTTTTATTTGCTGTTAAAGTTACAGCTTCACCAACATTCACCGAAACAAGTTTAGATACACCAGGTTCTCTCATAGTAACACCCGATAAAATATCAGCTAATTCCATTGTGGATTTATTATGTGTTATAAATATAAATTGGACTGTCTGTGACATTTCTCTGACGACATTACAAAACCTTGCATTGTTTGCTTCATCTAATGGTGCATCAACTTCATCTAGTAAACAAAATGGGGCTGGGTTAATCTTAAATATTGAAAATACAAAGGCTATCCCTACTCCAGCTTTTTCACCACCTGAAAGTAAATTGATATTCTTGATTAACTTACCAGGTGGTCTGGCCATTATTGATACTCCAGTATTTAGAAGGTCGTTATCAGTCATCTCCAAGTAAGCTTTACCGCCACCAAATATTTTTACAAAAAAACTATTTAAATTATTATTAATCTTATCAAATATCTCTTTGAACTTAGCCTTAGTTTCATTATCTATAGTTTTGATTGCATTCTCAAGAGTATCAACAGACTTTGATAAATCATCATACTGGTTATCTAGATAAATTTTTCTTTCCTTTTGATCTTTTAACTCATCAATTGCAGCTAAGTTAATAGCACCTAAGTTATTAATCTTAGACTGCATAGAACTTATATCTTTCTCAATAGATTCTATACTACCAGATGATGATACTTTGTTTATAGCAATTTCAATTTCAGAAAGTGGTATGTCAGAATTTTCTTTTAATGAATTACGTTGTGCAGTCTTCTCACTAAGTGATATTTTCATGATCTCTAGTTTTTCTCTGAGATCAGAAATAATAATATTTATATCATTTTTATCAGACTCAAAACCTAATATTTTATTATCAAGCAAAGTTAAAGAATCTCTTATATCTGCTAAATTTGCTTCTTGGTTTTTTTTATCATTAAGTAGTTTTTTTAATAAGTTCTGCATGTCAGAAGAAGGTTTAGTTGGTGTTGAGTCACTAGATAATAATAATAGTTTTCGATCTTCAAGATCAGTTTTCTCTCGACTAATCCTACTAAGATTCTCATGTGCAGCTGCTTTTTCAGATAATAATGAAGATATTGCTACATTTAAATCGTTTTGAGATTTCTGAAGTTCTTCAGATTTCCAAATAACTTTATCAATTATTTGCTTAAACTCTATTCTTTCTTTTTCTAGCTTAATTTTCTTATCATCATTAGTACGTATTTTAAGCCGAAGGTCTTCCAGTAATTTTTTAGCTTTGTTAATAGAGGTTTGATAATCATTAATTTTAGACTTAATATCCTTAATTTCATCGTCTTGAGACCTAATTAATATTTTGATTTTTTTTATTAAGTTTTTAAAGTTATCTGAGATATATCTGATTGATAATGGTAATGCTTTAAAAAACTTATCATCTATCTTGTCATTAGATTCTGATCTTTCTACATCGACTAGCATTGAAGATATTTTTTCTTGGATATCATTAGCAGTACTCATAATTATATTCTTATCTGAAAGATTTTTCTCATCATCTATTGTATATGACTCTAATATTCTTAATCTTTTAGTTAAAAGCTCAATAGACTTCTCAAAAGCCTTGATCTTTGTTTTCTCTATCTCTTGCTTATTTTTTGTATCAGATTGAGCAGAAATAAATTCATTGAAAGATGTTTGCCAATTTTGTAAGGCAAAATTAGAAGCTGACTTCTCCTTGTTCAAAAGAGTTAGCTCACGAGTTATATTGTCTAGAGTTATACGCTTTTCATTAACATTATTTTCTAAATTTTTTGCCCTTAAATCTTCTTTTTCTTGTTCAATTTTTAGATTTGTTATATTCAATATAACTTCATCTATAGATTTTTGTCTTGAAAACTCTGATTCCTGTGAATGCTCAATATCTTTTTCACATTTGGCGATTTCACTTCCTATATGATAAAAGTCAGCCTGGCTAGTATTGAATATGTCTTGTTTAGCACCTCTTTGTATTCTTGTCTCTTCAATTAATTTATCTTTGTTAGTTAGAAGTGATTTTTGTTTTTCATGTTCAATATTAGACTTACCAATATTTTTATCTAATTCAATAATTTCAGAATTATAGTTATTCCATTTCAAGCTTAATAAGTTTAACTTTAAATCTCTTTCTGAATTCTTTAATTTTTTATAATCATTGGCTGCTTTTGCTTGTCTTTCGAGTTTGTTTAGTTGAGACGATATTTCTTTCATTACATCATTTAATCTATTTAGATTGTCTTTAGTGTGCTTTAGTCTAAGTTCTGTTTCTCGTCTTTTTTCTTTATACTTACTTATACCTGCAGCTTCTTCAAGATAAGTTCGAAGTTCTTCTGGTTTAGCTTCAACAAGTCTAGATATCATTCCTTGCTCTATAATTGCATAACTTCGTGGACCCAATCCTGTCCCTAAAAAAACTTCTCTTATGTCTTTTCTCCTACATTTTGTATTATTTAAAAAATAGTTAGATGATCCATCTCTTGAGACTTCCCTGCGTATTACAATTTCACTAAATCTAGCAAACTTAGCATCCAAAGTATTATTTTCATTATCAAAATATAATTCTATAAATGCTTTGCTAACCTCAGGTCTTGACGATGATCCGGAAAATATAACATCATCCATTGACTCTCCACGAAGATTTCTAGCCGATGATTCACCCATCACCCACCTTATTGCATCAATGATATTTGATTTTCCACAACCATTCGGACCAATTATCCCTGTTAAGTTGCTTGGAAAGGATAGAACTGTCGGGTCTACAAATGTTTTAAAACCAGCTAATTTAATTTTTGATAGACGCATAGATAACCCTTACATAGATTATAATATTATCTCAGGTATAATACTACTATCAGGAGAAAACAATAATGAAATCAAAAAATAAATTTTTAGATGTATTTAAAAATCCTCATGCAAAGGAAGACTATTTGATTACAATGGAAATACCTGAATTTACATGTTTATGTCCACTAACAGGTCAGCCTGACTTTGCCGAGTTTGTTATAAACTATGTTCCAGATAAACTATGTGTTGAATTGAAATCTGTGAAGCTATATATGGGCTCCTTTAGAGACGTAGGTGCATTCCATGAAGATAATACTAATAATGTGCTAAAAGATATATCAGATCTTATTAGACCTAGATATATATCTGTTATTGGCTACTGGAAAGTCAGGGGAGGCATAGTGACAACTATCACCACCAAAAGTATAAAAAGAGGCTGGAAAGATAAAAATAATATTCTAGTTTAAAATGAAATCATTTAGTCTATCTCTGCTTGTTATTGTTGTATCAACTACCTTTTCTATACAAGTAAGAGCTTCCGATGATTTAGTCCTGAATACTAAAGGAGGTCTTTATATACATGAGCTTAAAGATTATGACTTAAGTTCTAGTGTTTTTTTAGATAATCAGCGGTTATTAGCTATAAGACATAAAGACAAGAATTTTCTGATATATGGAATTCCATATGATAGTGAGTTGGGGGAAAACAGTCTTGAGATTAAAATCAATAATGACATTCGTCGTCTAGATTTCAATATTAAACCTAAGTTCTTCGATACCCAAAAAATACGTATTAGTTCGAAGTATTCAAATTTAAGTCTAGCAAGCCAAGAAAGGGTTGTCTTTGAGTCAAATCATCTTAAGCAGGCAAAAGATTATTGGTACAATATTTTCCCAGATTTAAAATTTACTATTCCGGCAAATGGTATTGTTACTGGCAGATTTGGTACTAAAAGATTTTATAATGGGAAAGCAGGAAATCCTCATAATGGTTTAGATATTGGGGCAGAAAAAGGTACTAAGATCATGGCTCCGTCTGCTGGCAAGATTATTCTAACAGGCCATTATTATTATAATGGCAAATTTATACTGCTAGATCATGGAATGGGTCTAAAAAGTATATTTATTCATCTAGATGAAATCTTGGTTGAAAAAGGGCAACTTGTAAAGAAAGGAGAACTAATTGGAAAAATAGGTAATACTGGTAAATCGTCAGGACCACATCTACATTGGTCATTAATACTCAATAAGACCTATATCGACCCTGAGTATTTTTTAAATGGCCAAATAATTGATTATTTTTCCTTGAAGGTTGAATGAATACATAGCAAAATAGAATCTGTTATAAAAAAGGAGGGGTATAATGCCACAATATGTAATAGAAAGAGAAATCCCAGGAGCTGGTGATTTAGAAAAAGCTGACTTACAGGGTATTTCACAAAAATCGTGTGGAATATTAAAAGATATGGGTACTGGAATAGAATGGGTTCATAGCTATGTGACGGGTGATAAAGTTTACTGTGTTTATAATGCTGAAAACGAAGATCTTATTAAGCAACATGCTTCAACAGGTGGGTTTCCTGCAAATAAAATATCAGAAGTTAAAAATATTATCAGCCCCAAAACCGCTGAATAATAGTATAACTAAAGTTATCTAAATGAAAACCCATTCATTCGAATGGGTTTTTTTGTTTAGATAGCGTTATCTTTATTGGAACCCCAACTAATTTTAATTTAGTAATAAAGTAGTTTTTCAAATACTTCTCATAAGAAGTTGGTAACTTGTCAGTTTGATTACCAAAAATAATAATAGATAAGGAGTCTGACTTTGCTTGTTGGGCAAATTTTAATTTAATTCTCCGATTATTAATCATGGGAGGTTGATGTTCTTCCAATGCTTCATTTAATAACTCAGTTAATAACGATGACTTGTATCTCTTATATATTGAATAAGAAATATTACTGATTGTATAAAGTAACTTTTTGATATTCTGATTACTAATTGCTGATATTAATATTATCGAAGCATTATCTATAATATTAGAAAAGTATTCTAACTCTTTTTTTAGCTCCTTAATTTCTAGCCTAGTTTTTGTATCAATTTTATTTAGTACTATTACAAATGCTTTATTATATTTTTTTATTATATTAAGTATAATTTTATCTTGTTTAGTAATACCTTCTTCAGCATCTATCATAAATACACAAATATCTGTTGTCTTAATAGTTTCTAATGTTGACCCAATGCTAAATTTCTGTAAAGTGGTTATTGTTTTAGATTTCCTAGTGATGCCAGCAGTATCATATAACAAAAAGTTATTATTTTTAAATTTAAATGGTATTTCAACTGCATCTAATGTAGTTCCTGCAATATCAGAGATAATCATCCTTTCTTCGTTAAGAAGAGTGTTGATTAATGTTGATTTACCTGCATTAGGTTTTCCTATAATAGATATTCTCCTAAAAATATCTTTTTCTACATATGTTTCTGTAGAGCCAACACTTGATATCTTCTCTTTTAACTCCTTCAGTCCAATGTTATTTTTTGCAGATACTATGTATACCTCTTTCATCCCTAATTCATAAAACTCACTTATTGGCTGAGACTTTCTTGTTAGATCACACTTATTAACTAATAGGACAGTATTCCTATCAAGCTTTCGTAACATTTTACATATTTCTTTATCTTGATTGGTCAGACCATCAGCAGCAGACACAACAAATAGTATTAACTTTGCTTGAGAAATAGATTTTAGGACTTTATCAATAATTAGCTGACTAAATTCATCAGCAATTTCAGGTATACCACCCGTATCTTCAATATAGATAGTTTTACCATCTAATTCTATATAGCCAGAATTAATGTCTCTAGTAACGCCATGATAATTTATAACCAAAGACTTCTTGGCTTTAGTTAGTTTATTAAATAGTAGTGATTTGCCTACGTTTGTTCTGCCAACAATGGCAATGCTCTCATTCATTGGTACAATCAATCAATCTTAATTGCGTTGAGTCTACCATTTCTGCTAGTTATATAAAGTATTTTATCTAGTAATAACCCTCTAACTTGATTATCAACATCACTTAATAGTGAGACAGAAGTAAGAAGTCGTCCCTTTTCTTTATCAATAACCATAATATAGCCATTTGTTGAAACATTAATAAGATATTTATCATGAGAAAAAGATTGAGTCCCTACTAGACTATTTGCCAAAGTTATTTTCCACTTTATAAAACCTGAAAATCTGTCTAAAGCAAATATAGCACCATAGCTATCTGCAACATAGATATAGTTTTCATCAATATCAATATTTGATAGGACAGACATAGGTGTAGACCAAATTATATTACCTGAAAAAGCATCGACAGATACAAGATTGCCTTGGAAAGAACCAACAAAGACTAGTCCGTCTTTAACATATGGCGTCATTTCAATATCCCGAAGAGATTCTAATTCATTGCGGCCAGATTTTGGAGAAATTGATACTAGCCAATTTAATTTACCAGAATCTTTACTCAAAGAGACTAGATTGCCATCATCTCTTGCTATGAATAAGTTATTATTTAGATTTGATATAGATCCCGAGCCTTTCATACTCAAAGGTACATTTTTACCTTTATATTGCCATTCAATAGTTGAATTATCTATATTTACAGCAACAGTATTACCATCATCTAGCTTGATAAACATTAGATTATCTATGCCAAGACCAGTAGATGATACTTCGCTAATAAGTTGTACAAAGACATCTGGTTTAATTAAAGATTCTCGAAGCAAAGAAGTAATATTCAGTCTATCTAACAATCCATATGAAGAATTTAGGCTGTCTATTTCATAGCCATAATATTTACCATCACTTGTGCCAAAAAAAAGCATATTTTGATGAAGTGACAAACCTGATGATACATTTAACTCTAAATCATAGACCCATTTGATACTTCCTGATGATAAGTCAATAGCAGTCACCCTACCCTCTGAATCTATAGTGTATGATACGTTATTACTAAATACTGGTTGCAAGGTTCCTGTTTTATAGCTTCTCTCTTCTCCAATATCAGTTGACCATAATAGTTTTACTTTTACACCTTGAAACTCTTGTGTCTGGTTAGCAACAAAATCAAAGTATTCCAGAGGATTTGACATTGAACAACTAGATATAAATAGAGATAAAATTATTATTATATATTTTTTCATAATCACTGCACTGAATTAAGCTTATTTTCAATAATTATTCTACTGTTAGGCGTTGTATCAAGTTTTAAACACGCTCTATAATACTCTTTTGCCTTTATTATATCGGATTGCAAGTAACTGATATCACCAAGCATCTCAAGCAGCAGAATATTATTATTGTATCCAATTATTGATGTAATAAAATTTTCAGCATCATTATATTTTTCTTGTAAAATTAATATACGCGTATATCTAGTGTTAGCAATCATCTGCATCTCTTTTGAGCTAGAATTATTTATTATAAATTCAAGATTCTCAAGCGATTCTTTATACTTCTCCTGATCATGATATATTTTAGCAACATATAAGCTGATCATAGAAGTATATATGTTGGAAGGATGAGCTGCCTGATAATCTTTTGACAATGATATTACTTTATCATATTTGTTGTTCTGATAGTCTTTAATAGCTTCCTCATACTTAAGTGATATTTCATACTGTTTATTAGAATTTATATCGGTATAATATTTAAATCCGAATACTACGAAGATTCCAAACAATAACCCAACAATTATATTCTTATAATTGTCTTTAAACCATGAAATCAATTTATCTTCTTCTTCTGTATACTGTCTACTCATACTTCTTTCTCATATATGTAATTAACTCATCCCATTTAACAACCATGTCAGACATTTGATTTTCACTAGTCTTAATGGTTAAGCTTTTATTTTTAATGTTTTCATCTGTAATAATAATTACGAATGTATCATTAACCTTCATAGCATGTTTTAATTGCGATGTTAAGCTAGCTGATGAATCGGTATTAAAAAAATTAATTTTTCCAAAAGTAGTACGTAAGTTCTTTGAGATTAAATGTACATAGGTTTCCTTCTCAAGAGAAGTATTAATTATTGGAATAGATATGTTTTTTTGAATCTTTAAGTCATCGTTAAGCTTTAATAATTCAATAATTCTCTCTACACCCATCGCAAATCCAATAGCTGGGACTGTATCTCCTCCCATCATGTTTACTAATAGATCATATCTGCCACCAGCGCATATAGCATTTTGACTTCCTAGAGACTGATGTCTCCATTCAAAGACAGTATCATTATAATAATCCAAACCTCTAACAATAGAATTATCTATTAAGTAGCTAATTTCAAGATCATCTAGTTTCCTTAGCAACATATCAAATCTAGATTTAGATTTATTTGATAGAGAGTCATATAAAGTAGGAATATTTAACAACAACTCTTTAACGTTATCGCTTTTACTATCAAGGAGTCTTAATGGATTTTTAGCCAAAGTTTCAGCTTGGTATTTATCAAGTCTACTTACATGACTACTGATATGATCGAATATCTTTTTTTCATAATCTTTTTTATCATCTATATCTCCAAGAGAATTAATATGTAGGGTTACATTATCTATATTTAATCCTTTTAATAATGAGTTGCCTATAATAAGTAATTCAAGATCACTATTGGTATCAGAAAAACCATAACACTCCACACCAAATTGGCTAAACTGCCTATATCGTCCCTTTTGCGGTTTTTCATGTCTAAACATAGGCCCATAGTACCAGTATTTTTGTTTTTTGAGGCCACGATCGTATATTAGAGAATGTTCTATCGCAGATCTAACTACTGACGCTGTTCCTTCAGGTCGAAGACATATAGAGTCGCCATTTTTATCAACAAAATCATACATCTCTTTTGTGACAATATCGGTAGCATCACCTATTGATCTATTAAACAACTCAGACTTCTCAATTATCGGGGTTCTTAACTCATCAATAGAAAATTGCTCAGAAACTTTACTCGAGATATCTTCGAAGTACTTATAATACTTTATTTCATCAGGCAAAATATCCTTAAAGCCCTTGATTGATTTAATTGTATTTTTTTTCATGATTTAAGATATTTATTATTTAAAAAAGAAATCTATTTCTATTATAGCATTTTCAGGGCTATCTGACCCATGAACAGAATTACGAGTAGTATCTTCGGCGTATAATTTTCTTATCGTTCCCTCTTTAGCTTCCGTAGGATTTGTTGAACCCATTAAATCTCTATAAACATTTATAGCATTATTGCCCTCTAGGAGGAGAACTACAACTTGGCCAGAAGTCATATAATCAATTAATTTTGAATAAAAATCTCTATCTTTATGAATTATATAAAATTCTTTTGCATCATGAGTTGATAGTTTGGTCATCGTCATTTTTTTAACCACTAAATGATTGGCTTCGACTAGGGTTATTATAGATCCGATCAAATTTCTTTGAACAGCATCAGGTTTTATCATTGACAATGTTTGTTGTATAGCCATCTATTTCTCCTCTATCCAAGCCATCTGAACAGCCTCAAGTATCTTTTCATTTGACTTCGTAGGATCATCACTAAATTCAGATAAATCACATATCCAGGAATGTAAATCTGTAAATCTAACTGTTAAAGGATCTACATTAGGGTACTTTTCATCAAGAGCTATTGCTATATCAAGGGTATCTGTCCATTTAATATGCATTAATGTCTCTCTGACGCGTGGTTTATTGTATACTTTGGAATCTCAACAATTATATCTATATCATCAAGTACTGTCTGACAACTTAAACGAGAATTTGGTTGTAAACCCCATGCTTTATCAAGATAATCATCCTCGTCTTCGGTTGCATCAGATAATGACTCTAGACCTTCAATTATGTATACATGACATGTAGTACAAGCGCAAGATAATTCACATGCATGTTCCAGTGGAATACCATTATCCAGCGCTGCTCGACAGATACTAGTTCCTTTAGGTGCTTCTACCACAGCTCCATCAGGACATACATCTTCATTGGGTAAAAAAGTTATCTTTGGCATTTCGTTTTACAGTATATCATCTATACCTTTACCTGCAATAAGTGACTTGATACTTCTATTCATTCTTCTTTCCACATAAAACTCTGATACTTTTTCTACGCAATTAATTTTCTCCTCAATCAATTCAGAATCATCATCATTTAAGCTTAATTTTAGAGCTCCTAATTCATCGCTTATCCTATTATACTCATCAGGAGAAAGTAGATCTCTTCCATCACTATCAAGCGCCTGCTCTAAAGCATATATAACTCTCTTCCCTTCTACAATTGACTCATTAACACGTCTTAACCTCATGTCAGTCTCGGCACTATTATTAGAATCTTCAATCATGCGGCTAATATCTGACTCAGATAGTCCATATGAAGGCTTTACTTCAATCATAGATGAATTCCCAGTTGTTGTTTCTGTAGCAGATACTGAAAGTATCCCATCAGCATCAATCTGAAAATCTACATCTATTCTTGGACCACCAGCAACCATGGATGGGATATCTTTTAAAATGAACTCTCCAAGAGAATTACAATCACTTACAAGTTCCCGTTCACCTTGAATGATATTTATCAATAACTTGGATTGGCCATCTTTAAAGGTAGTAAATGTTTTTCTAAGTTTAATAGGTATTGGCGTATTTCTAAGTATTACCTTTTCTGAAAGGCCACCATAAGTCTCGACCCCTAATGATAAGGGGAGTACATCCAAGAGAAGAATATTTTCTTTATTATTACCAGATAAGACCGACGCTTGTATGGCAGCTCCATGAGCTACAACTTTGTCAGGATCAATATCGTTTAACACATTACACGAAAACTTTTTTTCCAAAATATTTTTTATATAATGAATTCTTGTTGAACCACCAACTAATATTATATTTTTAATATCTTTTTTTGAGAGGTTCGATGCATCCAATGCGTTTTTAACAATATCAAAGGTTTTATCTAATATGGGAGTAATAATCTTTAAGAAATCATTGTCAAATAAAGAAATAGAATTACCATCAATATCTATGGATATAGATTTTTTATCAACTAAAGATTCTTTTAATAAACGGGCATATTTTTTGATTTCAATAGGTTTATATTTTTTTAAGAAAGCATAATTATCAAGTAACCAATCAACTATTGCATAATCAATATCATCACCACCAAGATGAGTATTGCCATCTGTAGACAAAACTTTAAAAATACCTTTTTCTAGAGTAAGGACTGAGACGTCAAATGTTCCTCCTCCAAAATCATATATTATAAATGAGCCAGTTTCATTTGACTCAAGACCGTATGCCAAAGCAGCAGCTGTTGGTTCATTTAAGAGCCTTAATACATTAATACCAGCAAGTTTTGCTGCATTTTTAGTAGCTTGTCGCTGTATATCATTGAAATATGCAGGTACCGTTATAACAGCACCATCTAAAGATTTATTCTCTTTAGTTTCAGCTAGTTCTCTCAAATGAAGTAATATTTTAGAGGAAATATCTATAGCAGAATATTTTTTATTATTAATGCTAATGCAAGGAAGGTCGTTATCTGACTTAATCAAAGGTAAATCATCTTTGAGGTTTAAATTTTGTATATCTGTATAAGACAAACCCATTATTCTTTTTATAGACGTAAGACATGTTGACTTATTATTATCAGAGTTTATAACTGCAGTTTCACCAACAGACAAATCACCATTGTTATGTATTGTCACAACAGAAGGTATGAGTTCAGAATCATTATCATCATAAATTATTAATTGAGAATCATATGATGCTATTAACGAATTTGTTGTACCTAAATCAATCCCGACAACAAATTTTTTTAAGTCATCATTTGATTTGGCGGGATCAGATATTTGAAGCAAGCTCATGAATTTCTCATTTTAATAAGTTCATTAATATTTTTTATATAAAATCTTAGTTTTGATAAATCTTGCCACATAGCCTCATAATCATTAGATTCAAAAGATGATTTAATATTTTCAATTGTAGTTTTTAACAATGATTTAGCCTTTAAGAGATGAACATCTATTATCTCTTTATCTAGATTTTCTCCCAAAGATTCAGCTAATTCACTATACTCTATTTGCTCTTGCAAAAAATCAATATCATTAATAGTTTTAGATTCATCCATATTAAAATTATTAATTTTAAGAATATATTCAATTCTTAAAATAATATCTCCTAATACTTTATGTCCATCATTAACATGGGATGAAATCTGAAGAGCTAATCTCTTCTCAAAATCTGACCCATTAGCATATTTATCTGGATGGAATTGACCTTGTAGAATCTTAACTTTCTCATCAAGCTCTAACTTATTTACATCTACAGAAATACCTATGTTAAATAATTCAAAAAAGTTCTTCTTTAATATATCCATTAAACATTAAAACTCTCGCCACACCCGCATTTATCTTTTACGTTTGGGTTATTAAACTTGAAACCTTCGTTGAGACCTTCTTTCCCAAAATCTAATTCTGTCCCTTTTAAATATGTATAACTTTTAGGACTTATGATTAATTTAATACCATTATCTTCAAAAACTTTATCATCACTTTCTACTTTATCAGCAAACTCAATTACATAAGCTAGGCCAGAGCATCCTGTAGTTTTAACACCAAGTCTCAACCCAATTCCCGTGCCACGAGAAACTAGATGATCATTTACATGTTTAGCTGCTTTTTCAGTTATTGTAATACTCATGTTCTTAGTGTGATGCCCATTTTACTGTTTTTAAATCTACTCCATCTTTATACATATCCCATAGTGGAGATAGCTCGCGCAATTTAGTTACTGCGGTTTTTAATAGATTGATAGACGTATTAATCTCTTCTTCTGTTGTGTATTTACCTATAGTCATTCTAATCGAGCTATGCGCGAGCTCATCATCTCGACCCAAAGCCCTTAACACATAACTTGGCTCTAAGCTTGCAGATGTACAGGCTGAACCTGAAGAAACTGCCATCCCTTTGATCGCCATTATTAAGCTTTCTCCTTCGACATAATTAAAACTTACATTTAAATTTCCAGGAATACGTTGATCTAAATCACCATTAAGGTAGATTTCTTCCATGTCTTTTAAGCCATTCCATAAAATATCTCTTAATTTTTTTATTCTATTATTATCAATATCCATCTCTTCTTTAGCAAGCCTAAATGCTTCTCCCATACCAACAATCTGATGAGTAGGAAGAGTACCTGATCTAAAACCTCTTTCATGTCCACCACCATGCATCTGTGCTTGTATTCTTACTCTAGGCTTTCTTCTCACATATAGTGCACCTATACCTTTCGGTCCATATGCCTTATGTGCTGATAACGAACAAAGATCGATGTTATATTTATGGACATCAATTTCAACCTTTCCTGGGCTCTGTGCTGCATCTACATGAAATAATATTTTATTTTCTTTGCATATTTTTCCTATAGATTCCATATCTTGTATTACACCAATCTCATTATTAACATGCATAATAGATACTAAAATAGTTTCGGGCTTAATTGCATTTTTTAAAACTTCTAAATCTACCAATCCATTATCTTGAGGATCTAAATATGTTACTTCAAAACCATCTGACTCCAAGAACCTCATTGTATCCAAAACTGCCTTATGCTCAGTAGATAAAGTGATAAGATGATTTCCTTTGCTCTTATTGAAATAGGCGGCACCCTTAATTGCCAAGTTATCAGATTCTGTTGCACCACTTGTCCAAACTATCTCTCTTTTATCAGCATTAAGAAGATTGGCTACATTGATTCTAGCCTCATCGATTAATTTATCACTATCCCACCCATAAGGATGAGACCTTGATGCTGGGTTTCCAAATTTTCCCTCGACAGTCAAACATTCCAACATTTTCTTAGCCACTCTTTCATCAACAGGCGTTGTTGCAGAGTAATCCAAATAAATTGGCATACTAACTTTATTTTTCTTGTCTTTGATTATGGCTGACATTTTTATTCTCCCTTAAAAATATTATATTCCTAACATCCTCTCTTAATGCTATATCACCTAAGTTAATTCCTTGCATATATTGGTTGATTATCTCGTTCAAATCAGTCCATATGAAATGTGTTAAACAAGGTTTTTCGTTAATACAATTCATAGCTCCTCCGCACTGCGTTTGATCAATTTTTTCATCTACAGCAGTTATTACATCCAGCAAATTAATTTCAGATGCTGTTTGACTCAAAATATAGCCTCCACCGGGGCCTCTTACACTTTTAACTAAACCTGATAACCTTAGTTTAGAAAATAGTTGCTCTAAGTAGGATAGAGAAATATTTTGTCTTGTCGCGATATCCTTTAATCTTACAGGGTCTACGGCTCCATTGAGACTTAAATCAACCATGGCGATTATTGCATATCTACCTTTTGTTGTTAATTTCATGAATTAATTATGCAATAACCTAGTGTTCTTATCAACTACTTATTGAGCTTTTTATGTATAGAATTAAGCATTCCAAGAAGCATATTAACCTCATCAGTTTCAAGGTTAGTTTTGTTAAACAATATATGTATCTTTTTTGTTAAGGACTTGGAATTTTTAACACTTATAAATCTTGTTTCTTTCATTAAGGTGATTAGAGTATCAATAAAATAATTTTTTTCTTTAGCAGTTGCATGAGTAATAGGTTTTTTTGAACTAGAAATATGTGTTTTAGTGTTTTTATAAAACTCATAAGTAATTAATTGGACAGCTGCTGATAAATTTAGAGAACTATAATCTTTGTATGTTGGGATGGAGACCATATAGTCACACTTAAGTAAATCACTATTTGATAAACCAGAAGATTCGTTACCAAAGATAATATTGCACTTCAGATTTTTATTCAACAACACATAATTGACACACTCATCTACACTCAATATAGGTATGGATGCTTTTCTAGTTCTTGCTGATAAGCCGATATTTATATTTGCACCTGCGACTGCATCTGAGAGATTAGAAAATACTTTAGCTTTCTTAAGTACATCAACGCAACCAACAGCCAAAGCGTCTGATTGAGATGATGGAAACTCTTTAGGGTTAACTAGTAATAATTTTTTAAACCCCATTGTTTTCATAGCCCTAGCCGTAGAACCGATATTTCCCGGATGCGACGTATTAACTAAAACTATATGAACATTTGAAAACATATTGTAGTATTATGGTTACTTTACAGAATTAAAACAATATGCAACCAAGATTAAATATAGCATTAAAAGCATGCAGATCAGCTTCAGAGATAATCACCAAGATATATAAGTCTAAAGATCAAGATGAACTTAGGTCTTATGATAAAATTGGTGACCTAATTTATAAGCATATAGCGGATATTATTGCTGAGTCTTATCCATACGGTGATACTGATGTGTTGGGGCCATCATATGTAGATACAAAAATACTCTCAGATATTGCTGGAGATAAAAATTTTACAACCGATATTAAAAGTGATGATGAGAAATATATCTGGATCATCAATCCTCTTGATAGTTATGAGAATTTTGTTAATAAACTTCCATTATTTAATATCACCATTACTATATTTCAAAAAGGTATAGCTCAAGCTACAATAATCTTTAATCCAATTCAAGATGAACTTGTCACAGCAATTAAAGGTGAGGGAGCTATGCATGAGAACACTAAAATAAGAAATAGAAATTTATCAAAGACTAAAATACTTTATGTGATTGATAACACAAAAATAAAATTAAATATTGAGAATATGCTGGATGGCACTGAAAGATTTATAGGCTCTAAGTCTACAGAACTAATATATATGGCAGAAGGTAAAATTGATTTAATTATTTATCCAAAGATTCATATTTGGGAATCTGCAGCAGGTATATTAATTTGCAAAGAGTCAGGAGTATTTGTTACAGATTTTAATGGTAATGATGATATTTATAATTCTAAGTCATTAATTGCATCAAAAGAATGGCTACATAGAAAAATATTACCTAAAGTTTGCTAAAGATCGTTTCTCTGTTCAGCATTTGCACCTAAAAAATACAAACTTGTGCTTGCGACAAATATAGACGAGTAAGTGCCTATAAGTATTCCAATCATCATAGCTAAAGCAAAATACTCAACTGCTGAGCCACCAAGTATAAATAAAGAAAGCAGAACAAACATTGTCGTTAAAGAAGTTATAAGGGTCCTGCTTAACGTCTGATTAATGGATATATTTAGTATATCCACATAAGAATTAGTTTTAATTATATTAATATTTTCCCTAATTCGATCATATACAACTATTGTATCATTCAGGGAATACCCTATTACCGCTAATATAGCCGAGAGTACACTTAAGTTGAACTCTATCTGGAGAAGAGAAAAGAAACCCAAAGTTATGACCACGTCATGGATTAAAGCTATGATTGCTCCAACACCAAAAAGGAGTTCAAATCTAAAGCCAATATAAACAAGAATACTAAGCAAGGCCACTAACATTGCCCACTCTCCTTTTTCTCTAAGCTCATCACCTATTTGCGCTCCAACAAACTCTAACTTAAGTATCTTGAATGGGTGTGTCTCTGACAGGGTGTCTAAAAGGAAAATATTAACTGAGTCTTTATTAAAGTTACTTTCCTCTTTGAGTTTTATAATTATTTCATTATTTGAACCGAACGACTGCATGACAGAATCTGTAACTCCATTGTCTTCAAAAGCAGTTCGGATTTCTGAAATATTAACTTCTTTATCAAATTTTAGCTGGATGATATAACCGCTAGAAAAATCAATACCCCAATTTAGTCCTTTTGTTATAAAACTAGTTAAGCTGATGATTACTAAAAAAGCAGATATGGCAATAGCAATTTTTTTTTGTCCTAAAAAATTATAGTTAGACGATGAGCTAATAAGTTTAAACATTATATTGAAAGACCTTTATTGTTTTTTCTTTCATATATTATACTTACCAACGCTCTAGTTCCAACTATTGAAGTGAACATAGAAGATAAGATCCCAACCACTAATGTAATAGCAAACCCCTTCACTGCTCCAGTACCTATGGTAAGTAACGCAATAGCTGCAATTAAAGTTGTGATATTTGCATCTGAAATTGTAGAGAAAGCTTTTTGATAACCTGCATATATACTTGCATTTGGAGAAATACCATTTCTAATCTCTTCTCTGATTCTCTCAAAGATTAAAACATTTGCATCCACAGCCATTCCTACTGTTAATACTATACCTGCTATTCCGGACAGAGTTAACGTAGCTTGAAAAATTGAGAGTATAGCAGCAATAATTATAATGTTTGCAATAAGAGCAATATTTGCAATGAATCCAAATAATCTATAATAAATTAACATAAATAATCCAACCAAGAACAAACCAAAATACATTGAGTTTTTACCTGCTAAAATATTAGATTCTCCTAGACTTGGTCCCACAGTTCTTTCTTCAACAATTTCCATGGGTGCACTTAGCGCACCTGATCTTAATAATATAGCTAAGTCAGTTGCCTCATTTATATCTAAGCCTGTAATTTGAAAACTTTTACTGAATGCTTCTCTAATAGTGGCAACATTTATTACTTCTTTTTTATTTTTTTCGACAAATATGACTGCCATCCTGCTTCCAATGTTCTTAGATGTAGTCTCAAGCATACGAGATGCACCATAGTCACTTAAATTTACAAAAACTGCAGGAGTATTTGTTGATGAATCAAATCCACTGTTAGCTCCTTTGATATCAGCTCCTCCTACGATAACTTTACGTGAAAGTAAAATAGGCGATGTGTCGCGCTGATCATATAAAACTGATGAGTTTATAACTGGGGTACCTGAAATTTTTGAAGCATACCAATCCTCTGGAGTTCCTTTGGTTAATCTAAACTCAAGTGTAGCTGTTGATCCCAATATACCTTTAGCTCTAGTAGAATCTTGTAATCCAGGTAACTGCACTATTATTCTATCTTTGCCTTGCTTTTGAAGTATCGGTTGAGCTACGCCAAGCTCATCTACTCTGCTACGAAGAATTGTTAAGTTTTTTGCTAGAGAGCTATCAATATCTCTACTAATTAAATCTTCTGACGGAAAAATTTCAAGTTTAATATCTGCATCATTATCAATCTTTGATATTAATATATCTGGAATTACTTCATTTATTTTTTTGATAATTTCACTTATAGGTTTATCAATATCAAAACTAACAATAACCTTCTCCTTAGTTTTATAAAAAGAATCATATCTAAATTTATTTTCAATTAATATATCTTTTACATCATCACTAATTTCCCTAAGTAAGTTTGTTTTGATATTATCTCTGTCAACCTGTAGTAAAAAATGTACACCACCTTTAAGGTCTAGACCTAAAAACATAGGATAAGCATCTATAGACTTTAACCAAGCAGGTAAATTAGTATGACTTGTTAAAGTATAATTGGTCTTTGTATTTGACATACTTAATTTATTAAATGCATCAAGCTGATTTTTAGAACTACTGAATTTAAATATAAACTTATTATCTTCCTTGATCACATCTTTGGGATTAATGGTTGGGTCAATAATATTAATTAACTGGACTAAGTCAACTTTGTTATTATCGTTAACCTCTAAGGCAGGATATGAAGTATAGAGATTTGGGAGAGAGTAAATCACAGATACCATTAGTACCAAGATAACCATAATATATTTCCAGCGCGGGTATGATGTCATACTACTTTATAGACTCCAGAGAATTTTTAGGCAATATTTTGCTAACAGAGGATTTTTGCAACTTAATTACAACGTCACTGGAAATTTTTAGTTGTATATAAGATTCTCCAATCTTAAGAACTACGCCTAGTAACCCCCCAATTGTAGAAACTTCATCCCCCACTTTTAAATCCTCAACCATTTGCTTGTGTTCTTTCAATTTTTTTGACTGTGGCCTAATTAGAATAAAGTACATTAAAACTAGAATAAAAATTGGCAGGAGAAATCCTAATGCTGATGGTTCTTGCGTATCTGAAGCAGCATGCGCTATATTTATAAAATCCATATTAACCCTCACTCGTGTATATAATTTTGTTCAATATTTTCTATAAGGGCATCCAATGTGTTTTCCTGTATAGATAATCTGATTTTTCTCATAAATTCCTGATAAAAGTATACATTATGAATAGACATAAGTCTTCCAGCCAATATATCATTGCATCTGTCCAAATGTCTAATATATGCTCTGGAATAATTTTTACATGTAAAACATGGGCAGGTTTTATCGATAGGGGTAAAATCAGACTCATATTTTTTATTTCTAATATTAAGATTCCCAAGATTAGTAAATAATTGACCATTTCTAGCATTTCTAGTCGGAATTACACAATCAAACATATCTATACCCTCTCTTACAGCATAAATTATATCAATTGGCTTGCCTACGCCCATTAAGTATCTTGGCTTGCCTTCCGGGAGCTTACATCCAATATGTTCAACAATGTCATTTCTAATATCTGAGGGTTCTCCAACAGATAATCCTCCTAGTGCATAACCATCAAAATTATGCTTAGTCAGCTCATTCAACGAGATTTCTCTCAAATCATTATGCATTCCACCCTGAACTATACCAAATAAAGGCATTGTAGTATTATTGGCTTTCTTAGAAAGCTCAGCCCAATACAATGATAATTCCATTGATTTTTTAACTTCATCTCTAGTTGCAGTGTACGGGGTGCACTCATCAAATATCATCATAATATCACTACCTAGATTAATCTGTGTCTCTATAGACTTTTCGGGTGTCATAAATATCTTATTTCCATTTAGTGGGGACTTAAATTCTACTCCATTTCTAGAAACTCTGGTTTGTCGAGATAAACTAAAGACTTGATATCCACCTGAGTCAGTTAAAATTGGTTTAGACCAATTCATAAACTTATGTAACCCACCAGCTTTTAAAACTACATCATGCTCTGGTCTTAGCATAAGATGATATGCATTACATAAAATTATCTGAGCCTCACACTCTAAAAGATCACTATTAGCTAAGGACTTAACTGATCCATATGTTCCTACTGTCATAAACGTAGGAGTTTCAACGATACCATGTTTAAGTTCAAGAATACCTGTACGTGCTTTTCTCGATTTATTTTTAAGAGTAAATTTAATCATATATTTTCTAAAAACATGCTATCACCATAGCTATAAAACCTATAATTATTTTTAACTGCATACTTATATGCATTAATAATATTTTTTTTACCCCCAAAAGCACACACAAGTAATAGCAATGATGATTTTGGCAGATGAAAATTAGTGATCAAGCAATTAATCGATGTAAATCTATGACCTGGGTGAATAAATATGTTCACTGGTCCTTCATAAGAATCTTCAATTCCATTCATACTGCAAAATTCGAGTGATCGGGCCACAGTTGTACCAACAGATATTATTCTTGATCCATTTTCCTTGGCAACTTTTATAGCAGAAAAAATACTCTTATCTATTTTCAGATATTCTTCTCCAATGTCATGTTCTAGGTAATCATCTACTAGAATTGGTTTGAAAGTATTATAGCTGATATGCAGTGTTAAATATTTAATTATCACACCAGCGTCTAAAATTTGTTTAATCATTTTTTTCGTAAAATGTAATCCTGCAGTTGGAGCAGCTACTGAACCATTATGCTCAGCATATACGGTTTGATACTTATTTTTATCACTATCTGTAGGAGGTCTTTTAATATATTTTGGCAGAGGTGTCTGACCATATTTTTCAAAAATAGAAAATATACTATCATCTGATACTTTTAGCAAAACAAGGCATTTTCTACTAATATCAAGTACTTTAAAAATCCTTTGATTTTCTATGCTTAAATAAGAATTAATAATTGGCCTTCTCGAAGATGAGAATATAACTTCAATTAAGTCTTGATTAATTCTCCTATTGAATAAGATTTCAATTTTCCCACCACTATCTTTGTGCAAATGTATTCTTGCAGGTATTACCTTTGTGTTGTTCATTATTAATAAGTCACCCTTATTCAGGATATCTATTAATTTTGAAAATTTCTGATCCTCATAATGTGATTCTCTCAAATTATAATGCAACAATTTAGAATCTGATCTTTGATCCAATGGGCTTGAGGCAATTGAATCATCAGGTAAATCATAGTTATATGAAGATATTAATGTTGTCATAATACTGCAAAATAATACTTCTAAATGTTGTTATGTCAATTAAATTATATATTAGCATTATCTAATATTGATTTATTAGCCTATATTTGTTTTAATTAGATATGAGCTTGATAAATAACTTCCCGCATGATGGAATTGTAACAATTAATAGAGTAATACTTAAAGATGAGTTTACCTTAGACGATCTTCAAGAAAGGGTTGCTGTCATGTGCGAAAATGTAAAAACTTATCACTCGGAGACTGGTTTCATAGGAGGTATGGTTGTTCTAAATAGTGGCCAAATATCTAATGAAGGATCAAATATTGGTAAAGCTTTAGCCTCTGATTTAAAAGATCGTGAAGCTCTGATTATAACATTTTGGACATCTTATGAAGATCATGAAAATTCTCATAAAAGTGAGACTTTCCAACCTTTGTTTCAGAAGGTGATAGATGTCTGTGAGAATGGTAATGAAGAAATAGTATATAGTATGCTCTGGCAAGGTGCCGCATATACCCCAGAAATGGCTAAACTAGCAAGGACAGCCAAGAAAAAAAACAAATAATTAAACTATTGGAGGATTTTTTTTATTAGTCCTTTTATGCCTTCCCCCCACTAACTTATGTTTTTTAAGTTTTTCTTCGATGTTCTCTAGAGTAGTGTCTTTGAGGGCAATTTTATTCGATAATTTAATTTGTTTATAAAAATATATCCCAATTAAGGCCAGTAAAATAATTGAAGCTAGATAAATAAGTGAAGTAATCATAATTAAATACTATCATAGTTTTATACAGATATTTATCTATAGAAAATATATTTCGAGATCAAAGAAATCATCTCTACTCGAGGTGGGATTCGAACCCACATGTCTTGCGACAGAGGATTTTGAAAACTTCGAGTCCACCAACCCCACATTATTGATTCTCTAAACCCTTAATTCATTGAATTATAGACTATCAGAAATCCATGTTTGAGTCATGTTTGAGTCGTATATGAGAATTAAATTTTTGTGTTTAAGAAAAAAAATGATAAAGTGAAGTATATGAGATTAAAATCTATTATTCTACCATTGTCTTTCCTGCTTAT
>ERZ1046148.190-NODE-190-length-38208-cov-7.243965_pt1 | contig 38208 bp, 45 predicted proteins | sample MGYA00383090_ERZ1046148 | MGnify/ENA primary metagenome ERZ1046148 (study PRJEB29581, sample SAMEA5548360) | metagenome | biome: marine; feature: coastal; material: water | depth 25 m | study: Short-term variability in the microbial, nano- and picoplankton... | reverse complement strand
CGTTTAAATGCTGACTATAGTAATATAGATAGTACGACTCTTTTACATGAATATTACAAAACAGCTAAACCACATTTAAATGCAGAAGAAAGAGGATTTATAATAGAAGACTCTTTTTCATTTGATGAGGATTTAGACGAAGCAAGGGATATTAGAATAAAAAAACTTGCTTATAAAGAAGAAGTTGCAAAAGCTAAGAGTTTTTTAGAAGATCTTAAGGTTAAATATTACGACGAAATCAAGTTGAGACCCGGCGTAACTCAAGATCAACAAAAAGCCACTGACTTTTTCAGCCGATACCAAGAAGAACAAAAAGTAAATAAAGAAAAACACAACAGATTTATTTCTAAATCTAGAGAACTTTTAAGTAATGATTTCAAAGGTTTTGATTTTAACGTAGGAGAGAAAAAATTTAGATATAGTATTAAAGACCCTGTTAGTGTTGCTGATAATCAGACTAATATTTCAAACTTTATAGGAAAGTTTCTTAACAAAGAAGGAGAAGTAAGTAAACACAAAGAATATCATAAAGCTTTATATACCGCCCAAAATGCTGATGCTATGGCTCAACATTTTTATGAGCAGGGTAAAACCGATGCAATTAAAGATACAATAGCCAAATCTAAAAATATAACCACAGAAACTAGGAAAACTAATACTGGGGAAGTATTTATAGGGGGTTTAAAAGTAAAAGCAATTAGTGGGCAAGATTCTTCATCATTAAAAATAAAAAAAAGAACATTTAATTAAAAAATAAATAAATAAATTATGGCAATTTTACCACAGTTTGGTGCTATTGTACCTGCGCAGTCTCAGCAGTTACTAGCAGCGAACTATTTACAATTTAATACTGGTGCAGGACTTGATTTTGCACAACAGTATTTACCAGAAGTATACGAACAAGAAGTTGAGCGTTATGGAAACAGAACGTTATCAGGTTTTTTACGTATGGTAGGGGCGGAGATGCCCACAACTTCAGATCAAGTTATTTGGTCAGAACAAAACAGATTACACGTAGCATATGACAACGTGGCTAACAACGGTGTAAACACTTTCACTGTTCCTTTAGGAGGCGCAGGACAAGCAGTACAATGTGTTATTAGTCCAGGTCAAACTATAGTGGCAATGGATAATGCAGGAAACGAAGCAAAATGTATCGTTACTGCCACTACTGGTGTTGCTGGTGGTGTTTTAACTGTTGCTCCATATCTTACCGCAACTACAGCTCTATTAGGGGCTACTGTTAAGATATTTGTATATGGATCAGAATTTGTTAAAGGATCTTCTACTGCAAACGCAGGCGCTGGTGCTTTAGCTTTAAACAATGCTTTACAGCCACAAATTACTATCACTCCTTCTTTCACTCAATTTGCTAACTCACCGGTTATCATCAGAAACGTTTATACAATAAATGGTTCAGATATGGCTCAAATAGGTTGGGTTGAAGTTGCTACAGAAGATGGAACTACAGGTTATTTATGGTACTTAAAAGCTGAATCTGAAACAAGGTTACGTTTTGAAGATTATTTAGAGATGACATGCGTTGAAGGTGAACTAGCCTCTGGTGCAGGTGCTGGATCAGCTGCTGCTTCAGGATTCAATGGAACTCAAGGTTTATTCGCTGCTATTCAAGCTCGAGGTAATGTTGAGGTTGGATTCGCGGGTGCAACTGGACTAGATGACTTTGATGAAATTCTTAAGAATTTAGATACTCAAGGAGCTATTGAAGAAAATATGCTTTTCTTGAATAGATCAACTTCTTTAGAATTTGATAATATGCTTTCTAACGTGTCTTACGGAGGACAAGGTGGAACAGCTTATGGATTATTTGAAAACTCTGAAGAAATGGCATTAAATCTTGGATTTAGTGGTTTCCGTAGAGGTTCTTATGATTTTTATAAGACTGACTGGAAATACTTAAATGACGCTTCTACACGTGGTGCTCAAGTAGGTATCTCTTCTATCGAAGGTGTTTTAATTCCTGCTGGAACTTCAACAGTTTACGATCAAATCTTAGGAACAAATATTAGACGACCATTCTTACACGTACGTTATAGAGCTTCTCAAACAGAAGACAGACGTATGAAATCTTGGTTGACTGGTTCTGCTGGTGGTGCTTACACTTCAAGTCTGGATGCTATGGAAGTAAATTTCCTATCTGAAAGATGTTTGGTTGTACAGGCTGCTAACAACTTTGTATTATTCCAAGGACTTTAATATTCATGTAGAGATAAGGGTGTCTTATGGCACCCTTACTTTACTATTTTAACTATTTAATTATATCATATTATGAAAACAAAAACAAAAACTCAATCAGATGGTTGGGAAATAAAAGATAGAACTTATTATATTAAAGGTAATAATGATCCTTTAACTTATAAAATTCCAGGTAGACATACACAAAGACATAACCTACTTTGGTTTGATGCTGAAAAAAATGAGCAAAGAGAAATTAGATATGCTACCAACCAAAATTCTCCATTTAAAGATGAACAAAATGGTGAATCTACTCTGGGGCATATAATATTTAAAGATGGGACATTATACGTTCCAAAAAAAGATCAACCTTTACAAAAGATATTGTCTTTATATCATCCTTTAAAGAATATTAAATATTCTGAATTAGATGTAGCGGAAGAAGCAAAAGATGAATTAATAGATCTTGAATTAGAAATTGATGCTTTAACAATGGCTAGACATACAGATATTGATCAAGCAGAAGCTATACTACGAACTGAACTTGGTTCTAAAGTGGCTGATATGAGCTCTAAAGAGATTAAAAGGGATTTATTAGTATTTGCTAAAACTAGTCCTAAACTATTCATAAGTTTAGCTAAAGATGATAATGTTCAATTAAGAAATTTTGCTATAAAAGCTACAGAAGCTAATATAATAAAATTAGCTGATGATCAAAGAACATTTAAGTGGGCTTCAAATGGTAAAAAGTTAATGACTGTTCCTTTTGACGAACATCCATACTCTGCTATGGCTTCCTTCTTTAAGACTGATGAAGGTCTTGAAATATTTAAGTCTATAGAGAAAAAACTTTCTTAACATGTAATATTAATAAGGGAGGCCTGGCCTCCTTTATTATAATAAAAATAAAAAATGGCTATAAACGTAAATACTGTATATCAAACAGTTTTATTAATATTAAATAAAGAACAAAGAGGGTATATAACACCTACTGAGTTTAATAATATTGGTAATCAAGTACAACTTGAAATATTTGAAAAGTATTTTGAAGATATGAATCAACAAGTACGTGTGCCACAAACTAATAGTGATTATGCTGATAGAGTCGAAAATTTAGACGAAAAATTAGCAATATTTAAAACTTCAGGTAATGCTGTTCCTGCTTCAACAGCTGATGGATTAACCACATATTGGGTTTTACCTAGTGTGGATATTTATGGAAATGATGTATCTGCTACTTCTGATACACCTTTTTATATGTTAGGGACTGTGTTATATAATAATGAAACACAACTACAAAGAGTTGACCGCACAGAATTCTATTATATAGATAAATCTTTACTTACAAAACCAACAAAAACTTATCCCATATATTTATATGAGAATCAAAAATTATTTGTTAAACCAACAACAATAAATACAACTGGTGAGATACAAGTTGATTTTTTAAGAAAACCTATAGCACCTATTTGGGGTTTTACAGTGGGTTCTTTAGGTCAATATATATATAATTCACAAGCATTAACAACCAATAATACTACAGGTTCTGTTAATTTTGAACTTCATGAATCAGAGCAGGTAGATTTAATTTTAAAAATACTTGTTTATACAGGAATAGTTATAAGGGATCCACAGATAGTTCAAGCAGCAGCTCAAGAGGTTGCTACAAACAACAACAATCAAAAAAGTTAATAAATTATGGCAACACCTAATGGGGGATTAATAACCGAAACTAACGCTCAATACTACACAGGTACACAAATATTTATAGCTACTAATAATCAAACTATATTTACAACTACTTTTAATACCGACCTTACTTTTGGTAGTAATGATCCAACTAATGCATTATATAACAATAATAACTTTAGATTATATACAAGTGCTACAGGAGCTAATGGTACATTTACAGAATATATAAATACTTATACCGTTACAAATAATAATATCACTCTAGCAGCAGGAGCCGCCACTGGTACCTATGTAGTTATACAATTATTAAGTAAAGGTGGAGGGGAGTTTGGAAATAAAGATGCTTATGGGACTGTTGTAGAAGAAAACTATAATAGTTATGCTTATATAAAAGTAGAGGATTTAGTTAATAACTTTTTAGTTGCATATGTTGGTGAAGGTAAAATGGTATCAAATGTTAAAAAAACAGATGTAATTTTTCACACTAAACGAGCACTACAAGAATTTAGTTATGATACGTTAAGAAGTATACATTCTCAGGAACTAACTATCCCTCATAACCTTAGCGTGGCCTTACCACAGGATTATGTTAATTATGTTAATGTTTCTTGGATTGATGAGGTGGGTGTTAAACATATAATATACCCAACCACACTTACTTCAAATCCTTATACTAAACCTATACAAGATGCTGAAGGTATACCAACACAAAGTAATGAAGGGGCTAATATAACTGGTACATCTATCACTGAAGAAAGGTGGGCTGAACAAAATCCAGCAATTATAAATGCTATAAGAGACGAAATAACTGGAAGATTAATAGCGGATGGACTATGGGGAGTATATGGTGGTTATCTTTTAGGTTATGGACAAAGATATGGATTACAACCTGAAACTTCTCAAGTTAATGGTTGGTTTACTATAAATGATAGAGATGGTAAAATGTCTTTTTCTAGTGATTTAAAAGACAAAATTATTATATTAGAATACGTATCTGATGGTTTATCTTATGATCAAGATATGAGAGTTCCCAAGCTAGCTGAAGAAGCTGTCTATGCTTATTTAATGTATGCTATATTAGCTACAAGAGCAAACCAGCCAGAGCATGTGGTTCAAAGATTTCGTAGAGAAAAAAGTGCTAAATTAAGAAATGCAAAAATAAGATTATCTAATATCAAATCTAATGAGTTTATTCAGATAATGAGGGGTAAATCCAAGTGGCTTAAAAACTAAATTAAATGGCAGAAGTTAAAAATGCTTTTATAAAATCCAAAATGAATAAAGACCTGGATGCCAGGTTGTTACCAAATGGTGAGTATCGTGAAGGGATTAATATACAAGTAAGTAGATCAGAAGGTGCCGACGTGGGAGCGTTAGAAAATGTTTTAGGTAATAAACAGCTTGTAGATTTTAAAATATTAAGTGGGTGTTCTTGTGAATTACAAACAATAGGCATGTTTACAGATGGCGTGTCAAATAATATATATGTGTTTTTAACAAACTACACGGACATTACATATAAAACTGCCACTACATATAATAAAGATGCATATAATTATATTTATACTTATAATATATTAAACCAAGAATCATATATATTAGCTAGTGGTGCTTTTTTAAACTTCTCAACAACTAACCCTATTTTAAATGTTAATTTTTTAGAAGGTACTTTATTTTGGACAGATAATAGAAACCAACCTAGAAAATTAAATATAAGTAGTGCTACACCTAATGCCACGGGTCAAACTTCAAATGGCTATTATACTAAAGAAGATCAAATATCCGTTGCTACATATAACCCTTATCAACCTATAGAGCTATATTTTAAACAATGGGGATATGTAACTACTAGCATAGCTACAGTTGCGGGTGTTCCCGGACCATTAACTGTGGATATAGATAAATCAACTTTAACTGGACTCCCAACAACAGGTGCCACAGTTGCAGATTGGCCAGATAGTACAAATATTACAGCTCCATATCCAACTATAACTTCATATGATCCGATTAATGGAATATTAACCTTAAGTAGTCAACAAACCATACCTGAAGGTACAAAATTATATTTTTATGTTGATGATAGTTTTGCTAGTTCTAATGCTACAAACTTCTCTAGTATGTTTGATGCAACTAGCGTGTTAGCACCTGATGATGTCACTGCTAATCCAACCTTTCAAACTGATGTATCAGGAAGTACAACAACTAATTATCCAGGTGATCCTGATTTTTTAGAAGATAAATTTGTAAGGTTTAGTTATAGGTTTAGATTTGAGGAGGGACAGTATTCTATATTTGCACCATTTACTCAATCTACTTTTATACCTAAACAAGATGGATATTTTTTAGGGGCAACCACCCCAACCGGAAACACTACTGATGAAAATGCCGCCTACAGGACAACTGTTGTGCAGTTTATGGAAAATCAAGTTAATAATATTTTAATACAAATACCGTTGCCGTGTAATGCTGATGTTTTATATGATGAATATAAAGTTACAGAGATTGATATTTTATATAAAGAATCTGATGCTCTTGCGGTACAAGTGGTAGATACTATACAGGTTGAAAGTTTAACGGAAGCCGAGCCGGTTGTGATATATAATTATCAAGGAGAAAAACCTTATAAAACTTTACCAACAAAAGAATTGGTTAGAGTTTATGATAAAGTACCAGTTAGAGCTCATGGACAAGAAATAATAAGTAATAGAATTGTTTATAGTAATTTCCAAACACAACACACACCTCCAGAGTCGTTAAATTATAACGTTGCGGTAACTCAAAAAGAACTATTTGATATTAGTGCAACCAACACTGCTGGTGATCCACAACCCTCTACATTTTATACTAGTGAGGTAGAATACCCCCAACACACTGTTAAACAGAATAGAAATTATCAAGTTGGTATTATTCTATCAGATAGATTTGGTAGATCATCCACTGTTATATTATCATCAAGTGATATTCAAAATGCGAATAGTGGAATTACTTATGGAGGTTCTACTGTTTATGTACCCTATGCACCATTTTTAGGTTTAACTAATAACAACACGCATACTTGGACTGGAGATTCTATAAAGGTATTATTTAATCAAGCTATAGGAACAACTGGTATATATGCGGATAAACCTAATTTAGGAAATGGGTGGCCGGGGTTATATAATGGGGATGAAACAAGCGAAGAGTATAACCCTTTAGGGTGGTATTCTTATAAAATAGTAATAAAACAACAAGAGCAGGAATATTATAATGTATATTTACCTGGTATAGTTAATGGTTATCCCGGTGATACCGTAGGACCTTATCCAGATCCAGTAAATACAGTTGCATTTATAACATTAATGAATGATAATATAAATAAAGTTCCTAGAGATTTAACTGAAGTTGGACCATTACAAGCACAATTTAGAAGTTCAGTAGATTTATATGGTAGAGTTACACCTGAACAAACAGCAATTGATACTGCTCCAGTTTATAATAATGCTTATTACCCCACTATTGAACCAAATGTAGTTAATACAATAGGGCCAGAGAATACATTATTAGACTCTACGGCTGTTTTTGATGAAATATATCAAACTGCCACAAATCCTTTAGTAGGTAGAGTGTCTCAATCAATTCAAACATTAAGTACAGCTATAGGTACAGGAGCTATTGGATCTGGACCAGTTGACCCTGCGGATGGATATAATATTTTATTAGGTGTTTATGAAACAACACCAGTAGAATCAAAATTAGAAATATTTTGGGAAACATCATCAGCGGGACTTATATCAGATTTAAATTTAGCTATTGAAGAAGGAGGATCACCTGCAATAAAAGGTGTTACATCAGATGGAACATCAACTACGTGGACTTATTCACAAAGTGAAGATGATGCAGCGGGTACTATTGTAGCTGCTGCTTTTTATCCATATAGACAACCAAATCCTTTTTCACCTATTCTTACCCCGGTATTAGTATCGTCTATAAGTAATTGGTGGGTAATAGATGGTTCGGGTAATATTAGAACTAGCGATTTTGTTTTAGAACCAATAGTTGCTAGTAGCCCTTCCTCTTATAACTTAAAAACAGCAAGAACGTTTTATTATGGGAATAATGCTTCTGTTTTAGAAAATTATACTTTTTTCTTTGAAATATTTGATGATGCTAATGATTTTCTAAGTACGGTATCACCAACTGGGGCTCTGAGTAATGCTGCCCCTATAATAACTAATTGTGTATCATCATTAGACCCAGCTTCAGGAGCAATATCACTTTATACTTATAACGCTGTTAATGGTAGTGCTGATACAAGTGGTATACCCCCGGCTAATACTTTAGATTTAACTTTCTCTAAAACAAGTCAATCTCCAGAATTACCAGTTGTTTCTATCAATGCAGATACTGGAGAACTAACAGACCCCTCTGGTTCTTTAAATGGGGTTTTAGTTGTTGATATTAAAGTAGAAGACGCGTCCGGCGCAACAGGTTCTTTAAGTGATACCTGTACCACTACTTTTAATGGTAGTCAGGGTATACTTACTAAACCTACCAATGATTCTTGGTATAAAGGTAATTCTTTAACAATAAATTCAGGTCCAGAGTCTTCTGGTTTTTATTGGAGTACAGATAAAACAAACGAAGTAGCATCTACCCCTATTCCGGGTGGTTCCTTAGGTTTTAGAGCACCAGTAAGCAATCAACCAACACCAGGTGATATAATTGGACCCACAGGTGTAAATACTTTATCTTTACCCGCTCAAGGAAGTTGTGGTACGGCAACTAGTTTAACTGATGCTTGGGTATGGACAAACACTAATAGAGATGCTTTAGCTTTTGACGCAGCAAATACAGCTCCTTCTGGATTAAGTAGTGGTACGGGATATATTCTAATAGATTTTGAAAATAAAGTTACAGGTGAGGGCGGACCTCAGGTTGATAAACCATCCTTAATATGGCCTACTTATTTACAATATAGAAATATTACTGGACCTGGATACCCAAATAATTGGGTTGATGCGGTTGATATAGAGGGTCAAGTTATAAAGTTTGGAGGTATTCAAACTAATAACTATAATATATCTTTAGATTCAACTAGACCTGATTTTACAGAAACAGGGGTGATGGATCAAGCTACAACAGCAACCTCTCCAATACAAGGAAGTGATTATAGTAACGTAGACGCAATGCAATCACAAACAACAGGTAGACAAAATAGTAGTGATTTACCTCTTTTTTCTAAAGGTATGAAAATATTTGCTTTTGGAAAAGATCAGGGTTATAATCTTACTCCTGATTACTTTGGAGATTATAGGTTAATTGTAAGATATCCCTATGGGGACAATATACCTAATAGTTTAACAAGTTTTGGGAATAAAATAATACCAGTTTTAACTCCACAAGGTTGTCCTGGTCAACAGGGTGGGGATAGTTCAGATTCTCCCTATGCTTTATATTATCAAAGTTTAGAAACTCAATTGGTTAAATTAAGTTATGGGGATTTCTATAATCCTACGTTAGAAAACACAGTTGCACCTAGTTATTTTAGTTATAGAATAAGTTCTCAAGGGTCTACAGATAAAGAAAATGCAAAATCATTTGTACCTTCACAAACTGTGTATGCTAGAGAATGGTCATTTAAATATATTACACAGCTCTATGCTAATCCGGAACTAACAACACTATATTCTAATACTACAGCTCTATCTTTTTATTCATATTGCGCTAGTGGAGATACATCTTTAAACGGTAAGTATGGTAATGAAATGTCTAATACCACTAATACAGCTTTAACTGGAACTGATAGAGCACCAGTTGGTGCCGCTTCTAATGAGGATAGAAGATGGATTGCTCAATTTAATGGTACAGGGCAAAAAATAGCTACCACAGCAGAACCAGTGGTTTATGATCAACAAAATATTGCACCAGCATTAACTCCACCAGCTGGCACACCCCCAACATATACTGATGGTTTATTAAACCCTACAAACTTTGGACCTTTTCCTCAGATAATAAATAGTGTTTCTGAAAATAGCCTTACTTTAATGTGGTCAGGTGGTGCTAGTCAAACAACGTTTGCTAATACTTTTGTTAAAAACTTAACAAATAACTTAGGTGGTGAAACTCCTGCTCCATTTGCACTTCCAGCTGTATTTTTAAAATTTTATTCACCAGATGAAAGTACTGGATATGCAGAAGCTAGCGAAGTATCTTTAAATATGAACGGTAATCAATCTAGTATTTCTTATGAATATGATGGTACACGGGCTCAAGTAAGAGTTAGTATAACAAATGCACAAAACGTTATTACTGGCAGTAGTACGGGTAATTTACCAGCTAGTAACTACTATTATGGTTATAACTAGTAATTAGATAAATAAATAAGTAATAATAAATTATGGCAGTAATAATAGAGGTTAAGTATTTTAACAGTTTCATTTTACGTAAAACTCTCGGTTCGGGAGGCACAGCAGTTTGGGGTGGATCAAAAGCAAATAATACTTATCCAGCCGCCACGCCATCTGTTAGTAATGATAAAAATTGGTCTATAGAAGAATCACGTATACGAGGAGGTTACAACAATGTAAGTGCTGATTACGGTGCAAAAGCTTATATAGTAGATGACAATCCTATAGCTCAAAATAGAACTAACTCACTGATTTATTCTGGTATATTTAATTCTAGAACAGGTATTAATAACACAAATGTGTTTTCTGTGGCAGAAGATATAATTAAAAGCGTAGACCCAATAAATGGGTCAATACAAAAAATACATGCAGAAAACTCTTGGTTGCAAATATTTCAAGAGAAAAAAGTAAGTAGGGCACCTATAGATAAAGATCTTATTTATTCAGCTGAAGGTAGTGCTATACTTACGTCTAGCGATAAGACTATAGGTACAATTGATCCTTATGCTGGGAATTTTGGTATTAGTAAAAATCCTGAAAGTTTTGCAGTATATGGTAATAGAAAATATTTTACTGACAAAGACAGGAATGCTGTATTAAGGCTTTCTAATAACGGGATAACCGAAATATCTAACTATGGTATGATTGATTTCTTTAGAGATCAATTTGGTATTTTAAATAATGGTAAATTATTAGGTGGTTGGGATATATATAATAAACAATATTTACTATCTATTCAACCAGGTAGTATTTTAACTCCAGATCAACAACCTTATAAAACTCTATCATTTGATGAGTCTATAAATGGTTGGACTAGTTTTTATTCGTATAAACCAGTGACTCAAATAAGTTTAAAAAGTAACTTTTATACCGTTGGACCTTCATTGTCAAGTACTAATGGGGATCCTGACACAGCTGGTTTATATCAACATTATATTTCTTCACAACCAAGATGTAATTTTTATGGTAAATCTAACACTGCTAGTATAGAGTTTATTTTTAACCCTAAAATAAGTATGTCAAAAGTGTTTAAAACAATAAACTATGAAGGGAGCAATGGTTGGCAAGTGGATAGTTTTATTTCTGATAGCACAGGTATAAGTTATCCTAATACAGATATAGATGACTACAGGACCACAAATACTCACGATTCAACCACGTTAGTATACAGTTATAATGAAGGCACTTATGATGGGTTAGGTAATATGTTTGCTGATGTGAGCACACTTCCTGTAACTCAAAACAACACTGCTTTAGTACCACCTTTATATCATGCAGGGTTTACTAGAAAAGAAAACAAGTACATGGCTAACTTAATTAATGATAGTGTAGCTGCTCCAGGTGAAGTTATATTCGGGGATCAAATGACTGGGATAAAAGGTTATTTTGCCACAGTTAAAATATCAACAGATACACTCACTGATCCAGGTGGTAATAAAGAATTGTTTGCAGTATCCTCTGAATGGGTTGGATCTGCTAATTAAATTAAATTAAATGAAATTAAAAATACGTAAGCTTACAGAAAATGATTGGGATACATTAGTATCCTGGTGGGATGCTTGGCCTGAATGGGTTAATCCTTCTAAAGGTTTTTTACCAGGCAACGGTACAAGTGGTCTTATGGTAGAAAAAAACAATAAACCTATTGTAGCTGGGTTTTTGTATTTTACAAACTCCGAGGCAGTATTACTAGAGTGGATTGTATCTGATCCTGAATACAAAGAAAAAGATAGAAAAAAAGCAATTGAAAAGCTTATTATGGGTGCTGAGATATTTTGCAAAAAAAATGGTAAAAATTATATGTTTACTATAGGTAGAAACATGTCTTTAATTAATATACATAAAAAATTAAACTGGACGGTGGATGAAAAACCATCATATGAAATAACAAAAAAAATAGAATAATATGGGACTATTAACAGCAATGACATTAGCAACTACGGGGTATGGGATGTATAAAGCTAATAAAGCAAGAAAAAATGCAAAAAGAAAAGGGGATAGAATAGAAAATGAAATAGAATATTTAGAAAATAATATGACAGAGGTTATAAACCCTTGGGAAGGAGCAACTGATTTATCAGGTATGGCTACAGACCTTTCTGGTATGGCTTCAGATCTTTCTGGTTTAATAACCGACACTAGTGATTTATTATCTAACCCTATGGCTAATCTTAGCGTGTCAACAGCTGCAGCTGAAATGCAAGCAGAGGAAGCTGATATTGCTTTAGCTAACACATTAGATTTATTAGCTTCTACCGGCGCATCAGCCGGGGGTGCAACTGCACTTGCTCAAGCAGCACTTCAAAGTAAAAAAGGTGTTGCGGCAACTATTCAACAACAAGAACAAGCTAATGCTGTTATGGAGGCTAGAGGAGAACAAGCCCTTCAATCAGCAAAAATGCAAGCAGCTAATAGAGTACAAGATATACAATTTGGTGAAGCCGGTAGACTACAAGATATTCAAATGAGTGAAGCCGCTAGACTTCAACAGTTTGGAATATCAGAAGCACAAAGGATGCAAGATGTTGATGCTAAAGGTAATCTTTTCGTCTACGGAGAAGAAAGAGATAGAGAGTTAAGAAAAATGGATAGACTGACATCTCAAATGAGAGGATCACGTAAAAACCAGGGTACAGCATCAAAAAGCCAGTGGAGTATATTTGGTGAAGGAATGAGTGCTTTAGGTTTAGGTGGGGATAAAAAAGAAAGCGAATGAAATCAGAAAAAAATATACCGATAACGTTAGTAGCTACTCAATCAAAAAGTAGTGTTAAAAGCATGGTTCAAAACGCTGGTGTACAAGCGGCTAATATAAAAAATTCTGCATTAAAAAGAGAAACTAAAGAGTTTACTAAAAGTAGAAAATTTATAGATAAACAACAGTTAAAAACACTAGCTTTAAAACAAGAAATGCTAGCAAATATTGAAAAAAGCGGTATTAAAAGTGATAGTTTTTTTCATATGGCTATGGAAAATATAAATGCTAAAGATTATTGGAGTAATGTTTTAACAAACGCTGGTGACAAAGATACAAGAGCTGAGGCTTCATATAACTTAGCCCAAGCAATTAAAAGAGAAGTAAAAGCTAATTCATTTGCTCAAGAGTTTTCTGGTTGGTTCCAAGTATATCCTAAAGAATTACAAGATAACGCATTTAATAAAATAGGGGGGATATATACAGGATCTCCTGAAGACGTAGGTAAATGGTCTAAAGAAATATATAAAAATTGTTATATAAAAAATGCTTTAATAGGTATTCAACTTAATAAAGCTGGTGATAAAATTTTAAAACCTGTTGATTATTATCAAGAAGAAGATGGGACAGTTATGGGGGAGGTAATAGGTTATAAAGATTTTAATATACTAGATGAGGTATTAAAACCACCGGTTATGATAGAAAACTTAAACAAAGAACTAAAAAAACGGTTTATAGATATGGGTTATAGAGGTGATAATGGGATGATTAAAGATGAATATTTAAATTTTGAAGATAAAAATATAGAAAAATCAACAACAGAAACAACAAACCCAGGTGGAGTGAAAATAATAACAAAGCAAATACCTATAATGTCATCAGCTTCTAATAATTGGATAAAAGCCGCTGATCAAGTATTAGCTGGCGTACTTAACTCTTTAAGTGATAAAGCTGATTTTGATAACATCCAAGCAACTTATTTAAGTATTGCTGGTGAGGATAAAAACAGTGATGAACCATTAACTTATATGAATAGTAAATATCAACTTACTCCAGAATCCGAACAACGTGTTAGACAAGTGTATTTAGCTAATGCGTATGCTGATTTTATGGGTCCTGGTTATGTAGAGAAAAAAGAGTTTATACAACCTGGAGCAGAAAAAGAACAAACACCTAAAGAAGAACAATTAGAAAAATCTTTACCTTAATATAATAAAACATGTTTGAATACGAAGGACAGCAATATACTAAAGAAGAAGTAGAGAAAGCTGCTAAAGAAAAAAATCTATCAGTAGAAGATTACGTTAAACAGTTTGAAATAACCTCTATTGAAGAACCAAGCTTGACATTACAAAACTTAATGCCAACGCCGGGAAAGACAAAACCCACAACACCGGGTGCGGTTGTGGAGGAAAAAATAGCACCTACTACTACGGAGCCTCCTTTGGAAGATATTTCATTGGACTCGTTAGACGCTGATGTAAAAACAGGTAAAGTTGGTGATGAAGTTACAGTTGAGAGAATAAGAAAAGAAGCACAAGTACAAAATAAACTATTATTTGAAAATATTGATCAAATAAACATTACTTCGCCAGAGGTTATAGAAAGTACTGTTAATACTTATTTTGGTTTAGAAAATGGAACTATTCCAAAAAAATTTGTTCCAGGAACTTCAGCTGGTATTGGTGCGCCAGGTGGATACTATACACCACAATCTCCGGAAGAATACTTTAGTGAGCAGTCTGAATTATTAGTTGAATATAATGATTATATAACTAATGGAGTTTTACCTGAAAATAATAAAATTCAAAATATTGAAGAAGAGACTGTAGGGTTAGAAAAAGAAAAAGCTGGAAGATTATTTTTAGAAAATGTACCTGAATCTGTTCAAAGGTATATGGTCCCAATAGGGGGTGATAAAATTTATAATCAAGATCCTAAGCAGCTAGAGCAAGGTTTATTAGACACTAAAAAATGGTTAGATACCATAAATAATGAGTTAGAAATAAAACAAAAAAATTTTGATGAAAAAGCTAAACCTTATATAGATCAATTAGATAATGTTTTAGATAAAATAAAAAATATAGCAGGAGATGATTTAAAGATGGATAATTTAGATTCTCCTAAAAGAAAAAAACAATACAATCAACTTGTTAAAGAAGCTCAACAAATAGAATTAACATATCAAACTGAGGTTGTAGACAAAATTGGTGTTCCTTTAGCAAAAGAAATAGAAAATTACAATACAACAAGAGAAAGTTTTGAACCAGAAAACTTAAATCCTAAACTTTCACAGCTTCAATCATTAAATACAATGTATAGAGCTCTTTCGTTAGATTATAGTACAACTAACAATATAATGCATAAATTTGACGACGCTTTTATTGGAGGGGCATTAAATTTTGGTAATATAACTCTTCAAGCAGGTCGTGAAATAGCTAAATATGTTAGTCCTGCTTATAGTTTAATAGAAAAAATACCTGCCCTTAGTGCTGTATTAGACAAAGGATTTGATTTAGCTCAAGACACTACTAGAAATTATAATATTGGTTTAGAGAAAAGAGGTGAAAAATTTCCTCCTCCTATTAAAATAGATGATATAGGTAAAAACGGTATAGGTATTGGTAATTTTGTTTTTGATGTATTACAAGAAAATAGCGCAACATTAGCCACGGTGATGCCACTAGGCGTTGTTCCTTCTTTTGGAGTTAAAGCTACACAGGCTGCTAGATTAGCTTATCAAGCATCTAAAGGTGTTAAAGCTCAAAGTAAAGCTTTAAAAGTACTTGGTTCTGCTTATAGAAAACAACAAGCAGATATACTTGCAGCGCAAAATGTTGTCAAAGGTTCATTTTTTGTGCAAGAAGGTGGTGGCAAACAAAGAGAAATGGATTTAAAAGAATCACAAAATCCTTTTGAAACAGCTAATTATACTGTTCTTCAAAAAGGACTTACAACTTATTTATATGGTGGAATTGCTACCTTAGCTGAATCACTTGGATCTATAAGACTTGTAAGTGGTATGGGTAGTATTGCAAGCAAAATGGGTAGACAATCATTTAAAGAAGCTGCATATACAAATATTAATTTTAGTAAAAATATTGTTAATAAAGTTGTTAGTGGTTTATCACCTTTAATGAAATCAACACCTATAGAATGGTTAGAAGAAACAGCAACAGAAATAGGTCATCGTGTAGTAGATATAGCTGTATTAAAAGAAAATAAAAGTTTACTAGAAGGAATAGATCTAGATTATTTTGCTAATATAACCTTAACGTCTTTTGCCATGATGTCTCCTAAAGTTGCAAATGGAACTTTTAATATGTTGAAGAATGAATTTAGAATTAAAAGTGAAATAAAAAAAGCTCAAGAATTAAGAGCTAAAATTACAGGTTCAATTGAAAAATCTAAAAACCCTAATCTTACTCAAGGTCAACTTCTTATAGAATATGCTAATCAAAAACAACTTTTAAAAGAAATGGTTTTAGAAGAGGTTTTAACTATAGATAAGTTAGCTGAACTTTCGAGTGATGAAATTAAAACTGTTGGAGACATAAATAGACAACAGCGTGAAGTAATGAAACAAATAGTTATGCTTGGAGAGTCTGGAGAAGTAGATTCCGAAGGTCAAGCTGCTAAACAAAGACTATTTGATCAGTGGGACACTCTTGATAATCAAAAAGAAAGTATATTAAATACTAAAAAGCGTAAAAATGTTAAAGATGAAAAAGATACTTTTGAAGAATTAAGAAAACAACTTGGTATTGAGCCTAATAATAAAGAATCTCAATACTACATGGGTCTTTATGATTTTTATACTAGAATGGCAATGACCATGCAGCCGGAAGGTGGCAGTTTTATTTACATTAATTCTCAAAAAGACCTTGATGATTTAATAAAAGATTCTACTTATACTCCAGAGCAAAAAATACAACTAAAAAATATGTACAACCAAGATGGTGTACCAGTTGCGTATGGAATGCAGATAGGTGGTACCAATGATATAGTTATAAATAATAATTTAGCTAGAATAAAGATTGCTATGGCGGCAAATGAAGATCAAGCCATGTTTGCAGCTGCTTCACCAATACATGAATTATTTCATATATATAACAAATCAAAAAATATAGTTGATAAAAATGGTAAACTATCTGATGAAGCTCAGGGTGCTGTATCTGAAGCAGAAATAACTTTAGAAAATAAAGCTAAATTAAATCCTAAAAAATATAAAAAAGCTTTAGATATATTTAAGAAAAGAAAGAAAAAATACGAAGAACTAGCAAAAACTGAAAGTAAAAAAGTTGATAGTGAAGAAGTTATGGCTATAATGAATGACATGGCTTTGTTAGGCGCTTTAGATATTAGTGATATGCAAGGTTTACCAAGTTTTAAATCTTTAATAAACAATATTGCCGGTCAAATATTTGGTGATGCAAATTATTTATTTGATTTAAAAACTTCTGAAGATGTATTTAATTTTATAAAAAATTATAGAAAAAATATAGATAACACAACTACAGTTAATCAAATACCAGATGATGAAGATGAAGTAAGTAAAATGTCAATATCTATTGGTAAACAGTTAGAAAATGCTATACCTGAAGGTATGACTCAAAAAGAGTATAAAGAAGAAGGTTGGAAAAATGTTTTAGCAGAAGTAATGACTACTGATGTTTTAGACGGGGTTATAAAAAAACAATTACAAAGACAAGGAATTGATATTTCTGGGCCTAATGCAAATGTTTATAATCAATCTATAGATAATTTTATAGAAGATGTAAAAGGTAGTGTAGAATTACAAAATACAATAAAAAGATGGGATGGTAGAGGAAGTATTGGAGGTTTTATAGTTACAGAACTTCAAAAATATAGAATAGGTGATATTTCTAATAAACTAAAACCTTTTGCAGATACTAACTCCCTTAATACAAGTGATGTTGTAGGTAATGAAAAAATAACAAACATAGTTGATACTACTGAAACAATAGATGAAACTATTGATAAGACAGATAAAAAAGTAGAAAGAGTATTATTAGATGAAAAAATACCATTATCTCAAGAATCTAAAGATGAAGTTATTAATGTAGTTAAAAATTTATTATCTAAAGGTCGAATACCAAAAACTGACACAAAAGAGTTTACTAAATATATAGATAACAATTTAAAAAATGAGTTAAAACCTATAATGGCTAAATTTATAGGTAAAAACACAGATGAATCTTTAGAAACTTTTTTAAGAAATAGTTTTAAAAAAGGATTATATGAAGGAATTCCTCAGAGCATTATAAATAAAAGATTTTCTGCTTTTAAAGAACCTGTATTAGATAAAGATGGTAAACAAGTTAGAGAGAAAACTAAACAAGGTAACGCTGTATTTAAGAAAAAAAATATAACACCAGCTGAATGGGTAAAATATTTTATTGGTAGAGATGTAGGCGCATCAACTAAAGGAACAAGAAAAGATGCTTTAGCTGAGACGTTAGCGGTAGTATATGGTAATGAAGAAATTATAAAAGTACTAGAAGATGCTAATGTTCAAAAAGACTTTTTAGAAAGACAATCTTTAAAACCTAAAAGTGAACAACAAACCATTAAAGATGTTTTTGAATTTGTAAATGAAAATTATGGTATACAATCTAGTAAATTTTCTCTTGCTGAAGATTTAAAAGGAGCACCACTTATAAAACTTCTTGAAGCAATTGAGAAAGATGGTCTTGCTGAGGTTTTTTTAGCTCCAGGTAAAATTTCTAATCAGTATGATGAAGATATAAGAAATCTGGATTCCGCATTGATAGATTCAATATATGATTTGTATGAAAAAGGGCAAATAAAAGATAAAAACGCAATTTTATATGGCGCAAGAATAGCATTATCTGATGATATACCTTCTGAAATTAAAAGAATATTTAAAGAAGCTGGTAATTTTGCAAAAGATGAAGATCAACAAGAAGCCTTAATAGAAGACATTGAAATTGTAGTAAATGCACTTGGTAAAGAAGTTACTGATTTTATAGGGTTTGATGTTTTTGGGTTTACTTTAAAAAGCGGTTTAGATCCAGCTAAAAGGAAAGAACTTAAATCTTCAGTAGAAGCTAGAAAAAAAGTAAGAAAAGAAAATAAAATTAGGAAAGAAAAAGGTGAAGAGTTAGAGCTAGTTCCTAAAAAAGTTTATTCAGATGTGGGTGGTAAATATTATCCTACATTACAAAAAATAAAAGATGGTGTTATGGAAATAGCATCACCTGAGGATATTAAAAAAATATTACCTTTTGCTAGAAAAATGAATAAAGCTTTTTCTTTATTTCAAAAGTTTTCTAATAAAAATGCTAAGGGCATAATAACAGGTATTTTTGCTGAAAGTAATTTAGATAAAAAAATAGCAATGTTAATTGAATTACAACCTGAAATTGAAGCGGCTAATGCTGCTAATATTGAATTAGCTACCTATTTTTCACAAACTGTTAATGAATTATATAGAGATGGAAAAATAAAAGCTAGCAGCGTTTTAAGACTTTATCAACTTCAAACCTCAGCAACTGGGGGGTTAAGAGCTTTGACTAGATTAACAGATATAACTTTAGAAAATAAACCTCAACTTTATAATATTAAAGGAGAACATTTAGCACCTAATGCAAATACAATGAGTGGTTTAGCTATTGCAACTTTAAACCCTAAAATAAGTCTTGAAGAATCTAATGCCTTAATAACTCAACAATATAATAATCATAATCAATGGATTACTGACGACGCATTAACTAAAGTTGTTGATGATAAATTAGGTAAAACAAGTACGTTGAATAGAAATAGACTTTTTGCTTTACCATTAAGCGATTTAAAAAATGTATTTACTTATCAAGGTGGTTCTACAATGAAACAACTTGTAATACAAAAAAGTGCTGAACTAGTTAAAAGAAAAAATAATGAAATATTACCTCCAGATCAAAGATTAAAAGATAATTATGATAATACTAATGTTTTAACTAAAGCATCATTAATAGATCAATCAAACTTAGAACAAGAAAAAAAATTTAGTTTAAGTGCTGATCTTAGTAAAGGTATGAATGATATTATACAAGCTAAAACTGGTATAGCATCAGAAAAAACATATTCAAGAGTTAAAGCAGAAGTTGTTGGCGCAAACAAAGGTAGGTTTGATTTCTTTATACCACCATCAGCTGAAGATTTTACAGGGTTATTATATAAAACATTAAGTAAGAGTAAGTTAGGCGATAGCCAAATGGCCTGGTATAAAGCACATTTATTAAATCCTTTTGCTAGAGCTATGGATAATATATCCAGAGACCGTGTAGCTTTACAAAATGACTTTAAAGCACTTAAAAAAGAATTAAAAGGTATACCTAAAACATTAAAGAAAAAAGTGCCAGGTGAAGGCTTTACTCAAGAACAAGCTGTTAGATCTTACATATGGGATAAGCAAGGTATGACAATACCTGGTTTAGCAGGTACTGATATAAAAACTTTAGTAGATTTTGTAGCTAAAAACCCAGACCTTGTTACGTTTGCAGATCAATTAATAGCTATGCAAAAAGGTGATCAATATGCAGCGCCTAACGAGGGTTGGTTAGCTGGTAATATTACCACTGATTTAATGGATGGTATTAATACTGTTAAAAGAGCTAAGTATTTAGAAGTATGGCAACAAAATGCTGATCAAATATTTTCTGAAGCTAATTTAAATAAACTAGAGGCCGCTTATGGTAAAGACTATAGAGTAGCGTTAGAAAATAGTTTACAAAGAATGAAAACTGGTAAAAACAGATCTTTTGGTGGTGATACCTTAACTGGTAGAGTAACAGACTGGCTTACTAATTCTATTGGTGCTATCATGTTTTTTAACACTAGATCAGCCGTACTACAAACAATATCAGCTATTAACTTTATAAACTTTGGTGATAACAATATATATAAAGCTGGTAAAGCTTTTGCTAATCAAAAACAATATTGGAAAGATTTTAAAACATTATTTAACTCAGACTTTTTAGTTGAACGTCGTGATGGTTTAAGACTTAATGTAAATGAAGCTGATATAGCTGACATGGCTAAAAAAGGTGGTGTAAGAGGTGTTATAAGTGAATTACTTAGATTAGGGTTTTTACCTACACAAATAGCAGATAGCTTTGCTATTGCGGCAGGAGGTTCTACATTTTATAGAAATAGACTTAAAGCTTTAGAAAAGCAAGGTATGTCTAAAACAGAAGCAGAAGCTAAAGCGTTTCAAGATTTTAGAGAAACTGCAGAAGAATCTCAACAATCAAGTAGGCCTGATAGAATTAGTCAACAGCAAGCTGGTCCATTAGGACGTGTTATATTGGCTTTTGCTAATACTCCAGCACAATACGCTAGATTAATAAAAAAAGCTGCTAGTGATCTTAAGAATCGCCGAGGAGATGATAAGACCAATATATCTAAGATATTATACTATGGGGTAGCACAGAATTTAATATTTAATGCTTTACAACAAGCTTTATTTGGATTAGCCTTCGGAGATGAAGAAGAACCAGATGATAAAAAAGAAAAAAGATATATAAACGTAGCTAATGGTATGAGCGATAGTTTACTAAGGGGTCTTGGTCTTGGTGGTGCAGTATTTTCTGTATTAAAAAACACAGCTTTAAGACTAAACCAAGAAGCAGATAAAAAGCGCCCTAAATATCAAGATATATTAGTTAAAGAGATATTACAAATATCACCTCCAATATCATCTAAAGTTGGTAAATTAAAAGCGGCAGGTAGATCTTATTCTTGGAATAAAAAAGAGATGATGGAAAAAGGTTGGAGTTTAGATAATCCTGCATATTTAGCAGCAGGACAAGTTATAGCAGCCACAACAAATATACCACTTGATAGAGCATTTAAGAAAATAGATAATATAAGAAATGCTAGTAATTCAGATTTAGAAGCATGGCAGAGAATTGCATCAATAGCTGGGTGGTCTGCTTGGGAGTTAGGTATAAATGATAAATCTAGTAAATCTGTATCTAAGTTAACAGATAAAGAAAAGTTAATTAAACTAACTAAAGCACAACAGGTGGATTCCTTGCTTAGTTTAGGTATAAGTAAAAAACAAATTAATAAATTAAAACTAGAAAGTGATAGAGTTCAAGCTATATTAAATCCAAAAAGCATTAAAAAAGAAAAGCTTTCTAAAAAAGATAGTCTATTTGGATTAAATAAAAAACAACAAGTAGCTGCTTTAATTAAATTAGGATTTACTAAAAAAGAAATAAGGGCTCTTACGTTAGAAAGTGATAGAGTTAATACAATAATTAGTAAAGAAGAAATAACCATTAAATAAATAAATATGCGAAACGAAAAAAAAGAAATGCGTCATTACATCGGTGCAGCCGGTATATTTACTTTAATCATATTATTATTAATGTTTCTAAGTTATGTAGAAATACCACCAGTGAATAAAGATTTATTCGTGGCCATCGTGGGAACTTTGGTTTCTAGTTTGGGAATCGTCGTGTACGTCATAATAGGCCAACAGCCGGATGAAGTTAATAAACTGCAAAAGAAAAATGAATCATTAGAAACAGCTAGTCATCAAATGGAAAAACGCAATGATCAATTAGAAGAAATGATAATTGAGATGCAAAAAGAGATGATTAGTAAACTAACATTCTTAGGTGGATGTAGCTGTGGAAAAGAAAACTGTGATTGTAAAACTAAATAACTAAATATGACATCAAACGAAATTACGATATTAATACTAGGTATTAGTATAGTTGGTTTTATAGTTGGTATAAAACTAGGTAAAATAAATATTAAAGAATTTTTAAATAAATTTAAAAAGAAATAATGCAATACTTCAACATAACAGAATTTGATAGTCCTGATCACATAGGGAGTGGGACTGGAATGCAAGAGGATGTTTTAGAAATGCTTGATGAGGCTCGTGGAAAGTTTGACAAGCCTATAACTATAACTTCCGGTTATAGAACTAAATCTCATAATGAGAAAGTTGGTGGGAAGAAAGATTCAGCCCATTTAAAAGGTTTTGCAGTAGATATATCCTGTAGAACTTCAAGAGATAGATATAATCTTATTAACTGTTTATTAGATGTGGGATTTAATCGTTTAGGAATAGCTGATACATTTATTCATGTAGATGCAGATCCTGATAAAGACCCAGATGTAATGTGGACATATTAAAGTATGAAATTTTCAAAAAAAGGTTATTTAAGCAACAGTCCTGATAAAAACAACTCAGAAAATATAATTCAAGGTAATAAAATTACCATGAAAGGAGTTGATTTCCCTATAAAAGGTACTGATGATAAAGGATATACTAAAATAATGCAACCAGGTTATGATTATATATTTCCTGGAGCTAAGTATATTATGGAAAAACCTTTAAAATAAGGAACACGATAAAATGGGCTTCCACCCCCAAAAGTTCCTGCAATTGAAGGGAGATCATTACGGTCTCCCTTCATTATTTCTACCCGTCGCAGGCTAAGCAGTTTTCATCCATCGCAGCAACCGCTATATCACCTCTAAGGACAGATTCTGTCCTCATATAGTATAAGGTCTTAATACCTTTTTTCCATGCATCTAAGTGTACCTTATTGATCCATTTAGGTGTGGCTTCTGAAGGAAAAGCTAAGTTAAGACTAACTGCTTGATCTATATACTGTTGCCTTATACCTGCTTGGTTTACTAATTCTAACTGGTTAATCTCTTTAAACGTTTTAAATACTTCTTTAGCAGGTACATCATTAGAAAATTTAAGATCGTCTAATTGTTTGATACCTTGAACTGACCCACCGTCTCTTAATATCTTCTCCCAAATCTTTTCAGTATTTAATTTATGTTTACGTAAGAACTTTAATAAGGTCGGGTTTTTTCTTATAAACGTACCTTTAGCTGATTGTTCTGTAAATACATTAGCAGCCCAAGGTTCTATACCCGGTGATATATTACCAGATAGTTTAGAATTACTAACGGTTGGTGCTATAGCCCTTAAGTGAGTATTTCTCATCCCTGTATTTGTACACCACAGTGGTTCACCATAAGTTTCAGCTAAACTTCTACTAGCTCTATCAGATTCTATCTTGATTTGACTAAATATTTTACGTGTTTCATACTGTGACAATAGGCCTTCAAATGGTATACCTTTCTCTTGTAAATAAGTATGCCACCCAATAACACCTAATCCTACAGCTCTACCTTTAGAAGCAGATCTAACAGCATTTTCAAAACCCCTTAATCCTTTAGCTCGTTGTATAAACTCCTCCATAACTCCATCTAAAAACCAAGTGCTATCATATATAAGATTAGTGTTTTTCCACTCATCATACTTAGCTAGGTTTAACGAAGATAAACAACAAACAAAACTATGGTTCTCATCTGTATGAAGCGTTATCTCGCTACAGATATTAGTCATGTGTACTTTTAAACTGTTAGATTTGTAAGCATCTGGATTAGCCTTGTTAGTATTTCCTTTAAAGAGGATATACGGTTCTCCAGTAGCTTTACGTTTTTGGATGAGTTTACTCCATTTTTTCCTTGCTTCTGGATCCCCTGTTTCGAGTTTTCGCATAAACTTATCACCAACGACAGCACACTGATGTAGGTTAAGAGATTGTCTATTGACGTCCCCTTTAGGTTCTCTGATTTCCAACCAGTCAATAAAATCAGGGTGTTCGATAGTGATATTAACGGATGCAGCCCCTCTTCGTACTGATCCTTGATTGGTTGCGAGTATAGTTGAGTCATATATCTTGCAAAAAGGGACAACTCCATCTGATGTTCCATTGTTTGTTATTTTAGCTCCGGCGGGTCTTATCATATTTATACCGACACCTACCCCACCGCCTTGTTTTGCGAGTAGCATCATTTCTAAATTTTTAGTACCTATATCACTAATGCTATCAGCGACATCTATACCGAAACAACTAATAGGTAAACCTCTATCTGTACCAGTATTTGAAAGAACTGGTGAGGCTAAGCACAACCACCCATTCCATATATATTCAAAAAATGTTTCAGCTAATTCAGGTTTATATAAACGTCTAGCTACAGTTTTAGCTACACGCATATATGCTTCACGAGGAGTCTCTGCTTGTAGTAGGTATCCACCACTGATAGTTTTTTTGTATACATCGGTATTACCCCAGTTGGGGTAGTCATCACCTTTAATCCAATTGTTATTCCACATTTAAATCTAATTTCTTTTCAGTTTGTCCTTTTTTTTGTTTTTCTTCTAGTTTCCTCATCTTTTCGACTAAGACTTTCCACTTTTTCTCCCCCATATACATTTGTAAAGCCGTTAATGTACCACGGGCCAAACTATCTATTTGTTGTATTTCTTGTATGAGTTTTTGAGATACTCTAATTAGAGAATCTACTTTTTTACCCATTTCTATTAAAGTTTGTTCTTTCATTTATGAATTGATTAAATATAAACTGTAGCCTATCATAACATTTATGTTAACAGCTACTAAATTCCATTGTTTTGCTATAAATACCTGAGGTATACAAATAAACCCACCTATAATATATATAATAGGTCCTATGTTACCCCCAGAGTTTAAAATATAAGGAGCTAGCATTATGAAAGCTGTACCCATATATCCAAGACGACTAGCTAAACGTTCTTTAGCTGATAATCTCCTGTCTTCTACTAATAATCTTAAAAAACTAGTTTTCCATCTAAATTCACATTTTAAACACGTTTTTTTATGTACGTGTTGAAATTTAGTATCATCTTTATTTTGGTTACAAATATTACATTTTCTCATTCCCAAATATCTTCAAAATCTTCTCCTTCGTTAGCCTTCGCGTAATCAGTAGGACGAACACTAAAAAAATCAGTATGAGTATGCCCCCCGGTAAGATGGTAGAACCAATCAAGAGCTTTCGCTCCAGCTTTGTCAAACTCAAAGTATTCCCCATGGTGCTTGTAACCAAGTTCTGAGATTTTTTCATTGAGTCTTTTTCTAATGAACTGTTTAAGGTCATAGGCTTTGAGGTTTTCGATATCTCCAAGTTCAAACATTTTGTCGATATATTTTTCTTCTGCGGATAGCATGTCTGTTGCTGCATCCAATATGTCTTTTTCACACTCTTTTAATAAATTTTTGTTTTCTTCGCACATATGTCTAAACAGGGTGCATCCCATTTTTGAATGTAAAGATTCATCTCTTACACTCCATTTCATTTGTTGTCCTACTCCTTTTAAAAGGTTTCTGAGTTGAAAAGAATATAGAACAGCAAAGGCAGAATAAAGACTAACCCCTTCAGCAAAGGCGCTAAATATAGCAAGGCTTCTTGCAATTCCTGTATGTTTATTTCCGTCATAACTAACTAGATTATCAAAGCGTTTCATTGTAGCTTCATCTTGTAAGAACGCTTCAAAATTTTCAAGACCAAGGGTTTCATTTAAATAACTATAAGCTACAGCATGGATCGTTTCTTGTGATCCAAACATCATTGCCATTTGTTGAATCTCATGCTTCGGAAACCATGATACAACTTTCTGTGTCCAATAATCTGACACAGCACATTCTGTTTGGGCAAAACCCAGTAGTATATTACCTACTAAGTTTTTCTCTTCTGGTGTAAGCTTTTCGTTCCAATCCTTAACATCACTTGACATTGATATTTCGGTATGGAGCCAGAACGCTTGAGCTTGTTTAAGCCACCCCTCAGTATAGTATTCTGGATACTCAAAGGGTTTGTACGGTATTCTTTCATCAAATAATCCCATATTAATCTTTAAAAATTTCTAAACATAGATCTACAAATGGTAGATATATTACGTGTTGTGTAGAACCTGTGTGAGGGTAGCTTCTAGCTCCTATTAAAACTCCAGGATAAAATCCCATAGTTATTTCCCAATTTTTATCTTTCATTTAATAACATTTAATATTGTGTTCTTCTTGTAATTTTACTAAATCTGTATAATACATATATCCTTTAATATCCATTCTCCATTTCACCCACTTATCAATTTGTCTTTCAGAATACTTCTTACGAGCTATATGTTTATCGTTTCTAATATCAACCTTACTGTTTCGTCGCATTCTTTATGATTTTGTGGTTTATATAATGTTATAGGTTGTAATTCGTGAGCTACAATTCTTTTAAACATTTTCCATTTAAGTGGGAAGCTTTCGTTAGCCCTACCTTTGGTTTCAATAATAAAACCTTTACCTATAAAATCCGGAGTATATTTAATATTAAGGATTTTTTTATTACCCCTATTTTTATAAGCCCCCTTACCATTAGCGCAGCGTTCATATGCAGCCAATTTAAAATTAAAACCAGGTAATAGTTCATAGGTAATACCTTCGTAGTCAACCTCTATTTTAGCTTTCTTTAACGCTTTATACATATAGCGTTCTAAACCTGAAGCAAAATCTATACCATCATATGATATTTTTTTTGATTGTACAGGACCTTTCTTTCTTTTATATTTAGTCTTCATGAAGTCTATTTATCCAAAGATTCTCGACTTCATCTTCTAAACATCTCTTTGCGGCTTCAATATAAAGTAAAGCATCCATTAATTCTTCTTGTACATCAACTAGAAATCTATTAAGATCTTTCTTTTCATCTCTGATTTCTTCCATCATGGTAGCACCATATTTCTTTTGTCCAATTAAACTACGCTCATCCATCTTAGCTAAGACAGCTTGAACTATTTTATCTTCTGTCTTAATCCTCATCTTTCACGAATGTTCCGTTAACCATACTACCTGTGCGCTTACTAATAACGTCATAAGCTGAATCAATACAGTCTTCAATTTTATAGCCACTTATATGGGCTAAATTAGTTAATACTACAACTATATCACCTATAGCGTCTATAATCTCAGGGGTATCATTTTTAAGTAGTGCTTTAGCTAATTCGCCACACTCTTCTTGTAGTTTAACATACTGTGTTTTTACATCACCTGTTTCGTATAAACCTCTTACTTGAGCCCAATCCCTTATTTTATTAAAGCTTTGTCCAAAAAAAAGATCTGGTGATTTAGGATTACCAATTGGTGATGTCATCTTAGTTAAAAAAGAAGCTAAAGCTTTGTTATATATATAAGATCTCTGATCATTATACATAGAAATTTTAGCATTCTTTATTACCCAATTAGTAACATCATTTGTTAGTGTAAATTCTCCGTGTTCAGTATCCCATTTTAACCCTTTGTTTTCCAATAGGTTACTTTCTAATTTTTCAATAGAACAGGGAAACGTAGACGTTTGTTCTGTCGCGTTTATTTTCATTTTATTTGATTTTTTATATAATTCATTGTATTTTCTCATGTCTACTCTGTAGCCATAATACTTTTGAAGCTCTATCTCCTTGTCAGATATATAGTCTATATCGTCGCTAGAATCAAGAACCTCGTACTCTCCTTCTTTATAACCTTGTATAAGTGTAACCCTTGTATTAAGATTACTTGTTACACCTATTTTTTTACCTGGTATATGATATAAATAATACATATTTTATTTGTTTAATTTATTATTGTATAAATGTAAATTTGTAGCAAAATGGTAGTATGTACCAACTTCAACGCATAGCTCTGCTGCTATCATTTTTTGTAACTTAGCAAAACAGTACTGGTCGTTACAAAACCCGTACCAGAGATCATTAGAACGCATCAGAACAGTCATATTAAGTGCGGGATTTTGTCTACCTGTTAAATTTTGGTCATATAACAAAGTGAACTGTATCCCATAAGTACATGGAGTATCTTTTTCGTAAGTATCAATCTCTTTACCATCATATATAGATATTACTGCGTGTCTAGTATCTTTTACAACAGCTAGTTTTGCTATTATTTTATCTATCTGATTATTTCTATTCCACTGCCAACCGTAGTTTGACCTACAACGACGTTGAGAGTCAGCCATGTTTTCCCATATTGGTGGGACTTTACCATATAATTCTCCAAGCTTATCTACGCTAGGGTTACCTGATAAATACCATTGCCACTCAGCTTCAGCATACGGTTTATTCCAGTTTCTGTGTTCATCTGTAATATCCATTTGTAAAGGGTTATTTAAATAAAACCCCACATTGAATAATGCTTTAGTATCTCCATAATCTATACCATTTATAGATATAAGATCATAAAAATAATAATAAGCATCATCAGCATTTTTAAAACTATTTTTTATGTTTGTCATAATAGTATTTTTGCATTCTTCTTAATTCTTGATGCACGTTTTCGTGAGTATACACACTGGGTGATAAATGTGCTTTCTCCCCTTTCTTATAAGTACCCAGTCTTACCTCTAGTCTCCATTCTTCGGGGAACATACCCATTTTAGTGGGTACTTGACTTATTCTTACGTTATTATGTATACACCAAGTGTTGATTTTATCCTCTTGGCTAGTCATCGACGGGTAGTTATACATTAACCCCTTGTGTGTATTCTTTTTACCTTTTCTACGGGTTTCTCTTAAGCTTCCCATGGCATAGCCTCATTTTCTTTAATCATATCATAGTGAGGTATAAAACATCCTGACGCTGTATCCCATTTAAAATGAGCTTCAGCTCCGTTCTCTCCTAAGTTTTGGAATTTAACTTTAAGTATTTTAGCTTTAACGGTTTTTTCCTCATAGTTTCTATGAACTAGAATACCGTGATATGAAGCATCATACCATTCTCCACCACCTTTTATATTATACATATTAGGTTCCTCTATTTTACCATCTTTATCTCTATACATTTTAGTTGGGTGAGCTATTATAAATACTAGCACATCAAACTTTTTAGCAAAAGATTCTATCTTAGTCAGATATTCCATTGTATAACGATTAACATCATCTGTCTTACAGTCAACATCTCTTATCTTATTAAATGGGTCTATTACTAAACACTTGATACCTTTACGTTTAACTAACTCAGCTCCTTTACGCAGGACAGACTCAAGGGTATAGCGTTCCATATCAATAAAGAAAAAATTATCATTTATATGGTTAGCAACCTTATTCCATTTATCTGTACCTATATCTCCCTTACTGGGCATACCCTGCCAAGCTTTACGCATCAACTTATGGGCGTGTAAATATGTAGGGGCATTTTCAGGTGATGCAAAAGCAACTTTCCATTGATAGTTTAAATTATACCCCATAACCATCTGATCAACGAAATCAGATTTACCGCTGCTTGGTATACCAGTAACAGTAATAAACTGACCAGTATAAGTGCTGAAGATATCATCGAAATTCTGAAGACCAATTTGGAATCCAGGTTTAAAACCGTTTTCCACAAAGTCTGTAATTTCCCCTTCAATGTCTTTAAATGTAGTGACATTTTCAAGAGGAACAGGTCTAGCTTTGTGAATCCTTTCGGTAAGTTTTTCTTTTCCATATTTAATTAAGTATTCATTAGCGTCTTTACAGTCATCAAAACTAGCTGTAAAACAAACCTCTGCTCCAAGACGTCTAATTAACTCTTGTTGCAAAGCTTGACCAGCTTCATCAGAATCCACCGCTAATATTATTCTTTCTTTTTTATCAAAATAATCTATACAGTTATCCAAATAGTCTAAGTTATTTGAATTAAGTGTAGCACCATTTGGTACTGATATAGAGTTTTTTATACCGGCCTCATGTAATGCTAACACATCCATCTCGCCTTCTGTTATTATACAATCATCATAACCAACTATACTATTTATATTATAAAATACTTTTTCAGCACCTTTAAATAGTTTAAAGTTTTTTCTACCATCTCGGTATTTAATATTTATGAGCTGATCACCCATAATATAATTAAAATGAATTGTATTCTCTGTCTTACCTGTTTGAGGCATATACTCAGGACCTTCACCAACCCTAAGGTCAGTTAAGGTCTTCTGAGATATTCCCCTTGTATTAAACCAATCAACCACTTTACTTTGTAAGAGCTTATATATGTATTCATTAGGTCTTATATAAACCTTTTCACTGGCTCCTTTACGTTGATATGTATGTAGTTGAAATGTTGTATTACAATTATGGCAAGTTCCAAGACCACGTTCCCAATCATAGGAGGCACATTGTGCCTTCTGATTCTTAGGTTGTCTATCAGACGAGCACAGGGGACAAATCCCCTGCTTCTTTTTCTCGTCTAGACCATGTTGATTGAATGTGTCAATCAAAAATCCGTTGATCTCTTGTTCTTGCATATATTAAAACGGTAAGTCGTCTTCTACTTTAGCTGGAGCTGGTGGAGCTAGATCTTGTCTAGGCGGTACATTAACGTTATTACCGTTGGTCCACACAACTTTACAATTACCTAAATAAACTTTAGGTACTTTTCCTTCGCGCTCTTCTTTTGTTTGTTCTACAACTACAGGTCCTTGATTCCCGAATTGATCGAGTTCATCATTAAGGGTTAATGTAATTGGTAAGTATTTACCTTTCTTACCTATGATAATTTTATCTTTAGGTATTTCATTAAGATTAATACTAGTCTTTACTATTGATGCCATAATTAATATGTAGCCAATTGGTTAAACATTCTTCTTAACTGGTTCTTATTAGCTCCAGTTGTTCTGCGCATATTATCTACAGCTTTTACATGGCTTTGATTAGTGTAAAAGTTGTTAGTATTAGTATTCATACCCGTAACATCACAGGTTCTTTTTGTAGTTCGTGCCATAATTATAGTGTTTCTGTTTTAAAAAATTGTTTTGCGTCAAAGTCTTTGGTCTTAAAAAATAATTGGTATTGTGCCACTGCTTCTTTGACTTTTTCCTGACCTCTTTCATAGAAAGATTCAGAGCAATCGCATATCTTAATTTGGTGAGTGGTTTTATCGATAACTATAAAGACCATCTCATAGTTAAATAACTGATTATAGATAAAAGCTTGACTATCGTAGTTATAGCGTGAAGCTGAAAATCTAAACTTTTCAATATCCGCTGTTGTTTTTAAATCTACGACTAATCTTTCACTGTGATTGATTATATCAGCTTTACCTTTCCACATCTCACCTTCTATCTCAGTAATACCTGGAACTTCATAATCTACTTCCCCGGTTCTTATAAGATCTTTACAGACATCATTAGCCATAACTTTCTCGACCATGAGTTCTATTTGATCAACCTCGTGTTGTAGTAGACATAATTCTCCGCCTGAGATCTCTTTATACACCTTACTGTTCCTTGTGGCCGACTCAATAACTTTAAAATTTTTGAGTTTGTCAGGTTCTAATATGGCGGTGTGAAAATAACCGCCAACTAGAAACGCTGGACGTGGTCCATAAGGCTCATGAAGTGCTAAAGGATTTTTTAATAGTGTTGATATGTTAGAATTACTAAGATACTCTTTTCCAAGTCCATTGTAATACTCATCATCGTTTTTTAACACTTTTAAAACCTCTTCTTTTGTCATTTAGAGTGTTGTTAATTCTTGCTCCACTTCTTTAGTTAGAGCATACTTAGCTTTAATAGCCTCTATTTTACCACCTGATTTAATAAATTTCTTAGCTTTTGCTACTTGATCTGGAGTCATACTCTTACTGTGATCATTAACAGCATCGCTATCTTGTGTGTCATCTATTAAAAATAGGTTTCCAAGGGCATATTTCTTCCCATAACTCGAAGCAGAACCAAATTGTTGAGGTGTCTGCATACCCTTTTGTAATAAATCAACACCAACTAATGCAGTTGCTGTAATTATATTCTCGCCATCAGAAATGGTGGCTGTACTATTAAAAATAGGGACAGGTTCAGAGCTCACTAGATCTTCATCTAGTTTAACTGATACTCCTAGCTCTAATAGATAGGGTTTTATTGCTTCGAGGATGTCTTCGGCAGAACGGAAGTAGTATTTGCCGAATGAGTTAAATCTTGATTTTTTAGATTTAAACTTCGTCTGAATAGTTGATAACTTTTCGTTTATAGTCATAGGTATTGGGTTTATCCTTATCTATATAATTACACATAGATAGGGTGATTTACATATATAACTTACAGATAATCAATCACTTGAGAATGATCAACATTCTCTATGAGTTTATTTACAGCTTGTTTCTTTAACTCAGAAACCCTCACATATCCACTAGCTCCATTAATATCAATAGTGGGTGCAATATCTTTAGCTGAGTGCTTATTGCAATCAAGTCCATAAGATAATCTGAGTACCTCGTACTCACTGGGGTTTAAGTGTTTTTTCATCAAGCTTTTTAAATAACTATTTAATAATCCGATATTATATGGTTCAGAAGCATCTGGTATTTGATATATCATATCTTCATCGTCGGTATAATTCTTCGAATCAATACTTAGAAATATACTGTTAAAAAACATTTCCACCATCTTCTTATCTTTAGGATTCTTACGCATATCATTGAGCTTATGCTCTGGAATACGCATATCCCCTCTTTTTATATCAATAGCCCTACGGATAGCACCTTTGACTCTTTTAAAGAAGAAAGATTTAATTGTTTTTTCTTGGTCCTCAGAAGCCTCTAATATGGCCATATCTAGTTTATCTACAGCTCTTGTAAGACCTATTGAGCCTTCTTGTAGTAAATCCATTATATCCATAACTCCTGATGCTTGCTGAGAAGTTGAAAACTTCCTAGCTATATTTTCTACTAATGGTAGAAATTTAATTATTAGTTGATCTCTATTATAGTCTTTGTATGGTAAGCTATTTGGTATAAGCTTTAAAGAAGTTTTAAGGTCCTCTTTATATCTTATATAGTTCTTAATATTATATTTTTTCATTATATTTATTTAAAAGTTCTTTCTCTCGTTTAAGATCATTACTTAGTGTTCGATATATAGTTCTAGGGGAGCATTTTAATAGTTTTGCTAAGCCTGAAACTGTTATCTTCTTACCTAATTCATGCAGATCTAACATGCATTGGTAGACTACCTCTTCATCAACCAATCTATTTCGACCTATTAATTGGCCAACAATAGTTAGTTTTTCTTTCAATGTTAATCCAGTCCTATCTTTAAAAATAACCTTACGTGACTTGTTCTTAGGTGGTTTTTCAAGATCGAGCATTGTAATATCATATATCATATTGGTTAAGTATTTGTTTAATATTGTGAACGTTACAAAACCACTATCTTTTTCAGCTATATACTTAGCTAGTTCTTTAAACTCATTAATAGAGAGCTGAGGATTCAAGTACCAAAGCACTAATAGATGCCATTTAAGAGATCTAAAAGTATTTATCTTAGCTGAGCTTCTAAATAATTCATAGCACTCATGAGTTCCATTTTTATAATACCAACCCCAGTAAAATGTTTGTGTTGGTTTATCAGTTATAGGATTTCTACGATAAATAATTCTATTACGATTTAAAAACTCTAGTTTTAAAAATCCTTTCGTGTGTGACATTAGCCTGTTACTCTTTATATTATACTACCTATTGTCATATACGTTCTGGAACATCTTCATTCCATCTTATAGTATCAAATCTACGTAGTTTTTGTGAATACTTCTTAATTAATTTAGCTTTAACTTTTAAAGCTTTCCAATATGTTGCTGGTCTGTATTCACTATCACTCATAGTATTTATTAATACAAAATCAGTAATTTCACATCTTAACTCATATATTCTTTTCCATAAATAGTCTTTGTGGTTATCTATTCTTTTTAGTTCTTTGAAGTATTTTTTTGGATTTATTTTCATCTGTTTTTCTTTTACGTTTAGAATTTATATTAAATAAATTTACACTGATTATATGTTTATATAGTTTATGCATACTCATGATTTACAATTTGCTAAAGTTCCTTTAAATACATCTTCACAATACTCTGTTCTTGTAAGAGTATGTCTACCAACCTGATAAGTACCAGGTCTTAATAATAATTTTACCATTTCTTGGGCATCTATATCAAAATATACACAATCACAATAACCTTGGTAGTATATATAAGGTAGTTCATCTAACATGCATGACTGCATTGTTAATGCTAATAATAATAATTTGATTTTATTCATAGTTTCTTATTGATTTAAATAGTGGGTGACGGTATGAACCTGATGGAGTGCGTTGGAAGTAAGTAAATGTAGCTGTTTTGCCGATATACCACTCAGCTATATCATACATCTCTTCAAGCATTGATTGTTTACCCATAACAGGCATACCGAATTTAACACCGTTAGAATCTACAGCAAGGAACTTACCGATAGTACCGATACGTTTACCTTGGCCTTCAACCCAGCCAACAATCGTAGCCTCTGTGTCGTGAAAGTCTTTGAACTTTTGTAGATTATAAGAACGCTTTTGTTCATAAGGCTTATTGTAACGTAGTATAGAGCCTTCGTAGCCAGCTGTTAAGTGTATTTTGTGATTGTACTTTGCAGCATCTAAGCTGAGTACAGCTTCAAATGGTACTGGTTTGGTATATTGTAGATCATACACATCAATAATACTATCTATATCAGTAGCACGCTGATAGTAATTATCACTTGGTAACTTAGGGTTGAACATGTCATAGCAGTGAAATTGCACTAAAGATTGTGCTTCACTCATATCTGCAAATGTAGGTTTTTGCTTACGTACGAGAGATATTATCTTGTTAAAGTTATCTTTAAGCTTATGATTATATAGTTCACCATCTAGTATAATATCTGGATACTTACAAAAGACATGTTCTAACTCCCTTAGTATATGATTTACATTATGAAATTGTTTGTGATTACGACTGAAAGCGCCTGCTTCTGTAATGTAGCATCTTACGCCATCAAGTTTTGGCTGAATATAAGTATCAGACCAGTCAGTTTGTTTTTTGCCTACAGGATGTGCAAGCATACATTGGAATTCTTTGGTTTTATTTAAGGTCATATCGGTTTTTAAGTATTTCTATTTTTCTTTTTATTATTGTAGCTTTCTCATATTGTTCATCTGATACATAGCGTGACATTAGGTTGTTAAGTCTATCTAGTTCTAATACTATTAGATCAGTTTCATCGATTGGTTCTACTTTCATTTCACCAGCATATTCTCTTACGAATGTTTCAACCACTTCTTTTGCTACAAGCTTAGCTATTTTATTTATTTCTTTATCTGTTAGCATATATATTATCTATATTTTATCGTATTTAGTTTGCAAGCTTAATTAAATGTCTTATAGCTTGATTAATAGTACCTTTAAAAAGTGTTAAATCTCCATACAAATCTGTATATCTTATTTCAACTTCTTTAACATCTATTTTTAAATTATCTTGATATTTATTACCACTCATTTTTTATTTATTTAGGTGCGCGGGAAGGACTCGAACCTTCGACCTCGAGTTTATGAGACTCGCGAGCTGACCAACTGCTCTACCGCGCAAATTAATTACATTCTTCTAAACAATCTCCACATATATCGCAGAAATCATAATCTTCTTGACTCATTATAGAGTTACACATTTCACATTTTTCCATTATCCTATAGGTAAATCACCATTATAAAGCTGGTTTTTAACCTCTTCGTAGTCTACCTCCATATATCTAGGATCAGATAATCCCATCATACCATGTAATAGCTCTACGTTACTTTTTATAGGTTGTCTAAAGTCATCAGTTTCAATGAGCTTAGCTATATATTCCCATGTTTGAAGATCAGCTTGCATATGGTTAACACTTTTTTGTAACATATCAACAGGTATAGAACCATTACCACCTTCGCGTATTTTTTGTTGTACTATTTTAATATCATCTTTTATATTTATCATCTTAGAAAAAGCTTTATTATGTGCTCTCTCTGACTTTTCTTCTATGCTTAGTTTGTTCATTTTATTAATTATTAATATATGTTAGTCCTTTATAATTAAACCACTCTCTGATGCCGAAATCAGTTACAGCGCCATCAGCGGTTTGTACTATTTTTTTAATATAACCATAAGACGGAGGTAAATCTCCTAATAAATATCCTTTATAGTTAATACCATTTAGTTTAATTCTGTCTTTTGATATTCTTTTTATTGTGTTCATGTATATATTATCTTTTTATTATCGTATTTAGTTTGTATTTTGGTATTAGTTTTCTGAAGTACATTTAACTGTATTTTTTATTAATTTAATTTGATTTTCTACTTTTCTTCTTGATATTTCACCTCTGTTAAATCTTGAGATGATATCGGTCATATCTACACCGTTATAAATCATTTTTTCCATTTTTTATTTGTTTTTGATAGTTTATTTAACAGTTTCTCAGCTGTATTAAATCTTATTTCTTTTTCAAGAAACATTTTAAATATTAACTTTCTCATTTTTTTTGAGTGTATTATATATTTTTGCTTGATCAGTACATAATACTAAATAATCTATTAGTATTTGCATGTTTTTATCTGTATTTTCAAAACCTCCAACAGACCAATGATTCAATTGATCAAATGTGTATGTTTCAGACCAAGCTTTATAGTCATATAATGTAAATATATCACCATTTACTTTAAATATCCATTCAACATTAACCTTATCATGAGCTCCATCATAATAAATAGTTGGTGGTCCAACTCTTTTTACTATATCATTATATTTCATGTGGTTCAGTGAACCAATTCTTGAACTACCGTTTGTATTTACAGCATCAGTAGTCATATATTTACTTATTTCATTCATTTTCAGTCTGTTTTTTAATTTCTATTTCATCTAGTATATGCTCTAGTATTTCATGGTAGTTTACTTCATTTAAAAATGCTCTTGCATAATCTACAGCTAAACCATTTCTTTCAGCTAAATTGTCAAAAACACAGTTTTCAACTATATCTTCTAAGTATTCCACATTTGGTTTATCTTCATAATTCCAATCTATATCACCTAGTATTTCTAGGTTTACACGCCATGTAGCGTAGTTTGTCCAGCCATTATAAGAATCTGGATGTTCTTTTATTGTTTTATTCATATTATTTTATTTTATTCATTATATAGTATATCTGCTAATAAATCACCAATCTCAGCAAAATATTGAGCTTTTCCAATCATTTCAAGCATTGCATCTTTTTCCATTGTAGATAGATTTTCACCATCTTGATCTTTACCATTAGTATTTATTAATTGTTCTGCGTAGTCTATACAATCTTGTAAATCTAAATTTGTATTGTAAAATCTGCAGTGAGACATGTTTGCCATATTATCTTATTCTATCGTTTATTTCTGTAAGTATTCTGTTTGTATTATAGTTTTCATCTTGGTTTTCTATGATATTTTCTATTTTATCACCTAAACCAATAACTTCGTATGCAAGATCTAGTATTTTATACAATCCTTGCTGTTCATATTCTGATAATGTTTCTCCACAATCAGAACCGTGTAATG
>ERZ1046148.189-NODE-189-length-38241-cov-13.026476_pt1 | contig 38241 bp, 42 predicted proteins | sample MGYA00383090_ERZ1046148 | MGnify/ENA primary metagenome ERZ1046148 (study PRJEB29581, sample SAMEA5548360) | metagenome | biome: marine; feature: coastal; material: water | depth 25 m | study: Short-term variability in the microbial, nano- and picoplankton... | reverse complement strand
GGTGACGAGACAGCAAGTGCAGGTAGTATGTTAGATAATGTTGATAGCGATATGATAGCAGACGCTGGTGGTGGTGAAAAGTTGTTTGAATTACCCGTAGATGTTGATGGCGATGCAAGTAAGGTGAACTTAGCAGCAAAATCAGTAGATGAAAATCCATTAGTAGAAGAAGTTATAAAAAAGACTACTCCAAAAGTTGATGGAAATGGGTTAAGAGTAGAGAGTAATGACTTTGCACTAAGCCCCTCAAAGGTAAAAACTAAAGACATTTCCAATCTTTCTAATGCACAAGATTATGTAAATGATAATGTTAATTTTGAGTTAGAAGATAAATTATATGATATGTTTGCAGGTGCTAATAATAATAACACATTAATGAGTAAAGATATGTGGAAGATAGCATCGAATTTATTCGAGAAACCTAAAGACGAAAATAAATCGCAAGGAGTAGTATAATGCCGATAGACACAAATGCACCTAATTATGGAACTTCTGATTGGGAACCAGATGTAGATGAACTCTCTAGTGGTTTATCTGGTGAAGAAATTGCAGAAGGATTTGGACTAGACCCCACAGAATTTGGTGAGTATTTTCCTAGTTACGATAATTGGAGAAGTGATTTTGCAGGTAGAGATTACGAAGATACAAAAGACGGTTTAGATAATCAATTAGCATTAGATAACGCAACCTTTGGACTTAAAGCAGCTAATTTACAACAACAAGAAGGATATGCAGGTGAAGATTTAGGTTCAGGACTTGAGCAAAACATTATCGCTGCAGGAGATGCTTACGGACAAGCAATGGGTGAGATGATTAATCAACAAGCAAGTGGTCTAATGGGGGGTGCGTCTTCTAGGTCAAAAAGAACTATGGGAAGAGGGCAACAGGAAGCAACTGATATAGCCGCGACAGGAGCAAATACTCAGTTTCAAAGAGCGTTAGATACTATTGACGCAGAAGGTCAAGAACTTGCAAATAAACAACTATTTACTCTAAATCAATATGATATAGATTTACAAAAGGCTGATACTGCTCGTGATTATGATGTAACGGCTGATAAACAAAGATATAGAGATGAAGTATATGCGACTATGGGTGATTTATCTGCTACTGGTGCATTAGATACTGAAGGATATGAGTCAAATGATTGGCTTAATGACATTACGAAAACTGATGACCATTGGAAAGCAAGTGATTTTACAGACACCCACAAAAAAGATTTAGGATTTTTAGAATGGTTTTATGATAATTTAGGTTCTCACGACCAAGATTGGCATAGGGGTAGTAAAGCAGAAGTAGAGACTGCATATGACAATTACACAGCAGGTGACGCAGCAGGTGAAGATGACGATACTTGTGTTTTATCAACTGCTGCTTTTAGACAAGGTTTAATAACATCGGATGAATTAATGAATTTTGTTAATTGGAGACTTACTACTCAACATAAAGAAAGAATGAGTGGCATAAAATGGCTTGGTTATCAAATTGCTTGGAAGCCTGTTGCTAGAAAGATGGACAAAAATATAAAATTTGCTAAGTTTATCAAACGGGTTATCTTAGACAAGTGGCTAGGTATCATACAGAAGGGCGAAAAGCACCGAATAACGAAGTTTTTTGTAGAATGGATAGGAGTGTTAGGCTTTGTACTTAATTATCGTAAAGCGATGAAATTAAAAGAAAAGATTTATGCTAATCCAAAAAGGATTTTAGTGTCTTATAAAAAATTAATAAGGAGATATGACGGATGAGTAATTATGCAAATATGCTGAAAGGTATGAATAAAGAAAGAAGCCTTGCTGAAACCGTTATGGATACATTTGTAAAGGAATTTGTTAGCGATATATTCGATGATAACATAGACCCTCAAGTAAGATTTCAACAACAATTAGCAAGTTCAGAAAGAAATGCTATGACTACTGCTGAGTCACAACAAACTAAAGCATTAAGTATTGCCATTGACGGCTATGAAGATGAAATGAATAATATATTCCATAAATTTGAACAAGATAAAAAATATACAAATTTAAAAGAATATGATAAAGATGGCAAAGCAGTCAAATTTCAACAAGGTGAAGAAGGATTTGGTCAAAAAAATTATGGCTTAATGGCTTTTGATATAAAAAAGGCTCAAGATAAAGCAATAAAAAATAGATTTGGAATGTTTCAAGGAAATGTTGCTGAAACTGATGGTGACCCTTTACTTGGTAATATGATGTATAAAAGCGTAGATGCAGATGGAGATATTATTAATAAATCTCATCAATCTGTTGCCATTGCGACACTGGCGAATCAGGCGATAAAGAAAAGTGAGAATATGTTGGCTCAGACTTTTCAAGGAAGACAACATCTGTATAATTTGAGAAATGCTAGACAAACTTATAATAGTTTAAAACCTGAAGAGTATTCTGAGAAAAGTTTAAAGTCCTTAGATGAAATTATAAGGAATATGGAATCCACTATTGAAATCGCAAATTCAGAGAAAAAGGGTAGTATAGATAAAGGATGGGGAGATTTAAAAAATGACATAAAAGACCATCGTCAAGTACTATCTAAAGTATTAGAACATGATTCAGACGAAACCACAGCAGGAATCCAATTAAAGAAAGTAATTAAAGATAATAAAGTACCACTTTTATTTAGTGAAGATGATATAGCGAGTGAAGTTCATCAATTAAGAATGAATAATACTGATTTGAATAATGTATTTGGTCAAACAAATGTCAGTATGACTGACGCGGCTAAAGCAGTAGATAAAATGGTAAGAGCAAAAGATTACAAAGGTGCTATGTACATCATGGATAAAATGATTCCAAGTAGCAATACCAAACAAGCACTTGCTAAAGCAATCCAAACTAATGCAGAAAAAAATCATAAAGATTCTGTGCGAGCGGCTAATAAACAGGTAGACATCTTAGAAGAACAAAGTGAAACATTATTATCTAAGGCTAGGGTATTCCTTGATGGAGATAACGTCACTAGAATGGATGATGGTGGATGGTGGACTTCGCCAAAGCCAATTACAAATGCTCAAGGAGACCCACTTAATACTGCATCTCAATCTTTTTCTAGGTCTATTGCCAACATAGTTAATCTAGGAACTCCAATGAGTAAATTTAGTATGACTAGCGATTCTAGATTACATGATTCAATAGGTGATAAAAATTCAGAAATTGGTAGAGAGATTCTTAGGATGGCAGCAGTTGGTCAAATGGGTGATGCAGATATAGGTAAAACAGGTTGGTTTAAAGCGACTTTAAAAGATGGTGGTAAAGAAGTTGTTATTGGTACTCAGGCGTATAAAAACAACAAAGAGAATAAGGGGATACAAGTAGTTGATATTAATTCATTATCAAAAGAACAAGTACATCATATCATAACGACTCAATTACCTAATTCAAATGGCGATATAAATACTCTTCTAGACGCAAATGCAATGAATAATGGTTTACAAAATTTTAAATTTGGAAGCGGACAAGCAGCAGGTGGAAGCAAGGGACACGCACATACTTCATTTGGTGGGGAGAACGCAGACCTCGCTTATCAAGAACACAAGGCTTATCAAGAAGGTATAAACTTCTACTTAGACCAACACAAAGCATTAAACTCTAGTCTTGCATTTGCAGATAAAGAAGCAGAGTACAATAAGCAAATAAAAGATTTATACAATGCTCCTACTGTTACAGGTAATGGAGAATTTGTTTATAAAGACTTAGATACAAAAACACTTAGTAGTCCACTTGACCCCGATATAGCATCAATGGATGAAGTTCTTGCGGGTATAGCAGCAGTAGAAAGTAATGCTGACCCTGATAGTGTAAATACTAATAAGGATGGAACTCTAGATGTGTCTCAATATCAAGTAAATAGTAATTGGTATAGGTCTGATGGAAAGTTTGCGAAAAGAGCAGATGGAAGTGACGACCCATTGTATAATAAAATACAAGAACTTGGTAGAAAACATCATCCTAATTGGGATAAGATGACTGATAAGCAAAGAGACAAGGCTTTTCAAGGTGATGCTAATAATGAATTTGCTAAAGAAGTTGCATCTTCAATATATCAAACTAAAGGTGCATATGAATGGACTACTGTAAAGAATGGTAGATTTCAAGAATACATGGATGATAAAGAAGGTTTTGAATATCAAGATGATGATAATACTGATGAAACTGAGGCAGACCCTAAAGACCCTAAGAATAATCAAACAACTCCTCCTCCAAAATTAGGACAACCGGGTAATAATAGATTTGAAGAAATAGAAGAAGTAGACTTATCTGATAAGGCTGCTCCTAAATTCAATCAAATGAATCTTCAAGACCAATCTAGAGAGGTTTTAGATATTGTTGATAAAATTTCAGAACTAGAAGACTCAAATAGTGGATTATTCTCTAGAGTTGAACTTCTAGAAAATTTAGAATCAATAGATATTGATAAGAGTTATGAAGGTACTAGTAAAAACGAATCTCTAAGACACAAAGATTTATCAGAGGCTACTGAAGCAGAACATAATCTTGCTAGAGAGATATACGACATGGCTGAACATTTAGGTATGGATGTTCCGTGGAATATGGGCGATAGATATGATGTGGGATATCAAATACATAGAGATTTAGTTAATAAAGGAGCAGATAGTCAATATCATAATTCAGGACTAACTGATTTAGTAGTTAAAATGGAACAAGCACAAGAAGACACAAAGAAGGCTATTGCTCCAATGTTCGAATTTGCTCAACGCTCTGCTAATATCCGAAACACAAGAGAAAACTTAAAAGAATCTGACTTTATAGATAGAGGATTTGGAGGAAAGAAAGGTTTTAGAGAAGTAGATAGGGTTATTGCAAATTCAACATTAAGTGAAAAAGACCAATCTTTTATGAGTGGACAAGAAAGACTTGATGCAGATATAGTAAACCTTAAAATGGAACTTAGTAAAACAGACCCAGTAAAGAAAAACCACTGGTATGAAGAAGGTAGGAATATGAGGAAAACTTTCGCTAAATTAAATCAAGACTATCAAAGAGAATTTGGTGAACTTGAGTCAATGACTATGGGTAATACTCGTGAATCTGCTCTAGCCGTACTAAAAGCATTAACTGATGAAGGGCAACTATTAGCAGACCAAAAAGGTGCATTAAGTCTCATTGATAATATCTAGATAAGGAAGTAAATGAAATTTACCATTGATGAGTTTGCAGATAGGTTAAGAGGTGCGTACCCTGACTTAATGGATGACACTACATCCAATGTAGATTTAGTTAAAGAATACTTCCAAGCATACCCTGAGTCTCAATATTTAGACCAATTAGACAATCCTGATTTGTTAATGGCATCTGATATTGAGTCTGAAACAATCACCACTCCAGAAGGACAGGAAATACCTGCTCCCCCAGTTCAAGAAATCTCTCCTGAAGATAAACTTGCACAAGAAAGCTACGAAGAAGCCAAAAAACAATATTTATATAACGGCAGCAAGTCCGCTGCGGGTTTCCTAAAGCAATTAGTATTTAATACTGCGCAACATTTATCTAGTATCCCATCAGCCGTAGTAGGTATGACGGGTTGGGGATTACAAGGATTAGGTCTAGATGATGCAGGTGAAGAAATGATTGATATGGGAGAAGATTTAAGAAAATGGGGGCAAGATTTAATACAAGATATTGTAGCAGATGATATAGAATTACAAGCATTGCAAATATGGAATGAAGATGAACCTATAACATTTACTGAAGACGGAGGCTTTGGGAACTTTGCTGATTGGGATATAGCAAAAAGAGGTTTTGCTTCAGCATTGCCTTCTATGATTGAAATGGTAGCAGGCTCTTACGCTACTGGTGGAATGAGTAGTTTATATTATTTATCAAAAGGTAAAAAAGCATTAGATGTCGCTAGGGTAGCAGGCACGATAGGAAGGGCAAAGAAAGTCGGTGGAGTTATGTCAGGTGTCGCATTAGAAGGTAGTGAGACTTGGAATACTGCTATGGAGTATGGTGAATCACAAGGTTTATCTCACGAGGAAGCGGCTGATATGGCAGGTTTAGCAACTGCGATAGCGGCTCCAATTAAAGGTGGTTTAGAATATTTAAGTTTTGGTAGGATGGCTAGAAGTATGGGTCTTCTTGAGGTTGGTGAAAAAGAAATGGCTCGAATACTATCTGGTAAAGTTGTTTCAAATATGTTAGTAAGAGGTGGAATTGAAGGTTTAAAGAATGCTAGTCAAGAAGGTATGACTGAGTGGTTTCAATTTATGACTGATGCTATGGTACAAGAAGGTTATAAACAAGGGTTTACTGCAGACGATTGGTTTAATCAAACATTAGATGTTGTAAGAGAAGAAGGTTGGAGTGATGAAGCGAGAGCAAGTATTTATGGTGGATTCTTATTAGGTAAGGCTACTGGTGTTGCAGGTGGAATGTCGCAAGGATTTGGAAGGCATACTCCTGAAAATATTGCTAAAAGAATTAAAGAAGTAGATGAATGGGCAGAAGGCGTAAAGGAAGAATATAAAGACGACCCTAACGCAGAGTCAATTATTGCTATGTCAGAGGGAGTTAGGCAAGAACGATACCATATGATTATGGCTAAAGCAATGGAGGGTATGAATGAAGACCAAAGAAAAATATTTATTCAGGAAATGGAAGGCTCGTATTCTCCACAAGGCTGGGGAAGTACAGAGTTGGCACAAGAGCAGGATGAGACGAAAAAAGATTCAGAGACTTTTGAAACTAATGAAGAAAAAGTCCACTCGCAATTCCTAGACTCAATTATCACAGGTGGCGAATCTATTAAGATGCCAGGCGTTGAGAACGCTACTGAAGAACAAAAAGAGACTGCTGAGTATAAGTTTTGGAAGATGATGGATGACCTTAAAGCCTTCAAACCTAAAGACAGACTACTCGCTTATTTAAAATCAGATGCTCAACAACCTTTTGTTAAAATAGACAATCATAAAGACAAAGATTTAATCTATATAAAAGCATTAAAAGGAATATATGATAGAGATGTTTTAGGTACAGGATTTGATTTAAACAAAGTAACACCTGAGCAAAGAGAAGAAATAGTAAAGTTGTGGGCAAGGAAAGGTGACTTTGGATTAAAAGAAACTAAAGAATTAGAAAGTGGAGTTTCTGAACAAGATAGTGGTTCACAATGGCAACAAGATTTACAAGAGTCAGATATTGCTAAGATATATGAGAATCAAGATTTAACAGATGAGCAAATACAAAAAGACATAGGTACATTTATTCCTGAGTCTAATGATTGGACAGAAAAAGAACTTGAAGAGTGGCGTGAAAAAGAAATAGAAAATTGGCAACCTACTGAAGACGATATTATTAAAGAGGCAGAGAAAGAGCCTACTGTTGAAGATGCTATTGAAGCAGGTGAAAAATTAAATAAAGACCCTGATAAGAAAGAAGGAATCCCGTGGCTAACTCAAGATGTATCTAAAGCATTAATAGATAAAGGCTACTCTATTGAAGAGCAAAGTCAAATGACTGAAGAACAAGCCACTGAGATACTTCAACCTCCTAAGCCAAAGCAGACAGTAAAAGAATTAAAAGATTATGTGTATAAGAATAAGATTCCAATGGCTGAAATGGGTTCAGGCTCTAATGGTAATTTTATAAAGGCTGATTATGAGCAGGCTATTGCTGAGTACGAAGAAGCACAAAATCAACAAGAACAAGAAGTAATTGATAAAGCACAAGAAAAAGTAGAAGAGGAAGTCGATACTGAAATAGATGGAGATAGGGATTTACCTCCTCAGCAAGTAGAAAGACAAGTAACTACTCAAAAAATAATTACTCCTAAAGATACGAAAGCATCACCTGATAAGGTTTTTATTTTTGGAGACAATGTTGAAAGAACTGGAAGGGGTAAGGGTTCAGGACAAGCAGTTATAAGAGATGAACCTAATTCTTATGGTATAGCAACTAAAAAGAGTCCTTCTGAGTTTATGACAGACAAAGAATATGATGCTAATATTAAAACAATAGATGAAGACATTGCTAAAATACCTAAAGATAAAGATGTTGTTTTCCCTGAAGATGGTATAGGCACAGGAAGAGCAAGTTTAGCAGAAAAAGCACCTAAGACTTATAACTATTTAAGAAAGAGATTAAAAGAAGAACTTGGAATAGACCTTCCTTCTATGCCTGAAGCGAAAATCTCTAAGCCTAAGACTAAGAAGAAAATAAAAAAACCTAAAGAGAAGTCCACTTGGGAGAAAATGAAGGAAAATGCTTTAAATGAAAAGCCTCCTAAGTCTACTACTACTGATACTCCTCAAGTAAATACACAAGAACAGGTTGATGAAGCAGGGAATGAAGCACCCCCTATTGATGATGATTATGCTGATTCATTTGCCCAAGAAAACAATCAATCGTATGATGAAGTAGTATCTGAGGTTACCGAAAAAGAAGAAACAGACATTCCAAATCAAGAAAATCTTACCGATGAAGAAAAACAAGAATTATCTAACTATGACCCTTTTTCAGACCCTACTGAAGCCTCGTCTACTGGACAATCCCAAAGTACAGCAACTACCTCCAAAGCAAACCAAAAGTCCATAGGCGAGGTTTCTTCTGAAAAAGTAGAAGTAAAGCGTGATAAAGGAAATAGGAAGGTCAAATTAAAAAGTGGTAAAGAAATACAATACAACAATGACCAGCAGAGTGGTTATGATAAATTAGTAAAATGGATAAATAGTGGTAAGGGACACTTTGGCTTACAAGGTTACGCAGGTACAGGTAAATCTACCCTAGTATCTGACATTATAACTTATATAAAACAGAAACATAATAAAAAAGTTGCGTTAGCCGCTCCTACTCATCAAGCCGCTGAGATGTTAAAGGATATGGGGGGACAAGCAATAACAGTTGCCTCATTGATGGAGTTAGTACCTAACCCAGATGGAAAGCATTATGACAGAACAGGACAACATGAGTTTATACCTAAGCACGAAGCAAATCCTTATGACCAAAACGAACCTTATGAAACTTTAAGAAAATATGAAAATTCTTTTGTAATTGTAGATGAATCTTCAATGCTTGATGACCAAACATTAAAAGCAATGATGCCTATATTAGACCAATTTAAAATAAGAGTTATTTATATAGGAGATGATGCTCAATTACCTCCTGTGAAACAAAATCACTCAAGTGCTTTCAAACTAGACCAAAAAGAAATGTTTGAACAAAATGACTTTACCACACATGAATTAAGAATGGTTGAGAGACAAGCATCAGGAAGTCCTTTGTTTAATATATTTACTCAATTAAGAAATGCCATAGGTAAACTAAGGAGTAGTTACAACTTACCTTATACAAAAACTTTTACAGGAGAGGCTAAGGGTTGGAGAACCAATGTAGATAAAGATGGTAATGGCTTATATTATACAGAAGATTACAATAGACTTTATGAAGTTGCATATAAGTATTTTACAAATTCACGATATAATGATAATCCTAATCTATTTAAAATCATAACAGGGACTCATAAGCAAAGAGCAAAGCATAATAATTCTATGAGACAAAGAGTCTTTGGAAATTCTGATGTTCAAATGTATGATGGAGAATGGATGTTACCTAATGAATCCTATAAAGAAGAGTATAAAAACTCTGTTCCATTTAGAATTATATCTCAAAAAGAAAGCGTTCAAAAGGTTGAGGCGTTTGGAAGAACATATAATATACCTGTTATTAAAGTAGAAGCATCTCATGGCAAAAGAGATGATGGTACTGATATTATTAAAGAACATACATTTGCTAAAAATGTAAACCCTAAGAAAAAGAAGAAGGCTGGTGATACAAAGAATTTCTACGCTATTAATTCCAATGACGAGTATATGAATCTTTATAATATGTATACAGCAAAAATCGCTCAAGCTAGTGGTAGAAATGCAAGAGACCTTAGAGATGCTTTAGGAGATTTTGAAGGTACGATAATAAGAACATTTAGTGTAGAGAAGCCTTTTACAAATAAATGGGGAAAGCCTGATGTAATGTATATAGAGCCTAGAGTAGATTATAACTTTGCCACTACAATACACAAGGCTCAAGGAACTACATATACTAATATAGCAGTAGATGAAGATAGTATTCAGCAATGGGTTTATTATTCTCAATCAGACAAAGGATTACAGGACTACGCTCAAAAGAAATATGGTAGAGATTGGGTAGAAGCAGATAAGCGAGCAGCTTTTAATGTAAGAGATAGAATGATATACACTGCTTTTACAAGACCTCAAGAAAAGTTATTTGTATTCAATCAATATCCGAATTATGTATTAGATAGTAGGCAACCACAAAACGAAGGGGAGAGACTTCCTCCATTAAAAGAATTGCCTCCTAATTTTGAATATCAAACAGAAGGTAAGGTTAATTATATGCCTCCATATGCGAGTGATTTAATTACCTTTTCTAAGATTTTAAAAAGACTTAAAAAACATTTCCCTCAAATTTCGGCTAAGGGTATAGAAAATATATTAAAGCAAGATGGTACTCCCGCTCTTGGGCGGGCATTGGGTCTAGGGATAGAATGGTCTAAAAACGCTAGGATGGATACAGTCCCTCACGAGTATGCTCATGTTTATTTGAATCTATTTCGCAATGACCCTGTTATTAAAAAATTAATAAATAAATTTGGTGGAACTGAGAAGTTGGCTGATTATATGGGTAAGTATTATGCTAATAATATGACGGGTGGATTACGCAATAAAATTAAAGTTGCGTTAAAGAATTTTTGGCTAAGAATTAAAAAGGCTTTTAAAGGATTAAGCGACAAGGAAGCAAAGGAATATATAGCAGGTTCATTCTTTATGGGTAGGAAACTTGGTATAGAATCTAAATTTGCTGATGGGCAGTGGGATTTTAATGAGAATGACCAAAATTTACCTGAGTATCAAGAGGTAAATCAACAACATCAAGGTGATAACCCTGCTGAGAAACATACTCAATCTTTCTTTGTTAAGGAATTAGGTGTTAGAATTATTAAATCAGATTATGCAAATTTAAGTGCTATTGCACAAACACAAGATGTATATGCTGATTTTGAAAAACATTATAAAGACTTCATTAGAAAGAAGTATCCCGATGCAGTTGTAGAGAACATACCTGAATCTTTTCTCAGAGAGTTTTGGCATAAAGCAGGTAGCAAAATACATAGGTATGATAAGTCTTTAGGTACTGGTCAATTACATTTAGAAGTTGTAAAAATTGATGGTGTAAATCAGATAGTTGAAAAAGGTACTACATATGCTGAACATACATCTAGTAAAGACCCTCAAACTGGCGAACCTGTTATGGGGGAAAGAAGGGAATTAGTTAGTAAGAGTACGGTTCCTGAGACACATATGCAAAGTTATATTGAGATGGATGGTATTAATGTAATATCCCTTTCTTTAAAAGATATTGTTCAAGAAAGAACAAATAAAAAGAAAGAAAAGTATTGGGTTAATAATCCTCAAACATTCAAAATGGTAGCAGAAGAAGGTGATGTAAATTCTATTTATATAGCCGAGTTTGAGGCTAATGATTATGTATATGTTGCGTCAAAAGGCGGTGACCATTCTGCTATTATCTTTACTAAAGTTCCTAAGAAATATGAAAATATGACTTGGGATAAGTTTGAAGAGTATTGGCTAAGGGAATATTCTGAAAATCGCATAACAGACGAACAAGCACAAGATTTTATGAATAGCGTAGAATATGGTTACGATGCAGAGCCCTTTGAGTTATCTAAATTAATTACTCAACACGAATGGTGGAAACAAGTTAAATATCCTGAGTATTTAATGGGTACTCATTTATCAGATAAAGAGGCTTCTAAGCAAATGGGTGTTCAAGACCATTATGATAGATTAAAGATTGATTTCTCTAAAGGCTATACAGTTCGTGATTTTGGAGAGTCTAGCGTAATGACTGTTAATTCAAAGACATCATCTTTCTTATTGCCTAATGGGGACTTAATGCCACTTACAGATGTAGATGGTTGGTTACTATCTTCAGGTGAATGGTTTAAAAAGTTAAGTGACTCGCTTGGAAGGTCAGGTAGGACTGGAAGAGGAGGCATGGATGTTATTAAAGGTTCAGTACGCTCTAGGTGGACAGATAGCAAAGGTAAAGTTCATTATATAGGTATAAAAGGATTACAAATGCGACCATATAAAGGTATGAAAGTCGTAGATGCACAAGGTCAAATCATAGCAGAGTATGTTGGGACTTCAGATAGGGGTCAATGGAAAGACAAGGATGGTAATGTATTTGAACACTTATCTCCAACAGACGCTAGTAAAATGACCAATGGTAAGTATAGTGAGTTTAATAAAATACATACATTGCCTGAAGGTTATCAAAAAATATTACAAAACGAACCTGATAAAACTACCTCTGCTTATCCCGTTACGCAGGGAGAAATGGCTTTAAATAAAGAATTATTAAAAACTGATGTCGGTAAAGAATGGTTTGGAGCAATAACTGATTATTATAATCAAATTATTAAACAATATTCCGATGAAATAACAACTATGGCTAGTGACCCTAAGAAACTATATCAACAATTACAGAGAGATGTAGAGGATGGGGACATAATGACAGAGTTACAAAAACATTTGGAATTAATCGGTCCAGATGGTGAGGGATTATTACATCCTTCTATTGTTCCTATGTGGATAGACTCCATAGCAAACAAATTTATTAAAAAAGGCTTATTCAAATTGCGTAATAGAAAACGCAATATGGGTACAATGATGTATTACAAGCCTTTCTATGCACCTGCTTTTAGAAATATGGAATTAAAACAGGGTGATTTTATTGCAAGTAAAAGTAATAGAGTTATGGTAGACCAAGTATTGCAGGCTTATGAAAAAGCAACAAATCAAGATATGAGTAATGTTCCAAAGAACCACGCTTTATTTTGGAAACCGTTGAATGATTGGCTCTCGGAAACAGACGACAATGGGAACTACAAGAACAATGTACCTGTTTTATTATCAAGGCAGCCGATTGCTAAGATAACGGGTGTTGTATTAAGAAATGTAAGGCATTTAGCCGAAGGTGGACATGGACAAACAATGATACTTACTAAGTATGATGTTGAAAAAGTATTCGATGGTGATTGGGATGGTGATAAGGGAGCAATAAGTGTACTTGATGACCCTAAACTTATTAAAGCATATCAGAAGTTTGAAAAGAGTCCTGAATTTAAGGCGTTAATGAAAGCAGTTAATTTAAAGTATTGGGGAAAGCAATTAGGTGGAACTTCATTAAGTAGAACAGACCACATAGAAGCAACTATTAATAATATTAATGGTGGTATGCAACAAATAGGTGCTATTACCAATGGAAGAAATACTGCCTTTAGTATGCACTATAAGAATCTTACAATAAATCTTCCAGACCTCGGTACTATAAGACCTTTTGCTCCTACTGAGCCAACTATTATGGACTATCTTCCTTTAAATGTAAAGGATGCAAATTTTGAAGAATACTTTAATGAGATATATAATGAAAATAATGACTCTATTATTTCAGAGGGCATTGATGGTAGAAAAACAAAGGTAACAGATTATGGTCATATGCTAGAATTACAAGCAGACCCAGATAATTTATTCTTTTTAAAGACAACTAAACAACACGAGATTGCTATCATACTACAAATGGGTGTTGATGATTCAAAATGGGGTCTTCTAGGCTCTTTTAACTTCGATTCAAAAGAATTTATGAATAGGATAATGTTCAAAGGATATGAGCAATTAAAAGGTGAAAAACTTCTACTGGCTAAAGAGTATGTAAATCAAATAAGAAGTCAATTCAATCTTAGTGGTAGGAGACAGGGTTTTAATGAAAATCACGAGAAAATGAAATTAAAAGAATTTTTTGAAATGTCTAAAAACCTTCAGCAATTTGACGACAAAGAGTACAGAGCGATAATACACAATCAGATATATGACAATATATTTATGAAGTACAATCGAGGTGGAAAAGACCCTCAGTTAAATATGCGAATAAGAAAGGCACTTAATGAGGCTATTGGAGAAAGAATATTAGACCAAGTAAATGATAATAAATATGCTCCGTTGCAATACTCTTGGAATCCAACTCTTCAAGAAAAAATACTTCTATCGTTAGATGAGATGTTACAGAATGTTGTAAATCCAAATCCCACTCAGGTAAAGTTTGCAGAAGTTCCATTTTATTATGAGAATGGTTCAAATTTACAGGCTCATAGACGAGCAAATCGTGTTATTAATAGAAATGTTAATGAGATTTTTGGCGATGCTACCAATAAAGATTTACAAGCAGGTAAGTTCTTTGCAGAGGAGTTCTCATCAGAGTATTATAGGTTGTTTGACCAAAAAGATTTATCTGTTGATTTTTCTGAGGAGATTGAAAATATAATAGATAGGTGGATGCCTAGATGGAATATGCTAAGTGAAAAAGCACAGATATTATCAACTACTCAAATGTTTATGGGTACAAGAGCGAAACTGGCAAAGCAAAGTGTGGCTAAACATATTGTAGCAGACCAAAGAATGAGAAAGTTTTTTCCAATAGAATTTCAACACCCAGAAGTTTCAAAAATGTATTATAAATTATGGCATGGATTCTTAATGAATGAAAACTTAAATGTTATTAACAATCAAACTGAATCTAGGCAACAAAGATTAGCAGAGAAGGCAAAAGGTTATCCTTTGGCTGAGGCAAATATAGAATCAGTAACTAAAGAAAATTTAGAGAAGTTGTGTGAATAATGGCTAAAGGTAAAAGAAAATGTGATTTATCTCTGGGACAAATGGAGCATGAAAATAATGCTCTTGTCACAGGGTATAAACTTGATGCAGATGACGCAGTAGCGTCTATTATAGGTTATCCAAAAGAAGGTGACAAAAGTCACCAAGCCTTTTATAATGATTTATATGGATACTTTATGGAAAGTGGCGACTTGGCTAACTATGATTTAGACCCGTGGTCAATGGCAGAACAATGGAGAAACTATTACAATAGCATCTATGTTGATTTTATAAATAAAGACACATCTAAGATAAGTCCTTACAGAATGAAGGCAATGCACACCAAGTTTAAAAAGATTAAAAAGAAGAGAAATAAAGCGTTAAAGAGTTGGTGGAAATCAGAACAAGGAATGAGTAATACTGCTAAGGCTTTATTACCTCCTTCTATATTGGCAATGAGATATGATAGATATGGATTCGTATCAAAACTAGTACAAGCGACTAAAGATATATCTGATAAGATTAAACAATCATACGCTACTTTTGATTCTGATGTTGCAGCAATAAGCAAAAGATTTATGAATAATGCTAAAGCGTTATATAAAAATGCTGATAAAAGTGCAGTATTAGATGGCTTACAGTTACAAGATAAGACTGGTAGGATATTAACTGTGCATGATAGAGGACAAAACGAAGGTGGTAATCCAATATTATTAGTTAGTTATCCTGAGAACCCATTAGAAGAAGTAGATGGACTAGTAAGACCGAGACAGAAATGGATTGCTATGTCTCAATTAGGTATTACAGAAGACGCTTATGAAGATGCTTATATAAAGAAATATAGAGATGACTTTGTTAATGACTTACTTCACGGGCAATCTAGATATGTTGAATGGAGTACGCAAGACGATGCGAAAGGAGATGACTTACTAATTGTACAATCTGAGCAAGAACTATTAAGACATAGAAATGAGACAGATGGCGTTAGTAATCAAAGTAGGAAATTTAAAACATCTAGAATGGTTATACCTGACCCTAATAATCCTAATCTAACATTATGGGCAGGTGATATAGCCTTTATAATGATAAAAGATTCTGAGGGTAAAGGTAAAGAAACATATAAAGCATACTTAACTGGTGTTAAATCAGATGAAGACCCAGGTTGGACAAATCAAAAAGATAGTAAAGATATGGAGTTTGATGTATTTCAATCTGTAAGAGATAATTTAAAAAATGGTTATTATAATTCTCAAGAAGTAAAGACTTTTACCAATCATCAGAAAAGACCTTCCATTGAAACTCTCAGGAAGATGAAGGGTGATTTTAGTAATTCAATGAAAAGTTATTTAGATACCCAAAATGAAGCAGGCGAGTTGTATCCTGAAAATAGCGAAAGTAATGCTTATGTAAATTTTCAATATATGGAAAAGCAACCAGATATTAATATGGTAGATGAAACTGCTATTGGTAGTAGTGTTGAAGCACCTTATTCCAATATGTGGGAATTGCTTTCACAATATAGAAAGACCTATAAAGCAGTAGGTAGAGATATTAAAAAGTTTGCCAAAAGAACTGAAGGCAAAAGAGGCAGACTTGAAAAACTTATAAAAATACAATTAAAGAAAAAGGGATTAGATGACGAAGCAATCGAAAACTGGATGCAAGAAAAAATTTATGATGTTGCAGGACTTGAATCGAGAGTATGGGGCGATAAGTATGGGGACATCCACACTCCAGACACCTCCCTTGAACTTAAACAAGAAAATTATGCTCCGATTAAATGGACTAAGAAAAACTTCTTTGAAATGCTTGATAACGCTATTGCAGAAATTCAAACTGAAATAAAGTTGGCTGGTTCCAATATGGACAAGGCAGTATTAAAAGATAAAAAAGAATACTTAAAAGAATTGATGGATATGCAACACGCTACGGCTGATAGGCAACCAACTGAAAAAATGATAGACCAAGCAGTAAGTATTCATAAGAAAAGAAGAAAACTTTGGACTAATCCTTTAACTCGTAGGAAGAATCAGCAAGTACATATGGACTACTTAGATGATACATATAGAAACTTGCATAAGAATGAACTTACAAGTGAATTGATTGAACAGATGTATAATATTATTAAAACAGATAAACAAATACCCGAAGATAGTATCGACTATATGGTGAACAGAGTGAAGTTATCCTTTGGTAGAGCCGATGTGGATACAAAAGTATTGACTCCATTAGGTTGGGCGAACTGGAATAATGATAGAATTGCATCAATGATGAATAAATTACCAAAGTTTATACGGAGAGGTAGAAAGTGGAACTCTGAAGATGTTGAAGGGTTGTGGCTAACTATTAATGGATTGCTTACTATGAGATTTTTAGGAGCAAGTGGAGCAGTTGGCAATAGAACTCAAAGTTTAAATAATATTGTATCTTGGGGATGGAAGTCTTTTATGCAGACTAAAAATGAAATTAGCAGCAGGAAAGAATTTTGGGATGGAGTTGTAAATGAGACAGGTGTATTAAACTTACTATCAGTATTTAATGATGTAATGTTACAAGGTGGGAAATTAGATTGGAATGATTATGGATTTATACCCGGTGGCGACATTGCTACTGAAATGGCTTTTGGAGCAGCAGTACCCATACCCGGTGAAAACTTTTTTGATTGGCGTAAAATAGTAAGAGCAGGTAAGCCCTCTTTTATAAAGAATGGTAATAAAAGTGTAGATAGAACTCTTCTTAATATAATGAATAAGAATATTACTGAAGATGACTTAGCAGATGTTCAGTATGCAAGGGAACTTGATGACGCAGTAAATGAGTTTAATGAGACGGGTGGATATGACATAGAGAACTTGAGTCCTGAACTAGCAACGGAACTAAAGAAAAGAAGAGGTGCTTATTGGGAACTTCAAATGACCGATAAGGAGAACAACAGACCAGAGATATTGGAACGGAGATTTAAAAATCTATTAGGTGATATTAGTGACCAGCAATTAAGGAAAATGGTAACTTGGAAATTAAGTTATTGGTGGGAAGGATTAGGAGAGCAAATGTTTACCTTTACAGAGGGTGAACAATTAATGCGTTATGAAACTGCGGTTCAAGCGTTATTAGTTGCCGATTCAAAAGGCTTACTAGGAAGTGCTAAAGACCAAAAGGAAAGAATGACTTCTCCTATGGCTATTAAGATTGCTCGTGACGCAGTATACCAAATGATGTTTGGAATGGCTCCAGTTCATTTAGGTGAGGCTTTCGCAGGAGTTGGTAGAACATTGGGACAATATAAAAGTTATCCTTTGTTTCAACATATTAAAGATTATAATACAATGTCTAATTTTTGGGACGGAGGAAATAGGACAGGTAGATTATTCAGGGAATTTTTCAGGATAATGACAAAAGGTGGGTATGATGTTAATGGTGAACACGACCATGAAGCGGCAGCAGCGGCAAGGCTTGTATTAACAAGAGGAGTTGCTACTGGTCTTACTGTTACGGCAGGTATGTTACCTTTGGTGAATCCGTTTTTAAGAAGACTTAAAATGGACGGAGGTATAGGAGTTTTGGGTGCAATGAGAGCGGCTGAAAATCCATTGGCAGGCACGACTTTTAGATTAATTACTTGGAGTGTGTTAATGGCTATGGGGTGGGGCGATAATGAGGAGCGAGATGATAAAGAAGAAGATGTTATAAATAGAGTCTTATTCTTAACAGTCCCTGCTATAATAGGCTCTATCGCTAGATGGGGATATGATGCTTATGAAACATATGATGATAATGAGGGTATCTGGTCTAAATTTTAAGGGGAGAGGGCTGACCTTTTCCATGCCTCTCAGGTACCAGTAGACACTACTCCCCCCAATTTACTTAATTAGATTTTCTACTTCTTGTAACAATGATTTTATAATTGCTTTAAGTCTGATTAATTCGTTTCTAATTGCTTTCAGTTCTTCTTTCATTTGATTGAGAATGTTACTGCAAATGCTATTTTATTAAATAATATAAATTCAAGTAGTAATTGTTGTTTAGGAATTGTTATAAGGGATATACCAAATGGAAATAATGATATGCTACAATGATGTTGTAATAATCCACCTACATCTATTCTTACATAATTAATACCAAATATATTATCACCATAACCTTGTTTTTTACCTATTGTTACTTCGTTTACTATTGGTGTCTCATCGCTACTCATTTGTTTTGCCATCTAGACCTCCCTGTACACTAAAATTAGCAATCAATATCGCATCAGAATTTTTAAGAGTTGCATTATATGGCAATCCATTATCATCTAATATCTTTTGTGCTATTTCTTTTAGTTTATTCTTTCGTTCTCTCTTGTCTTTAGGCATTTTGCCATAAAAAGACATCCACTTCTGTGGCACTACTTTAGTAAAAGGGATATTGTGTGCAGTTAGCATACCTTCCCATTGTCCTAAATTTTGTCCAAACTTAAACGCACTACTACGACCATCCGTAGGAAATGCGTGTACATTTTCGATTAAGGCTACAACTTCTTCTGTTTTTCCATATTGTCTAGCCATAGATAGTTCATCATTTATTTCTTCTAAACTTCTCCATGTTGTTAGATTATGGACTACTAATCCCCATCCATTATTTGAATGGTCTTTAAATCCAACCATAGCACCGCTTTTACCCGGGTCTATACCTAAGTGTAGTTTACTCATTTCTTCTCCTGTTTGCTGGTGGGGGGGACTGAAAAAGGAGACAATCCCCCGTTAGAATCCACCTGTAATTTTTTAAACTTGTACCGTAACGCCTTTATTAATTTTTCCAACTTGTATAAAGATACGCTACATAAATCATCGTAACCACAGATTTCTCTTTTAATTTCAAGAGTACGCTCCCACCCAATACCTGCTTCATCGAAGTGGTACTGAGCAAGAGCATACAATTTAATGTAGTAGTTTTTATCCTTTATAGGCTTCTTCAACAGTCTCATAGAATTTGCATCTATCACCATTAAAACCCATAGCATATCTACCTACTTGCCCATATCTAGATTTGGCAGCAATTATCTCGCTCTCGTGTCTATCATAAGCAGAGTCATCAAAGTTATAGCCATACCATACAAACAACGCTGACTCAGCAGTTTGTTCTATGACACCACTCTCACTATAATCACTCATTCTTGGCAATGGGTCTGCACGCATTTCAATCGCCCTATTCAACTGACTTAACAGAAAAGCAGAACAATTATTTCGCTTACACGCCCATTTATACTCTTGCATTATCGTTTCAATTTCAAATCGTCTACCATCATTTTTATTGTTATCTACGCTTATTAACTGAATATAATCATCAAAAACTACATCTGGCTTTAATTTATTAACTTCTCGTATCGATTCACTTAAAGTTCTAATGTCGTCATACATTGTAAGATTCTTGTATTTTTCCTTAACAATCTCAGCAGAAAGTTTAATCTTATCAGCCGTACCATTCATTTTCTCTTTACTCAATCTTAAATCGTGATACTTTAATGTTTCGCTTTCCATTACAATAATCTTTTTCATCATTTCTACATTTGACATTTCTCTATTAAATAGAACAACTCTATTTCCATTTTCTATTAATGTCCTGACAGCGTTAATCATTAATGTTGTCTTACCATGTCCAGGTCTACCACCAAGAACTGTAATCTCTTTACGAGTCATTCCTCCTGCTGGTTCGTCTAATTGTTTTAAGCCAAATTTGATTACATTAGTGCCTTCTTCTATTGCTTGTAATGTTTCTTCTACGATGTCGTTTACTTCTCTTTTCTTACTAGGTGCTAATAATTGTAATTCTGATATTAATTGAGTGTGTTTATCTAATTGTACATTTACTTTTTCATATTCATCGTAAGACATTTTATATACATTGTAAGCAGATTTTGCTATATTTCTTTGGATATACTTTTCCCACACCATTCTAGCATAATGTTCAACATTAGCAGTTGTTGGTATAGCCTCAGCAAGTCCTGAAATATAATAAGATTCACCTCTTTGATTACTTGTCATATCTTTATGTTGTTCGATTACTGTTATCATATCAATAGGCTTGTGGCTTCTGTATAGTTCAACACAAGCATCCCATATCTCCCTATTAAGAGTCTCATAGAAAGCATCAGTAGTTCTTATCCATCCAGCGACTTTCTCCATAATTGGGTGTCCCTGTGCGATTATACTACCTAATACTGCTTTCTCTGCTTCTTCGGAATGTGGCTGAACTTTCAGTTGTTCGTTTTTGATTTCCTTCATTAGAATAATGTTCCTTGTTGTGTGGGTTGATAATTTGTTATAACTAATTCATTATACACTTTACTAGGGTCAAAATGTCTACCACCGTACTTCGTCTGAACTTTACAAGTCTCAAATTCTTCTAGTAGTTTTGAAACTTCATTTCTATCGTCATACGAAACCATAAATTTACCACCCTTATCATTAATAATCCTCAAGACTTCCAACATATCGTAGTGGTCTTTCTTGGTAAAACTATGAAAGTAGTAATCATGTCGCTCAGTAGCAGCGATATAAGGAGGGTCTAAGTACCAACAGTCACCTTCTTTCGGAGGATACTTGTCTACTAATTCCCTATAATCAAGGTTTTCAATCATTACATTGTCAAAATAAGTCCTTGAATAGTTTATATCACTTATAAATTCTCTAGTCCATTCCTGATATTTACTTATTGGTTGCATAAAATTATTATTAAAAGCGTTCTTTATTATGTAAAAATACTCTGCTGCTCGTTTGGGATTAGGTATATCAATCTCCTTACTGCCTTTAATAATTGCTTTTTGTTTATTATATATTTCTCTACTTTTTACTAACCATTCTACATTCCATTTAAAATCATCATATTCTGTTCTTATTGATTCATACAGGTTTACTATATCAGAGTCCTTATCGTTTACAATGCTTACTTTAGCCTTTTTCTTTCTAAAGAACATTGATAGTCCACCTGCAAAAACTTCTATATACCTTTCGTGGGGAGGGAGCATACTAACTAGTTGCCTAGATAATTTAACTTTCCCTCCCCAATAAGGTATAATGACAGGACAATCTGTCTGTATTGCCATTAAGCGTGAGCCATCTTCCTAATCAATGGATAGACTTTCTTCTCAAGTTTATTAGTTGCTTCATGCTTCCTATTAAGAGCGTGAGAAGTAACCCAAGTAAAAGCATTAAGTAAGTCCCAATAATTATTAATCTTCTCTCTTTGTAAATATCTTACAAAAGGCTCGATTGCTTGTTGTGGGAGTTCCCTAACTACTTTAGCAATATCAGATTTCTTTGCTTTAGTGTCTACTAATTGTCCAAATTCGTCTACAAATACACTTTCTACTTTATTAACAGTATCACTAATCATATCACCAATCTTCATAAGGTCACTATTATAAATAGAGTGTCTGTTTCTTTTAGAGTCAAGTATTGTACCTATTGTTAAACCATTAGCACATAGTATTCTAAAAGCACCCGCTAGAAAAGACAATTCCCAACTACCATCGTAACTATTTTGAACAGTTATTTCAGGATTAAGGATGTCGTCTTTACCGACTTTAACTTTTATATTTGGATAAATCCAAGTCCATTTAGTCCTTGCTTTATTCTCACCAAACATCTGTGCTTCTTTGAATGTTGCTTTTGATTTATTCATTATAGGTTCAATTTCTTTCATTACTTCTTCATTACTTACAAGTTTATAATTATCTGTCATACAACTTACTACTTTACCAGTGTCTTCATTTAATATGAGTTTATAACCAGTATCACCTACTAGTTCAAATTCACCATCGCTACCATGTATATCCATACCTACTGCTGATACTTCTCTAACAGGGTATAGAGTATCACTTAATGATACGCTTTTTTGGAAGTTTGCCATATACTTTCCTCTCGTTATTTAGTTGTTTATCGAAATTGGCTTCTCTGTTTTGTATTATACTTCTTAAAAACTTAAAGCCCTTACCTCCCCTATAATGATTACCTTTCATAAAAACTCTTATTCCATATCTAATATGTTCTTCATCGTATTTTTGAAGACCATACAGAAAGTAATAGTATTGTGAAGGATTAGCATCACTTGGGACATTGTTATATATTTTTCTCATTGTGTTTTTCAAAGCAGTACTAGTTTCTTTACTATAACTTGATATTAGTTTCATGATTTTGGCTGATAGATTTTTAGGCTTAGTGAAATTATAACCACAACAAGGACACACTACATCGAATGTATCCTTATTTTTTATTGCTTTTTTCAAGATGTTCCTCTGCTACGCTTTCAATCATACCATAATTGTCTCTAAGCATCGCTAACTCCTTGCACATATGCAATCCACCTCTTAATCTGTCTATCTCATCTGTCGCCCATTTTAAATCCTTAGTCATCTCATCGCAGGTTGCCTCCATTACCAATATTGCTCGGTAAGGATTCTTTTCACCTTCTAAATATGCTATTTCTTCTTGTTGTAATCTCATTTCCACTTCATCTTCATTTATTGTTTCTTGGTCTTCTTTCAAAGCGAACTCCTTATTATATTCATCTGCAGTGGTAGGTTCTACGCAATTATCGCATATACCACACTTATTCATTGTTGGACTGTCACAATCGTGACACATAAAAGGCGTAGGCATTAATTTGGTTGAACTATATCAGCGAGGATACGATTCAATTCATTTCTTGCACTTTTACCTTCTTCTTTTACCTTCTCAGGGTTTGCTTCATACTCTTTGATACTTTCATCTGCTATTTCATTAAGTGAATCATATTCTTTATTACCTCGATTATCACGCATATTACTATGTGCGTCAATAAATTGTTGAGCAACTATATCGCTACCAACTTCTTCGGTAAGACTTTTGAGGTCTTGCCTTTCACATAAATAATGTATATAAGACATTTTACTCATTTATTTTTACTCCCTATTATTTCCATTATAAAATCCTTTAATAAACTGGCTAGTAATCCAATCATAAATAATGCTATTGCCCATATAATAGCGGCACATCCAAGTATGAATATATTTACTACCCACTCCCATAATTGTATTATTATCATTTGTCTCCCTCATCTACTATTTCTGAAATAATTTCATATTGAGTTCGTTCTATTCTTTTTAATCTAGCAATTACACTCCACCATAATCCTAACATACATAACCATAGAAATTCATAAAATGGAAAGTGGTGTTGCTCAATGAATGTATCAATCCAATGTATCGCCATTCTTTTCTCCTTCAGGTATTTCACCTAGTTTTATTATTGTTACCTCTGTGTTCCAAGACCAGATAGTTTTACCTGAGTCTATTAATAGTACTTGTGCATTTACTGCGGAAGATAAAAGTACTCCCTTAACATCTCTCATTTGAAACAATGTTCCAACTGGGAGGCTACCAAGAAAGTACTTTCCTTTACCACAAGGGTATCCAACTTCTTTATTCGCAGTTTTCGCAATTTTCTTCAGGTAATCCTTCGTACTCAACTTCACATTTTTCTTCTTCATTTAATTGCTCCTTACGTTTCCAGTTATCATAGACCTTTCTCAAATCGTGAGATAGAGCCTCTAATAACTTTACCTGTTTCTTTATAAATGGAGTACCCCAGCCTTTATCGGCAGAGACATCCATTCTAACTGCTACTTCTTCAACGCATTTGACTATATTATCTAATTCATCTTCTGTGAGTGCAAGTCCAATCTTCTCTTTATGTTCTAAAGTTTTCATTTTCGCCATTCTCCTGTTGGATTTAACTCATCTAATATACGCTGATTTACAGATTTTTGCACAACCCTATATTTTGCATAGCGTGTACCATATCTGTTTACTACTAGTTCTTTCTCAATCGGTAAGCCATCATCATGTTTTAAATCATGTATAATAGCAGCCAACCTGAAACAACCATATTTTTCAAGAGCATCCATAGGCGTAATAGCCTGTCCACTCTCAAGGTGTGATTTTACCTTACTTCTTTGAGTTTCTCTTTTCATTTCGTACCTCTATTAGTTCAAGTATTGTTGCAGACAAATAAACACACATATCTAACGCTTCTTCTAGTGACTCCTGTAAGTTGTCACGACCACCTTCGCCTTTTATAGGGATACTTCCCTTGTATTTCTTTTGCCCTAGTTCTAACCTTGTATTTATTAGTCTTAACACTTTTACATTAGTGTCTAACAAATCATTAGCATCTATCATATTGTTCTCCTTTCTGCTATATCAAACATTATCATTTTATGTCTCCTTTTTTAATCCATTCTTCTCGTTGAATAATCCACTCTTGAATAGAGCTAATCATTACATCAGGATTATTATCAAGATAAGATTGACATATCAATTGTCCACTCCCATCCTTATACCTTAATCTTATTCCTGTTATATCTTTTATGTCTGCAATCTCAATACAAGGTTCTAAGTCCTTTATTATACTACTTTCAGTATTTTCACCGAAATCTTCATTCATTGCTCTTATGTAATTACTCATTTTTCATTCTCCTTACAGACAAAAGCCCCGATGGAGCGTGAACGATGCGGAGTCCACTCTATGGCTAACATAGATTTACCGAGGCTTTTATCATTATATGTGAAAGGTGTTAGAAAGGCACATCCTCTCCGATTTCGTCTTCAGATAATTTCTGACCACCAGTCCATGGATAGCAACTAAAGACACGCATTGTTGTCTTTTCTTCACCTTCTTTATTAGTAAACGATTGTTCACCAACTTTAGCAAGGCAAGGGAATCCAAGTACATCTTCTTCTTCAACTTGTCCTAATTGAATGTTTCCATTGTCATCAGTAGGGAAATTAACTCCCAAGTTTTCAAAGAACTCCTTATACTTACGATTCTTCCAACCTTCTCCCTCTTTAGGGCTTGGTGTTAGCCAAACTCCTGCAGAGCGAACTTCTTTACCAATAAGATGTGTTGCTTTACGAGTAACTGCTTCGCCTTTTTCATCAGTAGTAGGCTCGTATTTGCCATCTATATTTTGGTAAACAGGTACTTCCATATCGCCAACTTTGTCAGCGACTTTAAAAGTCATATTAAAAACAACACTATCGTTGATTTCCCTAGACTCAAAGGAAGTTATATGCGCAGGGTATGTTCCTGCCACTATTGGCTGAAACGCATCTGTGCTTTCATTAAAAGTAGTATTTTCAAGTGTTTTCACTTCTTACTCCTATCTTATTTTGATTTGGTTTCTGTTTTTGTTACTGTGTACTTATCAAGCAATGCGTTAAACTCTGTACGCAAGTCAGTCATATTCTTAGAGTATTCTTTAGAATTTACTCCTTGAAAATATAACTGAGGCGACACCCAAGTTCCGTCTTTGGTCTTTAAGTACCTTTTGTTACTACGCCTGCCTTCTGAAATAAGACCTTCAGTTTGCATTTGTTTAACAGTCTTAGCGTCTAATACGCCATCGGCTTGAAGTTTTTCAGCCTCTTTTATTGTAAGTTTACCCATTTTCTTTCATCTCCTTTGCTATTTGGCTATTAATATCTCGGATACTAATAGTTTTCTTTGGTTCTAAATCTTCAGGTGTGGGAAACTGAGTATACTCTTCCAAAGTGAAAGAGTGATAACTCGGATTAACCGACAACTGAGATTTGTTTTCTGTTTCAAAACACATCATTGGTTTTCCATTAAACGACTTCGTACCTTTATATACTACTCGTTGAAATACCGTACCATCATTAACACCAACTGTGTATTCTAAACCCTCTGTTAATAGACCTTCATCTAAGACACCGAAATTCTTCATTCCTTTGCCTCATTCATCCTCATCAATTTCGCATATGACGCTTTGTAGTTAAGATTATTTAACTTACCACCAGTGATAAGAGTATCAATCTTTACTGCTTCTTCGTCACTTATATCACTTGCGAGTTTGATAATTTTCTCAATCTGGTCATCGCTTAACTCAGGGTCTTCATACTGATTCCTATACACATCATCTGCAATATTCATATACATATTAAGTGCTTTCTTCATACAATCAGTATTTGCTGACTTTATGTCGTTTCCAACATCAACAAAATCAGTAGAACCCTTTTTCGTCTGTATACGATGAGCCGCTACCATATCACCGACACGCATAACTTGGTTATCGTACCATTTTAAGCGACCATGTACTACATACGCTGCAGAGCCTAATGCCTCGGATTTAACTATTTCCCAAGACCACCCGGGAAATTCTTTATCAGCGATTGCTTTCATATACCCAATTTCTACATAATCAAGACCCATTTTCTTCTTGATATATGCTTTAGGTGTGACCATATCGCTAATTTCACTGTGTTGCTTAGTCAGGGTTTTTAAAGCATCCTTAACTACATCAATATCAGCATTTTTTACTAATTCAGACATATTATATTCCTTTACAATAATCTGTGAAGCCACAATAACGACATTCCCAATCCATCATCGGTACACCATAGTCGATGCCCGGTATTAAATCATCAGGATTTGTAACGCCTTCTAATGCTTCGGTTAAAGTCTCCCAATACTCTAGAGCATTGCTAGTCCACTGTAAAGCGTCTATACTTTGCTCCCTCATTGCTGAAGTATCCTTATTATACCACAATAGTGATAATGTAATATCGTCTACCTCATATTTCGCCTGTACACCTAATCCATAAGTGCCAACCTGAAGTTCATAGTTGAAAGAAGGATTCTTTTCCTTATTCCTACCAAACTTCATTCGCCATTTATACGATGCACAAGTCTTTAAATCATAAATCTCAGCAGAAGTTACTTCGCCACTACCATCCTTATTAAGCAGAGCAGCATCTAAATGCCCCACTACCTTTAAGTCAGGTATGACAACCTCTTGTTCTGTTAAGACTTCTGTATTATCATCCTTATACTCACTTAATGCTTGTTCAACATCAGCGTGTACAACGGTTCCTAATCGTAACAACCTTAGAACCCTATCATCTAATTCATTTTGGTCATAGTCTTTTAAACTAAACCATTGCTTTTTAAAACATGAACCTGCTGATGATGCCCTAAAGTAATCCCTGAACTTCTCTTCTTTTTCGTGCTTTTGTTTGCGTAAGAAGTCCCCATAAATATCAATTATTCTACTCATTAAAGTACCCTAAATTTAACAATATTTGAAGTTATAGGCAACAGAGGAATATAATGTAATCAATCAAATAACCCAAATCGGAGGAGCGATTTAGAAATTATTCCTCTGTACCTAATGTAGTTACCCTATCTCAAATCCTCCAGATGTCTCACAGAATTTAATAAACTCTTTTAAGAAATCTACTTTGAAAGGGTAAGACGAAGTCCATTTGCGAGTGACGTAAATTTTGTCCCATTGTTTCTTATACTTGTTTGGATATTCTCCGGGAACAATATTCTTTTTGCCAGTTGCTTTAATAACCTCATCTTTTATAGCATCTAGTTTTTCGTCTACTTTAGAATTATGTTCAGCACCTACCTTTTGTTCATCGGTAATCCTGCGTTCATATTCTTCAGCAGAGCCATCTTTGATGCTCTTTTTTAATGCTTTCGCTAGTCGTTTCGCTTTGGTTTTACTTATCTTGTGGCAATCATTATATGACCCTTTATCCATATCGGTAGAGGTTAATATATTATCGCCCTTGTGACAAGAAAATGCCCACAGCGGTCGCCACCACCAAACATTAGACCGAAAGTATTCTCCCGGTACCTGCTCGTGGTATTTGTCTTTTTGTTCAAAGTACTTGCCCTTCTCTTCGTCTGAGACATTAGCACCCCAATCAATATGAGGTGCTTTAAGTCCCTTCGGATTTTCCGGTGCCAGTCCATATAAATCAAATCCCATTTCTGACCTCCTTTAGAATAATCGTATTGGGTTGTTATTACGATGGTTGAAAATATCTTCAATCATCCGAAAATATTCCTTTTGTGTTTCTTGCTTGATAAATCGAGCAGGAACTAAGGAAACCTTATGTACGAATACATCATGGTTGAAATCAGGATGTGTCAAGACATCAAGATAACCAAGCACGAAAGTCCTATGCCGATAGATTTTATCGTTATATTCCTTAAACTCGGTTATTTTGCTCAGCAGTTGTTCTACTGAATCCATGCCTTGAGCGACCTTGAACTCTCCACGCCTAAACTCATTCATTATCCTCTTGGTGTTCTCACCAGTCAATAATATTATGAGCGTAGATAGTGGGTAAGGATGCCTTTTAGCAAACCCTGCCAATATCTTATAGTCGTGGTATCCCTCAACGCAGAAATGACTAAGCACGTGCTTGTATGACCAAGACTTTTGAACAGAGTTAAACTGCCCAATGTCTTTATTAGTCATCTTTGTATACATATAATATACAGGGATTCCTAATTCTTTACACGCCTCAAAAGTGTGCTGACCTTCCATTATCTCGTGTGAACGAGTAACTTTGATGGGATTTTCAGAAGTTAGGTCTATACGCTGAATCTCAGCCATAATCTCCCTAACATGAGCAAGAGATACTTGCCTGTTGGATGCTACGAATTTAAACTTATCGTAGTTTGCTGTTTTATAGACTTTCTTTGTCTTTACTAGAGTGTCGTTCATAACTATACTCCTCCTTATTACTTGTTGGTATATGGAACAAATCATAGTTATATAGCCATCCACAATCTTCATCGTAGATAGACCATTCTTTGATTTGTATTTTACAGTGTTGTTTTAAGTGTTTCTTGACATACTCTAAGTCTTCTTGCTGTATTGGTTCCCAGTACGCAATGCGTAGACTCCTTTGTTTGTCAAGGTTATTGCGAAAATGTATATCGCTACGCTTATAGCCACGCATGACTAATAGTAATTTTATCTTTTGTTCGTATATATTACTTGTAGGATACATATTCTCATAAAGTGAATCCACTTCAATTTCGTACATTATGTACCTCCTTGTTTAATTAAATTATTGCCTCTTCCCTTTAGTTCGCCAACCAAGTGAATCAATCATAACTTTCTTCCCATTTCCTCACTAAGGTACTAAAGCAACTTAGGTCTTCGTTAATGGGCATTTGTCACTCTCTTTTTCTAGAAGAGGCAAATATATTTAAGGGCGACTACAATCTTCGGTGTCTCCCATCGTATTAGACACATTACTGCGCAGTTGGGAACGAACTTGTTATCATCGCCCTATTGTAAATTTCAGCCTGCCATTTTGTGTTGAATCTGTATACGCTATCGGGATAGTCGCAGGCAACACTAGGCAGGCAATAAGGCTCAGGTCAAGTGTGTGGTTGAGCCTATTAATTCTTATAATTACACATTATGTAATCAAATATTATAAAACACCCTATACAGAGTGCTATTATTATCAATGATGTTATCATTTCATACTCCATTTTAAAGTAGCGGGGGTAGGAATTGAACCTACTGGAGTCGGGATATGAGCCCAACATTGAACCATCATTCCCCGCGATTATTTATTTCCACGGTTGCTCATTTGCATAACCATCTGCACGGTCTTCCAAATGCTCCATATATTCTTTAGACCAAATATGTCGGTCTTGCCATAGGATAGTTAAAAAACTTCCCATAGCCATATAGAGTGAACCAACTACGAATATTCCTAAATATTCCATATTATTTCTCCTTTATGATGTTATTAATTATATCAAGAGTCTCAAGCATTACTACCCTTGAATCTTCAAATCCACGGACATAATGGTCTTGTGGCTTAACTTTTTTAACAAATTGAATCAATTTCTTTATATTATTAAGCAGGTCTTCTTGGTAGTAAATAGTTTTAGTTTCAAAGCCTGTGTGATTAAGACAATCAGTACACATTCTTTCTTCTGCATCGTATTGGTGGTCTTGAACCTGCTGACCACACATACTGCAAGTCCAGTACATTGTTGTTCCTCCTATTACATTAAAAGTTTAACAAACCTGAGATTACAGTTTGTTGCAAGATTGCTTTGAAGACATTATTTGTTCTTCTTTTTATCCACTACTCTTTCGAATAGTACAACCTCAATCACAATGTGTTAGACACATCACTCCTTACAGTATGAGTTATCTTTGCAAGTAATCAGTTCAGTACTAGGGTCGCCCCCGTCTAATGGTTTCAAAACCAACCTGACCTTTCATCACAAACTATACGCCTTGCGAGCGGTATAGCACCTATTGTTTCAAGGTAGAGTGACCTATGACTCATACGTTCAAAGACTTTCGCAATGCCTCTCGGCACTAAGCAATCGTTATTTAGTAAGATTAACTTTATTTAATGCTAGTATGATAGGGTGTATTACCTGCTCTGAATTGTAGTTTAATCTCTTTCGAGACTCGATGCTACGAGGTAACACTAAGTTTCATCCTCGTCAAAGGATAAGTTACTTGGTATTCCGTGCCTTTATATCTTGCATTACTGCTAAGATTAAGTATGTGGAACTGATTATAAGATTTGCTGACGAACTTCACTCATAACCTATGGATTTCCTTATTGTAGTTTCCTACTCACTCGACTCTATCAAACCGAGATATACAACCAACGCCTGCTCAAAGAGACTTAACGTGGCAATATATATTATCCATTTGCATACACAAACACACCGAAGTATGTCGCCTACTGGGTCACTAACAACCTTTTCGACTTTATCCCTATTACTAGGTTTATTTAACGACTATATACAGCCGAGATAGTTTAATGTCTTTCTAAGACAATTCTTATTGAATCAATTTCGCTAAATATTATGTTTTTTGGCGAATACAATCGCAATACTTGATTCTTAAATATACGGGGGGAGAAACAATCAATATATAAAAGGAATAATATAAAACAAAACTCCCCCCTGTGAAACAAAGGCACAAGATTAACTACTTCAAAGAGTAGCCTCGCATTTAAAGAACGTATAAATGTGATGTTGTCCTTTTAATGCTCCAATCTTGACCTGCCTTATGGATGATAATATTGATTACTTGGGTCTAATAGTATTACTATACTAAATAAAACCCAAAATACAAATACACACGCTAACGCTGAAACTAATATAACAACTGTGTCTTTAATCATTGCTTTATCAGTCTTCATAACACATATCCATCCGTTCAACTATTAGCATAAGTATGTTATATGTCTGTTTAGGTGTTTTAAAATTATACTCACAAGACTCTAATGTTATTGTATCTATCTCATTACGAAGGTAACGAAACTTCTCAAGTACACTATCTATTTGTGCTAATGTATGAGACTTTGATGAAACTGTATTGTCTTGTTCTACTGATTGTATGTTATTGCCCATGTTCATAATATTCTCCTCTTATTATAGTATGATGATTGTTTATGTAAGTGTGAGTCTTTTAACGACATACTCAGGTCTTTATATCTTCTAGTTATCACGAATATTCTCCTCCTTATTCGCTATATACTGTGAAACAATTAAAAAATACTGAGCCAACTTGTTGGCACAAATTCAAAAAATCATTGGAGGGGAAACAATCTCCCCCCCCAAATCAAATCGCTGAATGGACTTACCCTTCACTCGCTTGAGCAAAGGTCTTCTTCAGGCTGTCCATCTCGCCCGCCAACTCTGTGGCTTCTGCTACCATAGCATCAATGTGCTCAGGTGTCCAAAACTGGATGGCACCCAAATCACCATTGTTCTTTACAAAACAAATGGCTTTCACAGTGGTACCTGTGGCTAAGACTTTGGTCTCATCTGCGACCTTAATCTTTAACACACTAATACGACCATTGATGTTCATAGCAACTTCTTGAATAGAATAGTTCATAATTAAACCTACCTTTTTTAATTGATTAATGGATTCTAACTAAAAACCGAATTACGATAATCCGTCTTTGGGGGTACTTGGGATGAATATATGTACATATCATTTTGCTCTATTTTTTCTCATTATAACATGGGCATTTTACACTTGCAGGTGTATTGACACTTGTGTTAGTTTCGAGGGTGAGTGGGTGGGATTAATTAATATATATATAATGTGCGTTTTTTAATACAAAGGAGTATATATGATTGAAGTACTGTTAATGTTGGTGTTGGTCTTAGTGTTTTATAATAGTAAATTGTGGCAGCGAGGCGAGTGGCAAGTTAATAAGACAAAGTTTAACATCTGGTTTCATAAGAAAAGGAATAACAATGGGTGATTATATCACAAGTAAAGAACTAGACCGAGGAGAGGCTAGGACAGGTGTTGCTAGACAACAAGAGGAAGCAAGAGAGCGTGAACTCGAATTGGCTCGTAAGATTGAACAAGAAGAGAGAGCATTGGAGAAAGCGATACTGGCAGAGTGGAAAACTCAGGCTAAGGCTAAATCAAAGAAGTCTAGTGGCAAATCGAAGAAATGACGGATTAATCGAAAAGTTAGCAAATCAGCCAGTTGAGGTTATGGAGAAAGTTTTGGCTAATGCTTCTAAAGAATTAATGCCAATCGAAATAGATGGTATCATATATCATATACCTAAGCCAATCAGCGACTTAATTGACGCATTATCTATTCAAGCAGGTTTAGACAATCCCGAAAAAAAGCGTGAAAAAACGAGCAATTAAAGGTGTTAATCACCTAGTATTTAAAAACCTTAAAGAGTACCAATCTCATTTTGGTAAACAATCAAAGCCTCCTGTTCAGAAATGGAGAGAGGCAAAAGAAAATGATTGGGTAGTAGCAGATGATGGCGGTATAATCCAGTTATTGAAAGTGTCTAATAACATTAAGCACCCCAATGATAGACCTAATTATAAATTATCTAAAGGTTGGTGTAGGACAGTTGTAGGCACTTTTTTAATTAAAGATAATACCTTTATGGATACAGATTTTGATAAGCATCCAAATAGGTACACATTTTCAACAAAAATAAAAAATACAAATAGTAGAGTATATAAAAGAGAGAAAGCAACTCGTAAAGAAAAAGAGTTTGCTACTCATATCGTCACAGGTCAATCAGCCGTAGAATCTTATATGAAATCCTTTAAAGAAGCTGATGAGGGCAAGGCTACTAAAAAAGCCGCTATACTATTAAAACAAAGGAGAATTATGAGCGAGATAGAAGCGAGTGCTTTAGAAGTTGCAAAAGAATTAGGTATAGACCATAGATATATATTAAGGTCTTTAAAATGTTTGGCTGAGAACGCAGGTGATGATAATATACAGTTACAAGCCATAAAAGAATTGGGTAAAGCGGTAGGTACGCTTGGTCAAACTAAAAAAGTTGAGACTGGAGTAGTCGGACTCTTTCAAGGTTTCTCTCAAAAGGAGCTAGAAGGAGCGTCTAGACCTGTCTTAACAGAAAACACCGAGGTTGAATAATGGCAGTAGATGATTTTACTAAAACTGATGATGGGGCGTTAATCGCTTGTCCTCATTGTGGAGGAAGGGCGTTAAGAAAAGATGGTTGGAATTATTACAAAGATAACAAAAAACAAATGTGGTATTGCTATTCTTGTTATAAGAAAACATTAAAGCCTGATATAATAGAAGAATCCCCTTTCACGGTAGAGGAGCGTGACCCTGAGTCAATTCCCATTGATGAACTTATCAAGTTTAGGAATAAACAATATAAGCATAAGGCAAAATCAAAAAATAGTAGAAAATTAACAAACATTGATATTAAAATGTCTGGTCCGATAGGGATTGCTCATTTTGGCGACCCTCACGTTGATGACGATGGTACTGACCTTTCTATGATATTGAGATATGTAGACATATTGAATGATTGTGAAGGTATGTTTTGTGGTAATCTTGGAGATATTCAAAACAACTGGATAGGCAGACTACAAGCACTCTATGGACAACAATCTACTTCTGCAAAAGAATCGTGGAGACTTACTGAATATTTTATTAGTAAAGTTCAATGGCTTTATTTAGTTGCAGGTAATCACGATGTATGGAGTGGAGAAGGTGACCCGTTGGAATTTATGATGCGTGACCATAAAGGTCTGTATGAGAGATTCGGAGCAAGGATGAATCTTCGCTTTCCAAATGGAAAGGAGATTAGAATCAACGCAAGACATACTTTTAAGGGGAATAGCATCTGGAACACTGCTCACGGTGTGGCTCGTGCCGCTCAAACTGGTTGGAAAGACCATATACTTACTTGTGGACATACTCATGTCTCTGGTTACCAAGTCTTAAAAGACCCTTCGAGTGGATTGATTAGTCACGCTTTACAAGTAGCATCATTTAAAATCTATGATAACTACGCAGATAAACTAGGTTTAGATGACAAGAATATATTTAATTGCCCTGTAACAATCATAGACCCTAGATTTGATGACGATGATAATAAACTTATTACAACAATATTTGACCCAATTATGGGAGCAAAGTATTTAACTTTCTTGAGGAAACAATGGAAGGAAGAAAATACGAAGAGGCTGAAGGATTCCAAGAAGAGTTCTCAGAGCAAATAGCAAAACAATACAACAGGAGAAGTATTATGGCTAGTAGAAAACCCGCAGCACCAACCGCTGAACCTAAAAATGGCGTTAAGGCATCTAAGGTAAGTAAGCAAACAATGGTAAATGCTATTGTAAATTTAGAAAATCAAATGGATGTAATTGGAAAAACATTAGCAATACTTGATGATGCTTTTAGACAGTTTATCACGTTTAGTGGTGAATCGGATGATTTCCAAGTACATCTAGATGAGGTTATGGCTTTAAGAAAGAAGGCTGCTGAAGAAAAAGCAGAGAAGAAAATTGAATCTGATAAAGAATCAAAGTAAGGCAGATGATGCTCTATTATTAGCATCTCAAGATATAATTGCCTTTGGTAAATTATTTTTACCTGATGATTATTTAAGGAGTGAGACTCCGCCCTTCCACTACGAAGTGGCTGATACTATTGATGATAGAGATATAAGACAATCTGCTATTATCCTTCCTCGTGGTCATGGAAAGACTATATTAACAAAGGCTTCTATTTTAAAAGATTTTGTTTTTTGTCCTCCTGACGATATGTTGTTCTATGCTTGGGTGTCAGCCACTCAAAAATTAGCAGTTGGTAATATGGATTATATTAAATACCATCTAGAGAATAATGATAAAATCTTATACTTTTTTGGCTCACAAAAAGGAAGAAAATGGACAGAGGAAGACATTGAATTACAAAATGGATGTAAACTCATCAGTAAATCGAATGTCACGGGAATCAGAGGTGGAGCAAAACTCCACAAAAGGTACGACCTTATCATACTTGACGATTTCGAACATGAAGAAAACACCCTCACAAGAGACTCACGAGACAAAAATGCTAACCTTGTTACAGCAGTTGTATACCCTGCTCTTGAACCTGAGACTGGTAGGATACGGGTTAATGGTACTCCTGTCCATTATGATAGTTTTATTAATAATCTTTTAATAAATAGTGCTAAAGCAAAGAAAGATAATAAGGAATTTGCTTGGAAAGTTATTACGCATAAAGCGATAGATAGTAATGGCAACTTCCTGTGGTCAAGTTTCTTTACTCCTAAGATTATGGAACAGAAGAAGAAGTTCTACTATGATAGTGGGCAGCCTTCTAAGTTTTATCAAGAGTATTTTATGCAAGTCCAAAGTGAAGAAGATGCTATTTGGGGGCAAAAGGACATAAGGACATATGATGGGTACACACAATTAGATGAAGATACTAAAATATTATACTTACATTTAAAAGATGAAGAGCCTGTTCCTGTAAATACATTTATCGGATGCGACCCTGCGACTGATATTGATACAAAAACATCTGATTTTTCAGTCATTATGGTAATTGCAGTAGATGTAAATAGGAATGTTTATGTTTTAGAGTATGAAAGGCATAGAGCAATTCCCACTTTGGGAAGTAAGTATGAAGGTGCATTAGATATAAAAAAACTAGGTGTAGTTGATTATATATTAGAACTATATCAAAAATATCATTGTACATCTGCTACTGTTGAGGATGTTGCTATGAACCGAAGCGTGTTTCAATCATTGAATGAAGAACGAAAGAGGCTAAATAAGTTTGAAATAGCAGTGATAGCATCCAAACCGGGAGGTCACCAGAAACGAAATCGTATCTATTCAGGCTTAAACGGAAGGTTTTCGATGGGTTTAATATATATACGGGATAATATGTTTGATTTAAGTAATGAAATTGTTACATTCGGGGCAAAGATGGCACATGATGATACAATAGAAGCACTGTATTATGCCTGTCTTAATTCATTCCCTCCTGATTTTAAGCAACAGAAAAACAACGATGGCAAAAGGGAATGGTATAAACCTAAAAGAAAAGCAAAATCTTGGATAGTGAATTAGCAAGGAGATATATATGCCTTATGGAAAAGGAACTTATGGGAAAAAAGTCGGAAGACCTCCAAAAAAAAGAAAAGCAAAACCAAAAAGTAAAAAAAAGAAAAAATGATTGTTGGGGAAATGTGTCAGTAACTCCAATTATTGAATACATAAATACTAAAGATAACACCACGATTGCGTGGCAAAGGATAAAATTTTATGCCTAGATTTGGAAGAAAAAGTAAAGAACGTCTAAAGGGCGTTGACACAAGGCTTGTAAATGTTTTAAATGAATTAATTAAAATAATGGATGTAACTATAATCGAAGGTGTTCGTTCTGCTGAAAGACAAGAAGAGTTGGTTAAAAAAGGAGCGAGTAAGGTTAAATACTCAAAACATATGGATGGGAAAGCAGTAGACTTAGCACCATATCCAATAGATTGGAAAAACCGAGATGGCTTTCATTATATGGGGGGTATGATTCGAGGCATTGCTAAACAACTCAATGTTCCAGTTCGCTGGGGCGGGGACTGGGACTCTGATGGCGATGTAAAAGACAATGGCTTCGATGATTTAGTTCATATTGAGATAAGAGGATAAAATGGCAAGAAAAAAGTTGAGAGCAACTAATAAAATAGAGCCGAGTCGCCCATCTGGTACAACATTATCTGCACGAGCAGGCATGGGATTACCGAGTGGCGACGGGAAGAATAAAAGTGTTTGGCAAAGTTTCGTTGATGCTAGCGGATTTGCAAAGCGTCATCCTGATAATAAAAAACGAAGGAAGAAATAATGCCAAAAGTAAGTAATAAAAAGAAAGCCGAAACTGTCTACCAGTTGTTCCAAAAGTCGAGCGGAACTTGGCGTTCTAAATGGGAGGCTCAGGCTCAAAAATGTTATGACTTTTATCATAACGACCAATTATCTGCAGAAGAATTAAGGATTCTTGAAGAATCAGGTATGCCAACATTTACTATTAATAGGATAACTCCTGTAATAGAAATGATGAAATACTTCTCTACTTCCAAAACACCAAGATGGCAAGCAGTTGCCGCTGAAGGTAGTGATACTGATGTAGCGTCAGTACACGCAGATATTGCTGAATATTGTTGGCATCACTCAAATGGAGATTCTATTTATTCTTCAGTTATTCAAGATGCCCTAGTTAAAGGAGTTGGTTGGTTTCAAATAGATGTAGACCCTGACTTAGATAAGGGAATGGGTGAGGTAGTATATAAAAGATTAGAACCATTTGATGTTTATGTAGACCCAATGGCTAGAGATTTTTTAATGCGAGATGCTGC
>ERZ1046148.180-NODE-180-length-39281-cov-9.005558_pt1 | contig 39281 bp, 39 predicted proteins | sample MGYA00383090_ERZ1046148 | MGnify/ENA primary metagenome ERZ1046148 (study PRJEB29581, sample SAMEA5548360) | metagenome | biome: marine; feature: coastal; material: water | depth 25 m | study: Short-term variability in the microbial, nano- and picoplankton... | reverse complement strand
GTGGGCCGGACGGTGGACCAGTTGGCGGACCAGTTGGCGGACCAGTTGGCGGACCAGTTGGTGGACCAGTTGGCGGACCAGTTGGTGGACCAGTTGGTGGACCAGTTGGCGGACCAGTTGGCGGACCAGCAGGAGTAGATTCTGGTGGGTTAGTAGGAGGTGTTGGCGGAGGTGTTGGTGGAGGTGTTGGTGGAGGTGTTGGCGGTGGTGTTGGTGGAGAAGATGGTGGAGACGGAGGTCCCGGCGGGGGGAGAGGGATTTCAGCAGGAGCACTTTCTTCAGCGGGACTGGCAGTTACTAGAGACGCTGGGCCAGAATATGACAGTAGAGGGTCTTCCATAGTAGAGGGTTGAGGCGGGGGGGCCTCCCTGATAGGATTTGGATTCAAGAGTGGAGCCTCATGTGCATCTTCGCTAGAAGTTGAAGTTAATCCAGTTGATAATTTATCTAAATCAGCTTTGATTAAAGTATCGCCACCCATTGCATTTTCAGCAGCATAGGATGTCATGACCACTTTGGAGGGATCAATCATCTCACGCTCTTTGACATTTCCGAAATCAGATAGGTTATCTGTGAATGCACCAGAAAACAAGGAAGAACCCATTGTATTTGCCATCTTTCTTCCTTGAAGAACACTGTATTCAAAATCGAATTCATAAGGACCCATCTTGATTTCATCAGATGAACTTTTCAGGACAAACGTCCACTGGCCTGAATCTAGATTAAATTCGAAAGTCCATTCCCTTTCTACTCCAGGCCCAAGACTACTAACGCCTTCCTTTGAAGGATGTTTAACCCCTGAATTTGTAATTACGGAAACATCTAATCCACCCATTGGAACAGGTGCTTCATTTGAAATTGAAATTATTGCAAGAACGACATCTTCATCGTCATCATTGATATCCATTTTGACACTGATGACCTCTGCCTTCAATGAACCACTACTTCCCGAAGTTGGTACACCCATGTCGCTCGCCTACCTTGCCACTAACGCAACCATACTTGAAGCCAACCATACAACGAGTACCTAACGAAGCCCACCACGGGTAGTTGCTGGAAGGGACCAGTCGACGGCAGCCACAGTATGGTTTGCAAGGTCAACAGGGCTCCTTTTGGTTTCATGTCGCGAGGTCATCAATGCATCCCAAAGTCCTAGCAATACCCCGATGAATGGAATAATGTACTTGATTTTGTGAGCGGCTCTTCGACCCCAATGCGAAATTCCAAGCAGACTACCATCATCGTGAACAATAGCGATTCTCATCGCCCTTTGTCCTAGGCTTCTTCCGTAATACCGGCCTGTATACTTGAAGTATAGCCAGTAGAAGGTGATATGCATAATCCATGCAGCAATAACATACGGGGCATCTTTGGTTAGCAGTGAATTTAGTGACATCAAAGAGCGGTAGAAATATCCACCTGATGAATCGATTAATGCGATGACGAGAGTGATTAGAAAAGCATCTAAGCATAAAGCGACAATTCGCTTCCAGATTGGAGCAATAAGCATACCTTCGGGAGCGGTAGAAGCTATCGCTGCTTGAGCCATAGTACCCGGTTTGTGCACACTGACAGGAGAGTCCGCCATGGCGCTGGGTTGGGCCATGCCTTTGAAAGGCTGTCCTCACGAATTTACAACATGCCACGCCATTAGATTGAATTCAGTTATCCAATCAAGCCAACTAGCCCATGTCGAATCATTACGTAGTGTTCTATCATCGCCAATAACTATCAATCCGCGTTTGGCTCTAGTCAGTGCAACATTAAGACGGCGGTAATTTGAGAGGAAACCAACAGTTCCGCTATCATTCGCACGTACAGTGGATAGCACTATGATTTCTTTCTCACGACCTTGATATCCATCTACAGACTTAACTTCAAGACCTTCAATTTGGTCTCCAAACATTTCACGAATTAAACGAACCTGACCCGCATAAGGAGAGATTACCCCTATGTCATCTGGAGTTAAATCCCCAGGTGCCAGTAAATCATTTACAATCTTGACGACGATTGCAGCTTCATCCATATTGGAGCGCGACGAACCAGATTCTTCTTGAATTTCAGAACCATGGACTGGAACAAAGGCAACCGGTTTATCCCAATCAGGCCACAAAAAACCAGCAACAGGAGGCCTCTCTGATTCAGAACACCCATCCTCAAGTCGGTTTTCATAAAACCTAGAGGATGGAAATTCGCGGATGGTTGGATGCATTCGATACTGAGTTGTTAGCATGTGTGCCGGAATACCATTTGCTAGCAACCTTTCGAAAAGAGGAATATCTAATCCTCCTTCCTCAGCATTCTGGCTGGTTACAGTAGGTGGTAATTGTCGATGATCACCGACAAGAATCAATTGTCGCGCACCCTTGACTATTGGGACAAGTGAAGAAGGCTCGGTTGCTTGAGTCGCTTCATCAATCAGTACTATCGAGAATTTTCGATTGGATAATGTGAAATGGCCTGCGCCAATATTTGTTGTACACAATACTTCAGCCCCCGATAAAACATCATCAGTAATCCGTTGCTCTAATTCCCTAATCTCCCGATAATTCTTGTTAATATCTCGGTGAGCAAGGCCTTTCTCTTTGCCTTTCAGGTCATGAAGTTTTGATTTCATAGCATCGGTTTCTTCACGAATAAATGCGATTTCATCTTGCTTTGGATGGCGTGAAACTTGAGCATCTAAAGTAGCATCCCTCAGACTCTCTCTAACCTTTACAGGTCTTCCAAAGCGAATTGCTTTCACTCCAAGTTCAAGTAAACCTTCTAGCAAATTATCGACTGCTACGTTTGATTCTGCACATGCAAGAATAGGACCTCTACCCATTTCGATTAAAGATTTCAAGAGATGTACTGCTGTGTGGGTTTTACCGGTTCCGGGAGGCCCTTGAATCATTGTAAGCCGCTGACTAACAGCGGTTTCAATCGCATCAGATTGACTCTCATCAAGAAGCATACCTGACAAGTTTAGAGGACGGGTTTTTTGTCCACGGATTTCAGGAGGCCTTTGGGCAGATGCGGCCAAGTCATGAGGTTGACAAAGTAGCAAATCTCGCAAGACAGTACCACCGTCACCTTCTGTTGAATGGAAAGATACCAACGCTTCATGCATACGGTCGTGAGCAACTCTGTTAGCACCCCGGTCTAGCCTCCAACCACCTTTTCGCAGGTCACTTGGCTTCTCCTTTGTTACAATTCTAATTCTTCGATTAGTTCTGTCTAATACAACACCCTCAACGACCTTTTCACCCCAAGGCCTAGCGCGTGAGATTATCACCATGTCTCCATGGCCAAAGCGATGGAATGGAAGTGAACCCCCTCCGCGAGATTCAAACACTAGAATCGGTTCTCCAAAAAAACGTCCTGATGTTCTTCCAACCAAATCAAAAAGTGCTAATCCGGCACTTACCATTTTTTGTTTTGACCAATTTTTCCAGCGTTCTTGAACTTGATTTAATTCATCTTCGAGTTCAATTCCAATTAAATTGGTAAAGCACTGAAAATGATCTTGTGATTTGCGCCACTTGTTTTCATGGGCAACCGATGGGGTGCCTTTGCTGTTAGAACGAGTATTCATTCTATGCACCCCTCCCTTCTCGGCCATGTCAAAACCGTAGTGATGCTGGTATAGCATGCTGCCGGTGGTCGGGAATAGGTGAGACTTAACAAGGAAATGAGACGCGGAATGTTTGCTGATGGGAATGTTCCGACGTAAAGAGGCCGCAAATATCGAGGGTGAAGTTTGCCCCTATTGCGAATTTGTTAACACCACAGGTGCCACTACTTGCTCTCAGTGTTATTACGATTTAAACAAGGCACCAAGAGACCAAGGCGAGCAACTTTCACCAGAAATTAGTAATTCATTATTTGATGAATTAATGTCAGACGAAGATGATTCTTGGGAAGATAGCGATGCATTGGAGGTAGTTTTGACGCTCGACCAGGACCCCTTGGAAGTCGAGCAATACACTACAACCGATTTTTCTGCCGAAGAACCAGAGAAAATTGACTTCCTCGACTCTTCAAAGCCCGAATTAAACGAAACGGTTACACACAAGCCCGATGAAGTTACGGTTGAAGATGTCGGTGAGGCAATTACGAATGTTGAAAAATTGGATTTTTCTAAAGAAGACCCGTTCGCCGAAGTCTCCGAACCGGTTCACCAAGGCAAGGGCGCAGTATTCTCACCAAGCACTCCTTCTAAGTTAGATGATGATTTATTGGGCCATGTTGGGGGCAAAGAATTACCGTCGCTTCCTTCAGATGATGAAATCTATGGCAATAAAATCGACCTTACTGCGAAGAAAGCACCGTCCCCAACGCCTTCGGTAGTATTACCATCAAGCCCCTTGGTTCAATCTACAACTGTAGAGGCCCACAATGTTCCATTATCGGATTCAATTCCCGATGATAAACCGGTTGCTACAATCGTTGAACAACAAACAGATGAACCAGTGAGTGTCGAGGAAGAATCTGTTTCTGAACCTGTTATACCAACAAATCCAGTTCCCCCACAACCAAGTATCGAACAGAGAATTTGGCCATGGGCAGCCGGTGAACTTTGGGACCCACGCATAGTTCATCGTGAAGTCGTATCTGCATTAGAGCAAGTAAAGAGTGGGCATATTGCAGAAGCGACGGTTACAATTGATGCACTTGGACCACATTTGGGTGATGAAAACATCGATCTAATCTACCATATTGGAATGGTACTAAAGCAACTAAATCGTATTGATGAAGTAAAAACAATGCTTGAAACAGCCCAAGTTAAAATGCCTGGTAATGAACATGTTTCATCAGCATTATCTTATCTCGATGTATGAGGGGGCATGAAAATGGACATTCCGGTGCTAGAAATCGAATCGGAAGTTATACTACGCCCTGTTAGTAGACGTATTTTACCTGAAGTGATGGAATCTTATTACGAGGACCCCGAAGCAGCTAAAGCCGCATTACCTTGGCTAAAAGAAGGTGAAAAGGCAAGAAGTCAAATCGCCGATTTAATGATTGATCTTGAAATGCACAAAGAAGGAAACTCCATACATTTCTGGGCAATTCATTCATCGGAAGATAATTCATTTGTTGGATTAGTTGGCTTAGGAGACGAGTTACAATTGGCAGCATCTGCTTACAATTTGGGATATTGGGTGCGTCGTGATTGGAGGCGAAAGGGGATAGCCCGTGCATGTGTAGATGCAATTTTTGAGTGGCAATCTGCACGTACAGAGCATTCATTGATAGAAATCACAGTACATCCACATAATGAGGCTGGGTTAGCGGTTTGTAAATCGATTTGTAAAAAGTGGAAGGGGCTCGCAGTAGAAGGTTTTGTCCCAATAGAAATCGACGGCCGAACAATCCCTCATGTTCTACATCTTGTGCAATTAAATCGTGGTGATTAGATGAAGCCAACGTGGCTTACTGTCGATTCTGACGATATTCGACACATTCCTTCTTCCCAAGGGCACCCAACTCGTTCGAAAGGAATTACGCATGAAGGAACCTCAATGGAAATGACAAATGCGATGAGTTCATTTGAAGAATGGCTCGATAGAACACAAGTCACGCTTACAATATTTGTAATTGCGGACCAACTCGACGATCCCATTTTCAGCGACTGGCTTACAAAAATTCTAGCAAAGCATCCACAAGTCACAATTGGTTGCCACGGTCTAACGCATCGCTGTTGGTCCGCCTACCCTGAAGACGAAGAAGGTCTTCTTGCGGCTATAGTCGAAGCCGATATCAAACTCCATCAATTTGCGGGAGACTCTTGGCGTCCTTGGTTTAGAGCACCCGCTGGTTACATAGCACCATGGATGGCACCAATAATTGCCAAAGCAGGATTTGAGTTAGATAGTAGCGTCAATCCCTCTTGGCTAGTTAGGAAAAAAGCTGGACCATGGAAGGATTGGAATGCAGTCAAAAAAGCATTGAAGGACTCAGGTTTAGAGAGCCGGCCTTGGTTATGCAAATTCACTCTTCCAACATGTGGACCCGCCCTTTCAATTCCGTTTTTAAGTTGGAATGCAAAACGCGCATGGCGAAAATTGGGCCCGTTTGTAGAACCGGTTGAGGCTGAAGAAACCGTATATTGGCACATTCTTGACCATGGCAAAAAGAATGGACTATGGAAACCGCCTCTGATGATAGAATGAGCCCAAAGGGCTCAAGGCATCATCGTGCTAGGGGCATGTATGGAGAAGAAGTTCTGGAAGGGTCTTCTTCTCATTGGAATAGCAATGCACATTCTTGCTGCAATGTTAATGCCCCTCGGTCTCGATGCCCATGTCCATGCAACATATGTTACGGATGGAATGGACGACGGAGAGTCTCATTTAGAGTGGGGCGAATTACGACAGGATTCACCAGATAGTTCCACCCCAAGCGAAGTTCCTTCAGACGGGAAATGGTTTGCATGGCATGCAATAATAGAAATCTGGTTCTCAATTTTCGCTCCATCAATGGCCATTTTACATGTCCTAGGATTGGTTGGTGGATTAGGATGTTTAGCAATAATTTACTTAGCAACTAGAGATTTATTTGGCGCTGAACAAGCCTTGAAATTAACTGCATTAGCATCAATCTATCCACCGCTAATTAGAGCAACTGGCCGGTTTTATCAGGAAGGGATTATACTAATATTAGCGACTCTTGCAACTTATTGCATCATTAAAGCATTACGAGATCCTAAGAAATGGAGTGCTTGGTGGGCACCTCCAATAATTTCTGCAATAGTTATTCTTTCATTCAAAGGAATGCCACTGTGGTATATCCTTCCAGCAGTGATCGTACTTTGGTATGCTTCACGAATAGAAATGAATCAAATAAAAATTACAATAATTGCAATTTCTGTTGAATTGATAGTAATTTATCGAAATGGGATATCGTTATCAAACCCAGATATAATCCCGGCTCTATTATCTGCATTCATTGGCTGCTTCATATTCGTTTATCTCGGGATGATGTTATTCACGAAGACAACAGGCGAAGATAATGAAGAATCAAGAGTTATTTCGAATGGTTCATTGATGGTATTGGCTTGTTTAGTGGGTTGGATTGCAGCATTATGGGTCACCGAAGCAGTTGCATTAGAATCAGGTTTCTTCGATATCATTCGCTCCTTTAAAAATAATCCAAGATACCTTTCTTTACTGCTAATCCCTTTGTGGTTTGGTCGAATGCTAAAAACGGATACTGAAGGATTAACCATTGAAGGGCCAGGTCGCAAAATTACTATTGTAACAATATGCCTTATGCTATTGGTAAACGCCTCAGTATTAGCTGCAACGGGCGAAAGAGGGGCAGAAGTAATTGGAACCCATTTAAATGGAGAAATCGAAGAGGGGGAGGACATTCTATTCATTTCTGAATCATCTCTAGCAATGCACCGTATGTATTCGATGAAATTCCCCATGGACCCAGATAACGACATGAATAATTTGGCATATTGGCGCTCTAATAGTACAGAGTGGCATGCCGAATTGCTCGAATGTGAAATTTTGCAAGATGTAAATTGGATAGTAGACTACCGAACTGGTCAAGCGATCGCTCCAGAAGGATGGATTGAAGTCGAGTTCGAAGGATCAGAACTAATTGATGAAAAATACCATTTGTATACGTGGGGTGGTGAGAATGAACGCTGTTCTTGATGGAGTAAAAGTTCTAGATTTATCACGCATTTTAGCGGGGCCATATTGCGCTCAAATGCTAGCAGACCTTGGGGCTGAGGTGACAAAGGTCGAAGCGCCTTGGGGCGATGATACACGAGGGTGGGGGCCACCTTTCCTTCCGGATGGTAATGCGGCATACCATCTTTCATGTAATCGCGGTAAAGAGGTACTTTTTCATAATTTGAAAGAAGATGGCGAAGCGATTCATCAATTAATTTCTGAATCGGATGTTGTTATTGAAAATTTCAGGCCAGGCCAACTTGAGAAATTGATTGGACCTATTTCGAAAGATGTAATCGTATGCTCTATTACAGGATTTGGCCAAAACGGGCCACGCGCTCAAGAGCCAGGATACGACCTAGCCCTACAGGCGATGAGTGGAATAATGAGCATTACTGGAGAGCCCGGGGGGAGTCCAGTCAAGGTTGGAGTCGCTTGGATAGACATAATTACGGGGCTTTATGCAGGGAATGCAATAATCGCTTCACTATTTCATCGAGAAAGAACTGGTAACAATAATCATCTAGATATTTCGTTGTGGGATTGTGCAATTGCGTCGCTAGCAAACCAAGGCCAAAACCAACTTGTAAGTGGAGAAGACCCTGGACTTCTAGGTTCAGGTCATCCTAATTTAGTCCCCTATCAGGCGTTTGAAGCCAAAGATGGCTGGATTGTTATTGCGGTAGGCTCCGACCCCCAATTCGAAAAACTGTCCATGCTTTTTGAGATTGAAAACAAATGGCCAACAAACCAAATGCGCGTAGATTCACGAGAAGAGGTAGTTGGTGTAATCCAATCGAAAGTTACAGAACTAACGCGACACGAAGTTTGCGAATTACTTCAAGACATTCCAACTTCACCAATTAACAAAATTAGCGAATCACTAGCCGATATCCAAAGTATTGCCCGTGGAGTAATTACGGAATGGAATGGCCAACCGGTTCTTGCAAGCCCACTTCGATTTATCTCAGAAAGAGAATAGTGAGGTTTGGCCTCCGGTTCGAACCAACCCTGCACTCTCGAGTAATTCCATTGCATTATCAAATCGCTTTTGTGAAAATTGTCTATCCTCAACTAAGAATTTCTTGAGGCCTTCAACATTAACATCGCCTTGCACTAAATCTTCATCTGCGATTTCAACAACAGGATGATTTCGAAAAACCTCTCTAATTTCATCGAGGCGTTCTGGAACATCCTTCTCTTTAATTTTACAAATTTCCTCGATGTTTCCATATTCTTTGATGAGTTTGATTCCGGTTTTTGGGCCAATTCCGCTAATACCTGGATGGAAATCTGTTCCAATCATTATTGCTAAATCGATTAACTGGTCTCTAGATAATTCATTATCAGTCAAAACTTGTGATAAATCAATTCGCTGAGCACGAATGATCCGGCCCATCCTTTTACTTCCATCAGATGTAAGGTTTCGAATTACAACAGGTGCTCCATATAGCAAAGCATCCCAATCTTGTGTGGCTACTGCATCGAGTTGACCATTTGCAGCCATTACAGCAGCTTGCGCCTCTCCCTCTGCCTTTGCACGGAAAGCAGGTATGCCCATCAACGAGAGCATTTCCATTGATTCTTCAACCATTTCAGGAGTATATTTGACACATCGCTGTGCCATTTTTTGGGCAGTAACAAAATCACCAGCATCTAATGCGGCCTTCCACTCCAGTTCGGCTTGTTCTCTACGGGCCCTTCTTGCGGCCATCTCATCTTTCTTCAGTTCAGGGTGCGTCCCATCAAATATGAATACAGGCTTGACCCCTTTAGAAAGCAATAGGGAAGCTCTTGATAAAAATCCCATTAGGTGTGCCACGACCTTTCCATTTGCCGCTTTGAGAGAACCCCCGTCACCAGTAGGGGACCGGTCCCTTATTGTTGTAAGAAATTGGAACGCCAAAAGGAAACTATCGATGCCAACCCGCTTGCCTTTCATGGCATCCATGGTAGTATCTTCAGCGTTTGCTAGGTCGCGCAGATTGCAGCCCATGACAGGGGCTGTGATAGGATACACTTGAGCCTCACGGCCAAAGCCTAGGAAAAAGCGGGCAATGCAGGATTCGAACCCACGTATTCGGCTCCGAAGGCCGAAAGGATATCCAGACTACCCCAATTGCCCAAACCGACCCAAAAGCCACCCCTTCTTGAACCACACCCTCGCGTCATTGAAGTGCTTATCAGTATTGGACGCTGTATGGCTAAGTCTCTGCCCTGCATTCGTAATGGCTGCAGTATGTGTTGCAGAGAGACAATAATGCCGATTACTGCAACCGAGGCGAGCCGACTTTCACGCAGAACAGGAATGGCAGAAAGTGATTTTTGTAGTAAAGATGAATTGGGAATCCGCCGATTATTGAATAGCCAATCCACCAAAGCGTGTGTATTCCTTGCAACAGAATCAGATTTACCAACCGCGCCAGGAATTTGTTCGGTTTATGACAGCCGTCCGCTCGGGTGTAAGACATACCCTTCTGTCCTTAATGACGAAGATATAGCAATCCTAGATGATGAGATATGCCCTCATACGGATGAATTCGATGAACCCGATGAAGAAGTTGCGTTACGACTTCTCAATCTTGAGGCGAAATTGAAGCAATAATCAACACCCGTCCAAGAGATTTGTGTACCGGTATTCCATAAGCGGCTTCGATATCAAATCCCGGTAATTCCACATCACAAGTAACCATTTCATCGAGATTGTCTTTGCCTGCTTCACATGGCATAATGATAACTAAACGGCATTCGCTTTTTTGATTACAAATATTACTCAGAGTATCTTCAAGTAATTTTACATCACCTTGAGAATTTCTTCCATATGGTGGGTCAACGACCACAGCAGCCAGGCTTTCAGGTAGTTCCATTCTAGTTGCATCTCCTCTTTTCACCTCTGCAATAACTCCGGCCCATTGCAGATTTTCCTTCGCCCCATCTACCATTACAGGATCAAAATCAACGCCCAGTGTTGGGCGATTTGTGAGCCCCGATTCAATCAATATGCCCCCAGTGCCACACATTGGGTCAACAACATAACCACCCCGGGTTCCTGCTGCAATATTTACAGCCGCCCTTGCTAAGCGCGGCTCAATACTGACTGGTCGGAAAAACGGGCGTTTGTTTGCCCTCATTGCAGCCCAACCATGTTTGCCCGGGCCTTGTCCAATCATCCATCCCCAAGCGACATAACCTGCAGATGCATCAAGGATTATTCCAAATCTATGAGACGGATTGTCCAGATTAAAAGTTGAACCTAAATCATGAAAAATCCCCCCGACCTGCCTTTCAATCTCTTTAGTTGCGACCGGTAATTTACCTTCATGCCTCCAACATTCTATTGCCATATCAGCTGTTTTTTTACAGTGAATTAGGGGTAACAATTCTTCTATTGAGGTCCATTTTGTCATACCTCCTCCCACCAATACACATTCGCAGCCTGACATTATATTGGCACGCGACCAATCACTTTCCCCTTCAACCAATAATAAGCGTCTAGATTCGGTTTGGATTATGTTTGGCCCGGGAAACATTGCATATGCCTCAGCCCTAGAGATTGCAGGGTGCCAACCCCTTAGTGCAATCACTGTGGACTCATGTTCACTTTGCATCTATTCACCTCGTGTAGATAGATACCGATTCACTTCCCCAATTGGTACGTGAGATATTGCTAAAGTGTGCTAAATTGAAATTGGTCGGAACTGGACTGGTATGCATAACATCTGATTCGACAATAATGAATTCATCAACCAGATCCGCTTCTAAAAAATGATTAATTGTAGTCGGCCCTCCTTCTACTAGTAATCTCTGAATTTCCAAATCTCCAAGCATATCAAGCATTGGACCAAGTCCTCTAAACTCTTCACTCAAGTGTTTAGTCCCAAAGCCGTCGGTCAATACTTTGGCCTCGGATTGAATTCGGTTATTTGGGTCGATTATTACACGAAGGGGTTGTCTTTGTGAATCAATTAACCGTACTGTGAGCGCGGGATCGTCTCGGATTACGGTATTTGCTCCAACTAGTATTGCACAACAATCCTTGCGTAGTTGGTGAACTTTAACCAAGCATTGTTCGCTAGTGAATCTACCTGAATTACCAGATAAATCATCGACTGAACCCTTGCAGTCGGTGGCAATTTTAACAGTAACAAATGGCCTGCGTAACTTGCACCAATGCAAAAACTCACGCATTTGTTCAGCAGCCTCATCTTCTAACAGTCCAGACTTTACAGAAATCCCTGCTTGCTCTAAGACCGCAATTCCATTGCCTCGAACAAGGGGGTTGGGGTCTCCATGAGCAACAATTACTTCACTAATTCCTGCCCAAAGCAATGCTTCAGTGCAAGGGGGGGTTCGTCCAAAGTGGTTGCATGGTTCCAGCGTTACAAATGCAGTTGCACCGTTAGTATTGTGCCCCTTTTCTTCTGCATCATGTATTGCCATTTGTTCTGCATGTAATCCTCCAAGGTGGTCATGCCATCCTTCAGCAATTACAATTCCATCCTTTACAATAACACAACCAACTAGAGGATTTGGTCGAACGAGACCTCTTCCCTTTTCGGCGACATCGAGCGCGCGGCGCATATGCTCCCGCTCCTCCGCACTCCAAGTCATGATGCTGGCTGGTTAGGCATCAGACATGAGTTCATCGCTTGTTTCAGCAATAGGTTTGATTGCCTCAACCTTTCCTACAATATTCATGGGCCCCCTCCACTGTATCGTCAATCCAGCCAGCAGAGACCATACTTGTGGCAAGCGGTGGCCGAAAATAGTTGCAAAATTAGAATCAAGAGGTTTTGAGGTTAATTCTTACATTACCGAGGGCGTTGGACACGCCAGTGAACTTGCTTGGAAATTACGAAATGACAATGTTGAGGGTTTGATTGTTGCAGTTGGTGGCGACGGAACTGTTCACGAGGTTGCTAGTGCTTTACGCGGGGGAGATATTCCAATGGGGATTTTACCATTTGGTTCTGGTAATGATTATGCTATAACTCAAGGGATTTCTCGAAAGAATCTCGATTTGGCGATTGATGTATTGGCAAATGGAGTGGACCGTAAGTGCGCAGCATGGCGCTTGGAAGGGTTTCCTGCAACTAATGCTGGAGATTACCCCTCTCCTAAACCCAATGAATGGGACGGTGAAGCTAAGGATAAAGGAAGAGTCGTCAGGTGGGTATTTCTTGAATCCGATGCAGGGATTACCAGTGCAATATCACGAGCAAAACTGTATCGTGCAAAATGGATTAAAGGTGGGAAAAAATACACTTACCTTGGAATCACAACAATTCCCTTTTGGAAGCGTCGGAAAGTTTGGCTCAAATTGGATGATGCCGAAGGACAAATTCTTGATTTTACTATGTTTGCCGCAACAACCGGGGAAACATTTGGTGGTGGATACCAGGTTTGCCCGGGTGTAACTCCAGTTGATGAAAGTGGGACAATTGTATATGCGCCACGCCTTTCAAGAATTGCAATGTTATCATTGATGGGGCCAATGAAGAAAGGAAAACACATTGGAAAGTGGGGGATCACTCAACAAAAAGCCAATCGTATAGAAATTAAGCCAGTAGATAAGGATGGCAATATCAGTGAATCACCATTGGACCTATCAACATGGGTCCAAGCAGATGGAGAGCCGGTTATTGTAAGCCCTGCAACGCTGGAATGGCACACAGAACAATTACTCGTTAGAGGAGCGGTAGATGTTCCTTGGGCTTCAGAATGAGAAATCACTGAAATCATCATCGTCAGCAATTGATGCTGATTTGTTTTGAGATACAGGAGCAGGTTCCGTTTCGACTTCAGGTTCAGATTTCACAGCCCTCTTCTTAACAGAACGACGCTTTACTGGTTTATTTGCCGGAGCAGATGCCGGTTTGGAAGTTTGAGTTCCTCTAGCAGAGGTTGAGAAATGGCCGCGACTTTGAGATGGTTCGGGCTGTGTTGAAACAACATTTCCAGAGGGCATAGGTCCTTTTTGCACCGGTTGGCTGCTGACCACCGGTTGCGATTGCATTTGTTTGGCCCCACTTGCCACCACTACTGAGCCGCCACCGAATGTCTTTGGTGCCTCATCCTTATCCCCGGATGCCAAAACACTGTCTAGGCTGAAACCAGAGATCGCAATTTCATCTTCAGATTTCTTTTTTGGAGGTGGATTGCTCTTACGCTCTTTTGCAGCACGTTCTGTCGAACTTTCCAACCCTTCTTTCTTTGAAGATTTCAAGTCCTTCTTCATTTGAATAACCTTTGCCAACCCTTCTCTGCCAAGTAATGTCTCAGCAGTAGCTTTTGCTCCTTGGCGAATAATCATTGTAGAGAGTATGAATAGTCCTACTCCGCCGCCTCCGGCAACAACTAAGAAGAACATTACGAATGACCATCTACCAAAAACATCAGTATCTCCAAGGTAGTATTCGTCATCATTTTCACCATCTAAACTTACAATTCCTTCAGCGGTTTTAATATTCGTAATGACCATTCCATGGCCCTGTCCCACAACTACACAATTTTCATCAATTTCAGTTGTGCCAGCATCCATAATATATCCACTTAATTCGATAGGTTGGTGCCAATGCTCCAGAACATTGAGCCCATCAGCAATATTTTCTGAGCCAGGCACGATTCCGATAACAGCCCAATCATCTTCATTCGTTGATATTTTTGACCCAACAGCTTCGACAGGCATTGTAGGAGAATCCCAGTTTTTTAGATTAACTCTAGCAGCCGAGCCTTCTTCGATCGCTTCAGCTTCACTCCATTTCATTTTGTCAATAATTACTGCGGCGCCCATTGCAGACTCAACATCATTGAGAGTCGGGTGTTCACTATACACTCTCGAAGTGATTAGCATTCCAGTGACTTTAATTTTTGAATTTTCAACTCCACACCCAATCAGTGAAACTTCCTCGTCATAGCCATCACCTAATTTTGATTGAATATGTGCTTTATCATCATCAATTTCAACTTGGAGTTGACCGTCCTCACTCCCCCATTCTGGCGTAGAGGCATAGATACAACCTGCCATGAACATGAGTAGGACCAGCAGCATCGCTAGTGGTGCTCGTGTGCGGGCCATGAGGTGCCTACGGCACCTTGAGTTGTTGAACCCTTTCCTACGATTCACCTATCGGTCAGATAAATTGAAGCGCGGAGAGAGAGATTCGAACTCCCGTGTCCGAGGGACAGTGGATTTCAAGTCCACCGCGATACCAGGCTATGCGATCTCCGCTTATTTTGACGGGGGGGCCTTTCTTTCAAGAATCTATCTTATGTTTTTCCTCTCTGCTAATGGCAATAATCGCTAGACCAAGGCTTGTAGCAACGGTTGCAAAGGTGAATCCCGGTAAGCCGGAACCTTCGTCCTTCGGATCATTAGCCGAGTTCGCAGCTCTTTCAATATCCTCGACAAAATCATTTACATCCCAATCATATCCAATGAATACGACCAATGGCTCCCAGTCATCATTAAGAATAAACGTCTGAGTAGAGTGAGAGGTAGTTGTTTCATTTTCTTGTTCGTCATGCTCCATTACTGGCGACATTAGAGTAGTAGAATCTTCACCATCTGCAATCCATGCATAGTGGTTAGCATCTTCCATCAAAATACTTTCAGATGCAGAATCTGATGTCGACATCCAATGGCTATAATCGCCCATGTCATGCCAAATGTAGAGGTTATATTCTGCTTCAATTCCATTGATTGAAGTGACTGTACCGTTTTCCATTTCATGCGAGATATCATTTTGATTTAGCGCGGTCATTGTATGCTCCATAGCACTAACTTCGCCCATCCCAGAATAATTCCCATTGAATATTGCGGTATTTCCACCGGGATAGATTACTCCCAATTTGTGAGTCATCTCTCCAGACATAGACATCTGTGGGGGCGGAATCATGGAATCCATTGTCGAATTTGGAGCCCATGCAATATGCTCCTGTTCATGCAGATTATCCATACTAGATTCACTGTTCACCCAAGATTCATTGTGCACGTCCCAGTAATGCAATTGCCACCACCATGACGAATCATTTGGTTCGCTGACACCAGCAATAGTAGACATATTATGGCCAAATTCAGAACTGGGGGCATCAAATGAATCTAAGGCAGCTAAGGACATATGCCATGCGTTGATGTGAGTTAGAGTTGAAGACACATTAGTTCCATCTTCTTGAATAATTACAAAGGTTTCATTTTCCATATCAGGCATTGGAATAAGTAAATCATCGGATGTGTTTGGGGCGAATGCCAGATTACCGGCATCTACGGAATCGATTCCACTAAGACTTTCTTCCCACATGTTACTAGACATATTCCATGAATGTAATTGCCACCACCATGAATTGTCAGACGGGGTCTCATCTCCATTAATTCCTGTAATGTAGTGCCCCCATTCACCTTCGGTTGAATTAATCGTCCAGTTATTTTCAAATTCTGCTGCAACTAGTTGGTCCCACCCAGTAGGCATGACAGGGTATACATTCTGACTTCCGTCAGGCATTATTACAGAAACAGAAGATTCGACTTCATTGTGTTCCATACTATGATTCTCCATCTCTTCATGGTCATGTGACTGAACTTCTTCAGTTACAACAGAAATTTGGAAATCCGCCCAGACCTGTTCGAGGTCCACTAATTCGCCAGTTAGGTGGGGCCACGTTGCTCCAAAATTATCCATGTATGTTTTGAAAACTTCTGGTGAATCAGTAGCAGGGTCAACAGTAATTGAAATGAATTGGTAATCAATATCATCTAATTGTTTTTCAGCTTGAACGAGATTGTTAGTAATCGCTGGGCAAACATCGACACAGGTCGTAAAAACAAAAGCGACTACAGTGACATCAGCATTCCCTTTTTGCATCGAATATGGGTTACCATCCTGGTCGATAAGTACTCTATTCGGAATCGGATCTCGGTCTAGGTCATAGCCATTCCAATGAACGCCATCTCCACTAGCACTGCTTGAAGGGATGGTCGAGGCGCAAAGTAGAGCGACTATGGCTATAGCGAAAAAGCGCATAAATAATGCTCTGAGAGGTTGTTTATCAAACCTATTCCGAATATGTTTAATTATTCAGTTACGTAAGAATAATCCCAATTTGGAGTGCACCAAGACGGTAGTCCATCGATTCCATCGGGGTTAGAAAGTCCAATTCCCCAAATCATCAATACAACAAACAGAACTGGAAACAGTGCAGTTCTTGTGTAAATGAAAGGGTCACCCTTCAGATGCATAAAGAATGCTGCAATACCGTACCCTTTGATAATTCCAACAATAATTAAAACTGCCCAAACAGCACCTCTTGTGATTACTATGTCAGTACCCGGTATTGTGTCAAAGAACACTGCTGCGACTTCGAATAGTGTAAAGAACATCAGTATTAGGAAGTTCACATAGTAAACATCCTTGCCGATCATATCAGCCATTTTCTGGAAGAGTCCTGCAATTGGTCCTGTATATATTTCCTCACTCATATTATCGCCTCAGTACAGATAGAATGCTGGGAAGATGGCCACCCAAGCCAAATCCACGAAGTGCCAATACAAACCGAAGTATTCGATTCCACGACCATTATTTTCATCATAGCCCACAGTATCAGCCTTGAATACCATGAATAGCATAACTAGTAGCCCAATGAATACGTGGAGCCCGTGAGCACCAGTTGCCACATAGAAGATAGAACCAGCTTGACTATCGATGGTAAATCCTTCAGCGATTAGATGACTCCATTCAACCAATTTCAAGACTATGAACAGTGAACCTAGTGCAATAGTAATCAGTAGGTAATTGCGGACAGCCTTCTTTCTCGAAGGGAATAGTTTTGCTAACAGAGCATTCTTCGAAGGCTCCCAATTTACATCCTTAGCAGCCTTTAGAGCTAGTACAATTGTGTATGACGAAATAATCAGAGCAAAGGTATTGATTGCTCCAGGTAGTAGTGTCATAATGTCGTTACGAAGTAAATCCGAAGCAGTAGTTGTGTCTACAACACTACACTTTCCAGCATCTACTGCCCATTGAGTACACCATCCTGTTCTCATTCTTAGGTAAGATGAGAAGAAGGATGCGAAGACCATCATCTCAGAGATAAGGAAAATCCACATTCCGGCTTTACGAATATCTTGGCCTTCAAATGGATGCGATGTGGCTACTTGTTCAGGGTGTCCTTTCAGATCCTCATTCCACCAGTTACCAATTCCCATTATCAAAAGAATTGTACCAAATCCAGATAATGCAAATCCAGACAAATCAGCATCATAATCCAAACCTAACCATGCTTTGCAGGTCGTAACAAATCCAGGGAATCCCATCATGAAGAATAAAATTCCACCAGCCATCATAATCGGTGAGGCTGAACCATGATGTTCTTCGTGGTCATCACCATGGTGTTCTTCTTCATCAGGCTTGATACTATTGAAGAATCCAGCAACGCCATAAAATGCAGCGTAAACGATGAACATTACCATAATTGTCTTTCCTGCAGTACTCCAAGTTAGGTATGATAGATGCGCATCTACTTGATGATGATGCGCATCATCAGCGACTTGAGTTGCTTCATCTGATGCAGCTTTAGATTCTAGGTACTCCTCATACAAGGCACCCTCTTCTTGGCTACCATTATTTTCCCAGCGACTTTCTGCGAATTTGAATTCTTCTAGTGCCAAATCAGCAGCATTCTTTGCAGCCTCGTATTCCTCATTCGCATCATCCCAATCTTGATGCATCATCGAGCCTATTCCTCCGGCCATTACACCGTATGCAAGGACACCAACAACTAGTAGGCCAACTGCAATTACAACAGTTCTCATCCAGATGCTATTCTTAACATCGTGCAAGCTTCCGCTCATGATTTCTCCTCCTTATTCCAAAGATTGCTCATCGTCCTAAACGGAGAACGCAACATTGATTCTAATTTCGACTCGTGATGAGGAACGCCTTCGTTAGCATCTTTCTGAATTGGATTAACTGCGAATGAAGGAGTAGGAGGAGGGGACGTAACTGCCCATTCTAATGACCAACCGCCCCATGGGTCTTTTCCGACCTTTTCGCCCTTCTTTACTGAACGGATAATGTTCCAAACCAATATGAGTTGAGAGATTCCGAATATGATTGCAAATATTGAAATCGCCATGTTCAATTCAGCAAACCCTGAATCCGCAGCATAGGTATGGGTTCTTCTTGGCATGCCCATAATTCCAACTGCGTGCATTGGCCAGAAGGCCGCATTGTAAGAACAGAATGCAATCAAGAAGTGCCAAAGACCTAGGGTTTCATTCATTTTACGACCTGTAACCTTAGGGAACCAATAGTAAATTCCAGAGAATAATGCGAAGATAATTCCTCCAATGAACACATAGTGGAAGTGTGCTACTACGAAGTAACCATCGTGGAATTGTGTGTCAAGTCCAGCAACAGGGAAGAACATCCCAGATAGTCCTCCTAGTGTAAATGTGATCAAGAACCCTAGTGACCAAAGTGTGTGTGTCTTGAATACCAAACTTCCACCCCATAAAGTAGCAAGCCAGTTGAAGATCTTAACTCCGGTTGGAATCGCTACAGCCATTGTGGTAATCATGAATGCAGAACGCCATGCTGGACTCATACCACTTGTTAGCATATGGTGCCCCCAAACAATGAAACCTACTACTCCGATACCGACCATGGCATAAACCATCGAACGATATCCAAAGATAGAACGCCTTGCACTAGTGGCAAGAACTTCTGATACAATTCCGAATGCGGGAACCACAACCACGTATACCTCAGGGTGTCCGAAGAACCAGAACAAGTGCTGGAACAAGAGAGGGTCTCCACCTGACGTGAAGAAGGTTGTACCGATTGTAGAATCGAATAATAGGAAGAATACTCCTATGACGAATGCAGGCAGGCTAACGTATAGCATGAATACACTGATTAGAACAGACCAAGTAAATAGTGGCATTCTCATCCATCCAACACCCTTTGCTCTCATGGTAAAAGTCGTGGTAACGAAATTTACACCAGATAACGTAGAGGATGCTCCCAGTAAGGCAATTCCGGATATGAACGAAATCGTCCCGGCATTCGGGCCATAGTCAGTACCTAGTCCTGCAAGACTGGAATATGGCGGATACATAACCCAAGTAATGTCAGCCCCTTCTCCACTCCAAACTCCAGCAAAGATAAGTGGTGCTGCTGCAACAATTATCCAGAAACCTAACGCATTGATTCTAGGGAATGCTAGATCCTTTGCGCCTATTTGTAGAGGTAGAATATAGTTCATAAAACCGGCAATCATCGGCATTGCTGCCAAGAAAATCATCGTAGTGCCATGTAAAGTAAAGAACGAATTGTATTCTGATTGTGATAAGAAATCGTTCTCTGGTAGTGCTAATTGTATACGGAATAGCAGTGCTAGTAATCCTCCAACTAAGAAGAAGAAGAACCCGTAAAGGAAGTATAGAATACCAACCATCTTGTGGTCGGTAGTAGTTAGCCATGGCTTGAGATAAGCCCAGAAGTTTCCTATGGAGAAATTCTCAGGGTTGCGTGTGTAGAACACCCACATACTTCCAACTAAGATTAGACCAAGGGCTAGTCCGATTACAGTCATCAAAATAGTCAGAGCAGCAGCACTTGGAGTGGCAGGGTTCGCATTAACTCCGGATACGGTGATTTCTTCACGGTTCCAATCATCAGCATCTGACGCAGCGCCATCTCCATTTACAGCATTACCATAAACGACGAAGTTTGCTACAGCTGTGTCGTCAGCGGGAGCAGTCCATTTGAATGACCAACTTCTTTGACCATTGATTTCATTATTATGAGTTAGCCCACCATCCATCTCGGATGCGCCATCAAGCGATTCAAGAGTTCCGACTCCATCTTCAACGAATATTCTGAATCCACCATTTTGGTCAGGATTATCAATAGGAACCTTTTCATTAGAAATTGTTAATGTGAAAAGGAATTCTTCTGAAGCATTGAATACTTCAGGAAGCCCATCGATAGTAATTACAGTATCATCGGTCATACCTCCGTGGCACAGACAGCCGGAAGGTTCTACATTGCCAATTCCATTCTGTCTTGCTTCAAAAGATGACGTGGATGCTAAAGCAACCAATAGTAGGGCGAGAATCGCAACGGTTCGTCCTTTCATACTAATTCCCCTCCATGGTCAAAGTAGACGCCAAAGTCAGCATCGCAAGTCATACCCTCTCTAGCAACAACTTCGACTTGTCCATTCATGACAGAGTGTTGTTGACCACAGTATTCTGCACATCGGATTGGGAATACACCTGCATCATTTGGCTGAACATACATCCAAGTTCCACCTTCTAGTCCCGGGACAGCATCTTCCTTCATGCCCCATTCTTGGAGCCAGAAAGCGTGTTGAACGCCTTGGTATACATTTGATTCATTGAACTCGGAATCTCTTATCGGATTGTTACTATGTATGTTGAACATTACATTGATGTCACACGGGATGATTAGATCTCCGCTCAACTTGTGCTCAACTGGAATGTGCTGCCAGCGATGTAATACATTCCCTTCTGCATCCAAAATATCCACGGATTGGAATATGAATTCGTTGAACAAAATATCCATTGTTGTATTATTGGCCAAGTCCAGATTTTCGGAATTTATACCGTAGGTTACCGCAGCGGTAGTTGCGCTAGGCCCAGCATCAATAGAAAGACCAGTAAAGACATCCCAAGTTACATTATGACCGGTATCCATGTCCTCCCATGTCAAAGCATCTTGGTAATAGAAATCCCAGTACCATTGTAATCCATTTACTTCAACAGTGAAGGTATCTTCTTCATATTCTGGATCTAACATGCTCTGTGCATCTCCCCAAACGATATTCATTGAACCGAAAGCGAGTATTGTAACCCAAATTACTAGAATGGTTGGTCCAACGAACCAAGCGAGTTCGAGGTTGAAATCATGGCGTTCTTTCGGGAAAGTACCAACCACCAACCGTTCCTCGTCACTTGTGACCATCTTGTCGATTTTTGGGTCCACGCCTTCACGGTAACGCAGGATTGCAATTAGCAACCATGCAAACGTGAATAGGCCGACTAATATCGACCAAAACATAAATTTGTCATACAGTATATTGAACACCGTATATTCGTCTGGCCACAACTCACGGTCAGCGCCCATAGTTTGAGCGGTTAGACGGCCGTATTAATTGATTGCGTATCATTGAGACCCTCCCGTAGGGAGGTTTGTTGATGTGCTGTCGCTGCATCGGATATTTTGTGGGACTTGCTGCTTGTGTTCAAACCACTCTTGATGGTGCGGTTTTAGTTGAAATAGAAGTCCAACCGGGCTCATCACGTCAAGGAATTATTGGTTTCAATCAGTGGCGTAGCCGTATCCAGGTAGCGGTTAAAGCAGAAGCAGAAAAAGGCAAAGCAAATCATGCGGTTTGCAATGTACTTTCCAAGATATTTTCAGTACCAGTAACAGTAGTTTCTGGACATACTAGTCGGCAGAAAAAAGTCAGTGTAGAGAGTTTGAGCTCGACTGAAATCATTTCAATAATGGAGGGTTATGTTGAATCGTGAAATTCGATATAATTTGGCAAATAGGGCCTTGGCTTCAGGTATCGAAGAAAATGCCGAAGGAACGGTGATTCTCGTTGAAGGAAAGCGTGACGAGGCGGCATTACGAATTCTCGGTTTCACTGGGACGATTGAAAAATTAAACCGGGGCTGGACCGTTGACAGAGTCGTAGTGTATATTGCTGAAACCTATGGTTGCTGCATTGTATTGATGGATTGGGATAGAACGGGGGGACGGCTTCAAAGAAGACTGATGGATTCTATGTCCAGCCTCGACATCAAACCTTCGGATGAGTTACGAAAGGCTCTCTCTAAAGCTATGAAGCCGGATACAATGTGTGTAGAAGATTTACCTTCATTCCTCGGGGAGCCTGACTCCTGACTCTTTGACAGTGTTTAGAACAACATGTGTGTAAGATCGAGTTATTCCCTCAAGGGTAAATACCGCTTTAGTCAAGTCATCAAGGTCCGCCCTATTCTTTACTCTTGCAAGAACCATAGAATCCCAATCACCAGTTACATCATAGACACTGAATACCCGATAATCTGCTGAGATTTGTCTCTGAACATCCATAATCTTACCTTTCTCAATACAGAGTCCAGCCATTACAGTCATGCCCCACCCCACCAAATCAGCATTAAGCAGTGGAGCGTAGCCCTGTATTGTACCGTCAGCCTCAAGTTTTCTTAAGCGGTTAGTGATTGTGCCTTGAGCCACACCTACAACTTTGGCAAGCTGGCGTTGTGATAGACGAGCGTCTTGGCAAAGCGCTTCAATGATTGCACGGTCGGTAGAGTCGACTGCCATATTGGTGAACGATAAGAGATATCTATTCAATTATTCGATGTGGGTCTGGTAAATTCAAGTCGAGAATCCATTCTCCGAGAACATCGACTTTCACAGCAAGGCGTAATGATAAATCCCCGCTACCGCTCACCCTCAGAGTTCCTTTGTGAGTTTTTCCGCCTGCTAATGTTTCTTTCTTTATTCGGCCATTTGCTCTCCACCCATCGCCCATGGTCAATTCACCAACTTCAACCGAATTTCCAGTTATCAAATGGTAATCAATCACGTTTTCTTCTGATGACCACGAACCTTCTAAACGCGGTAAACCAATCTCGCGCTTGCGTTCTGCCATTACTATAAATCCAATACAAATTACAACAATAATAAGAAAAATCAACGGAGTTAGAATTGCACTTTGGTCTACCGACTGCCAATATGTAGGCATCTCGGCTCTTTGCAATGATAATACGCGATTTGCTGAATCGTTTTCAAAGCCTCCAATCATTACTAACATAATCTCATATTCATTCGAAAAACTAGCATCACCGATCTCAATACCTGCGCCGTCTAGATGCTCTTTAGTGATGGTTGAATTCCATTGGTTAGTCGTATTATTAGCAAAATAAAACGAAGTAGAAGGGGCCCAATCTCGTACTAAATTAGGTACCTCTCGTCCTCTGTTGTCAACCGCATTAGTCTCAACGATGAATATGTGAATTTGTGTTGCGGAATTAAGTGCTTGAGGATTAGTCCATGTCGCTGTAATATTGAGCAATTCAACTTCAGTAGAACCAATTAATTGAACATTCCAATCTATTTCAATTTCATTTGTATGAACACTTGGCGCAATGTCTGTGATATTTTCAGGAAACCCATCAATTGTTACTGATGGTGTCTCGTTTAGGGCATGGTACATCAAGCGAGATTTAGCATCATCATCAGGTAAACCCCCATTCTCCTCATCTGCGCCAGTACGCCAATGGAGAAGTGTGATTTCGCCCTCACGGTCCATCTTAGTTAATTCCCGGACAGTTTCATCATCGTCATCGCCATGAAACCATTCTACCAATACCGGAGCATCTTTTTGATTTTCATAGTGGGATTCTGCATATATTGTAAGGTCGGAGAGGGCAGTAACTAATGGTAGAAGCAGCAGAGCTACAAATATCGCAAATCCCCTCACTCTTCTTCATCCCCTAGTATTACACCTAATTTCAGCCGGAGAATTTCTTGTTCCTTATCATCAATCATCAACGATACTCTTGCAGCGACCCACACCGGGAGTAAATATTCACCGCAACGTAAAATCGCAGAACCTCGTTCAATTGGTACTGGGAATTCTTCAGTAAGAGGAACATCGCCCCTAATCATCGATAACATGGCCTCCTCATCAATATCTACCAAACCCTTTGTAATGTGAGGGCGGAGTAGTTCTAATGCTTCTTGGCGCGTTCTCCAGATTCCTTTGTTATCAGTAAATGCAGGTTGGCCAACATGAATTACTCTTAAGGGATGAAAATCATTACCTGGCCAAAAATCTCCTTTGCTATTTTCTATTTTTGGATTGTAGAGTTTCTCTAAGGCATTAATCGTTGATAGATTAACTCGTTTACCTCGGTGCCACCATGAAAATAGAGATTCATCAATGCCCCAATGTTCGCAAATATTAGCGATTACTTCAGGCGGAGCGATATTGGTGGTGTGGCGATTCTTATTCTGCCTCGGTAATTCAACAGGATCACGATTGAGTTTACGTTTCAGAATCATCGATCGAGCAACCCCCTCTGGCGTTCTTTCAGCAACATGCTCAAACAGTGCGACAAAAAATCCGCCTGTGTCATTATCATGTTGATGGACTCGAATTGTTGATGAGAGATTTGGGGCTTTCATCCCCCTTTGTTTAGGATTCAACATTTCTTCGGATAGGCCAGGAAGTTTTGGTAACTGCCCACTCCAATCCACAACGTTCGATTCTTCATCTAGAATTGGCCAATTATCAATTCCTTTGTGATGAATTAGTGATGGAAATAACCTCTCAGCCTCAACCTCAATCAATTCTAGCCATGGGCACTTTTGCAATATTTCACAAACTACAGCTTCATTTTCGATAGGGTCGAGTGAGCAAGTTGAGTATACCATTCTCCCACCCGGGCGTAATAATTGGGCGGCACGGAAAGAAATGTCAACTTGCAGTTTGAACAAACTCCGGCCCACGCGCGGGGTCCAGGAGTGCCACAATTCGCGGTTTTTCCTAGTAGTTGCAGTTCCACTACACGGCGCATCAACAACAATTCCATCGATGCCTGGCGATGGCATTCTTCCTATGTGTCGCCCATCATGTTGCATAATCAACATATTTTCAATTCCGAGCCTACCGCGGTTTGTTACTAACAAGTTCAACCTTCCAGATGAAGGTTCATTTGCAAGAACCAGCCCTTTTGGTATTGCCTCAGCTAATTGGGTTGCTTTTGAGCCTGGTGCTGCACAGGTATCCATAACTAAGTCATCTTCTTCTGGTTCAAGTACAACAGGTGGTAGCATTGAAACAGCCTCCTGTCTAGTAATCCGGCCAGTTTCATGAAGTACCATCATCAACTTCTTAGTTTCAGGACTGGGGTAATCTCCCTTTGAGAAAGGCATTACCCAAGATTCAGACATTACCATCCAAGGAATACGTTGGCCACCAACAGACTCCAATTGACGTCTTGTCCACTCAATATCATGCCTGCGAGGAGTAACTCGTAATGTCACAGGTAGGGGAGATGAGGCAACAGGTAACCACTTGTCAACATCTATTCCCAAAGATCTGGACAATCCGGATAGCGGCGATACAGCCAATTGTTGGATTAACTCCTCATCGGCGGGCCGCACCATGTTACTGGGTCAGGCCTCTCACACTTGTTGGTTGTGCAAGCCTAATGGGTCAGTTGTATGTGGCGTGGGTATGGGAGAAACGCTGGCGACCCTCGCATTCCTCTCAGCAATCGCCATGCTATTGTCTACAACTACCTCTTATGGCAAATGGTTGGCTAGCCTTACAGGAGCGTTTTGTAGTCTCGAATTTTTACAATCTCCCTTCGAATCTATTCAACAACCCGGGGGCTCGGCTTTACTCGTTGCTGCTAGCATGTCATTTTTACTTCAATACCACATTACCAAAGATGTTTCACAAAAAACACTCAATGGAATCGGAGGCTCGATAATTTTGATAATTCTACTATCGATGTTTCCTGTAGACGGCCTTCAAGGTACAATCCATGACTATTCTGTTTTTGAAAATATACGCGAATTAGTTATATCACTCTCAATCGGTCTTTTAATTGCTCAATTAATAGTGAATGCACTTTCATTTAACAAGAGATTGAGTCTCATAATAGCATTAATGGTATTCATTTTGGTAATATTTGGGGAACTCATGCAGAGATCACCACTCACAATTATTTTGACATCGTGTATGATGATAGGATATTTACCAATTTTAGAAGAGAAGATCAATAATCGGATTGGTTCAGGAAGAGGGAGGGCAATTGCACTTGGTGTTCCGGTATTACTTGGTATAATATTGATATTTGCAACCACTTATGTTTCAATTACATCAGTAAGTAGAATCGGCTCAGGTTATGGGGCGATTGCCGTTGCATTATGGTTAACCTTAGGCGCAACCGGAATAGGCCTAATTGGAATGCTATTGCCGTTATTGGGGTTAGATGCACACCCTCGACCGGAGGCGTGGGGGTGGAGATATTGCTTAGCACTCAGCCCAATTGTTATGGCGCTTCAAACCGATTTGTCAGGCCACGTTCTTTTAGGTATTTTTTTGGCAATAATCATTTCAATCAGTGCACCCTTGGTTCTCGAAAGTAACCCCGCAAAAGGCGTCTAAAGAATGGGAAGTCCCCCTAACTCTTATGAATGGATGAAAGCGGATTGTGTTTTGGAGAACTACAATTCTCCAAACGGATGGGGATCCTGATGGGCAGAGCATTTACAGATGGCGTTAGCCAAGAGAACAAAGTTACTTTGAGAACTCGAAAGAGGTCTTGGAAGCCACTAGCAGACTTACAAGGACTTAGCGGTCGAACGAAGGCCATAGGCAGCGACATGGGCCCTCTTGTCGATGTACCTGCAATGGTTAGAATTGAAAATGAGAAATGGATTTTTGAGAGAATTAGCCAAGAAACCTTGACACACCTTACTCACAGATTGATAATTCATGAAAGCAAGGGCCCTAGAACTCTAGGGGCGACTTTAGATCTAGAAACCGCTATGCAGGTAGCACAAGGAATGGCTAGAACCGAAGGGTCTGTTGTTTTGATTGAACCACTAGTGTGATCAAAACATATCCATAATCCAGGATATAACGCCCTCATTAACTAGGTAGATAAATCCTGATAGGCCAATACAAGCCAAGTAAATCTGAGTAGGAGTGATTTTCCAAGCATCTTCGGACTCTTCATCGAAGTATCGAATTAGACCTGCGGCTTGCTGGATACCGCCACCGTCTTTCTTTGCCATATCATCGCCGAGACTGATTCCCTTTATGAACGCGACGCGCGGTGATTATTCCTCTTCCGAAGACAAATCAACGAATGGTATTGCCTCATCGCCTAATTCTAATGCCAACCCATCCGGGGAGATATCTTCCACTTCTATTTCAATAGATTCGGCTTCAATTCTCGCAAGAGCACGAAGTACAGCCGGTGCGTTATCATCTGCTAAAGCATTCCTTGCAATTTCAATTTCAACCGAATCGCCTTTCTGTAAAAGGGTGAGTTCTATCATTTCACCAAGGTCTTCTCTTGCTTTCTCAATATGCGAGGCCCATGAATTTTCATTTTGCATACTATCTCCAACTTTTGAATCAAAACGCCCCCTCCATGCCATCTCCCAAGGTTTGTGAGGTAATGCTGCAACTAGGTCAAAGATAATTCTAGCTCGTTCGCTAAGTGGCCCGTTCATCGTTATGGTATTAGCATAGCATTTTGTGATAAGCCCAAATCCCCAATAAGAATAACTCTCAACGCTTAATGAAATATCTCCGATTCGAGTAGTGAATTCCCATCGCTGTTCATTAAAACCAGTCATTTCTTTCACTACGGGGGTAGTATTTCCTTGTAGAACCTTCAGTAAAGTTTGAGCAACATCGCCGAGGTATACGGCTGAAATATTCGCTGGATGCGCACGCGACCTAAGATTCCCTTCGGTATCATGTCCATGAGTTGGGCCTGCATTGCGGACTTGAGCATGCAGAACCGATTCAGTAGGGTCCAAATCACTCAGCATATTTCACAGCACACTATATCTCATCCTTCAATCATACCCCTTGTTGAGAGAAGGGTTCATCATGGGGGCGACTCATCGCTAATTCGGTGAAGACATGGCAGGCAAGTCAAAAAAGGACCCACTCGCTACTCTATTGGCACTACCAGGAGTCGGTAAAGCAACTGCAAAGAAACTCAGTGACGCAGGAATCAAGTCGTCGTCCGGTATAGTAAAAGCCGGTTCAAAAGGCTTGATTAAAGCAGGACTTAGTGCTGCAATTTCTAAAAAATTACTTTCAGTTGTTTCAAAGAAAGCACCAGCAAAGAAGACAGTTGCTAAGAAGCCAACAGCCAAAAAATCAGCAGCCAAAAAAATGGCAGGGAAAGCAAAATCTACTGCAAAGAAAGCAGCATCTAAAGCAACAGCTGCTGGAAGAAAGGTTGCTGAAAAAACCGCTAAGAGTACAGGGGAACGCAATACGGTACCGTCATCAAAATCAACGGATGGAAGAAAAGGCAAAACTCTGAAGATCCCCCCTTCAGTAAAAGACATGCCGTGGTTCCGTAAAAATTGATTAATTCTACCGTTATGTTGTAAGACTGTCAAGAAGTACCATGTTTATGCCTAGGCGCAAATATGGTAAATTGCGCAAGACGGTCGAACTTCCTCCTAAATCTAATTGTTCACGATGTCGAAGCGGAAAGTATTGTCCAATCGAAGGTCATGAAGGTTACACGACTGCTAGTCACAGAGAATGGAGCGGGCCCCCTAAAACTGAGAAACGCAAAAAAGTGCGTTCATGAGTCTTCAGTATTGATTTCAATCGTCTGAGCACGTTTGTAAATCTCTCTCAAAGTCTGGTCACTAATTTCCAGATACACACGTGTCGTTGCTATACTTGCATGTCCTAGTAATCTCTGAATGCTAACAAGATCAGCACCCCGTTCAAGTAAACCAGTAGCAAAGTTATGGCGAAGAACGTGAGGTGTAAGGCGGCCGCGTGGAATTCCAGCATCATCTGCCAACCGATCCATTAGCCGCTGGACAGTTCTCGACTGTAGTGCGCCACCAGTCTTCGTGACTAACAAATGGTCGCCATGCGGGTTTCGTGCATCGCGCAGTGGTAGCCAAGCAAGAATTCGAGCAACAGTTGATTGTGTAAATAGAACTAACCGGTCCTTCCCACCTTTTCCATCTATGACCATTGCCGAATGGTCGGCAAGGTCGATGTCTGAAAGTGCGAGGTCACATAATTCGCTCACACGTAAACCGGTATCCAGAATCATTGTGACTACAAGATTCGCCACCGGGTCCTCGCTGCATGCCGCTGCCTCTTTTACCATAGTCAACTCCCTACTGGTCAAAGTCCTGGGCAATTTTTTACCACTCTTAGGTCGAGTTAGATGTTCAGGCCATTTTTGCCCTAGCCAATTCATGAGATGGTTAGCTGCAGCCAGCCTCGCCTTCACGGTCGAAGGCGAACGGTCGATGAGAGAGTGAACCCAAAGATCGAGTCTTCCATTGAACGGTTCAATTCTTTCCAGTAACTGCTCAATACTCATGGAGTCTCTTTCAAATTCACTGATGATGTTTTCATCAGGTAGAGGCGTTTCAATCAAATGACGCAATCCAATCATATACGATTTTTGAGTATTCATTGATTTTCCTTCGGCCTGCATTTGTGTTGTGTAAGATGTGAGCCAAGAAAGATGTCCGCGATGAACAAGACGCGGCGGTAGCACTGGGCCCTCTGCGTACAGACGTTGCTGTACAGCCTTTTGCTTCGCCTTGTATGGCTCTGTTCTCATTGGCGTCACCGCCTAACTCGCCGAAGCGAGCCGTGCATCCCGTGTCCCGAAGGACATAGTGCATTCACAGGTTCCGAGATATGAAGCCTTCGCGCGTTAACCCATATTTGCCCCTCAAATCTAAAGGTCATTGATTAATCGGTTTAGAAATAACACACCAACAAAAAATGTTTTGGATTTCACAATAACGAGGGTTTATATTCGTAAAAACACAGAAAAGAGTCAAATTATGCTAAATGCATCAAACTAAATGCTGAAAGAATAAAGTAGACACTGCGAGTCGTAATATGGTCGTATTGGCTAAATTTATCCTCTAAAACTCTATTTTCGGATGAATTTTATTTATATGTCGGTTTCATTGGACTCGATATTAGAAATCGGAGGCAGATCTAGCAATGTTCTCTTGATATTAGCCCTGAGTAAGTCAAGGTCTCCATAACAAATCAATGAGTCGCGGAATCTCAGTTGCATATCCGGCTCTGGGTTCCAAATCAAATTCCCGGCACGTGATAGTGCGAATACAGGAATTTCACCTTTGAAAATATCACTTATTGGTGACCCGATTAGGTGTGGGTGATTGCGTAAGTGGACAGATAGAACTCCTTGGCCAGGAATTGTTCTGAGTAATTGGTCAACATTTACTTCTGAGAAGTCTGATTCTGACATCACATAGTCGATAATCGCTCCGGCAACATTTACGCCACTAGATTTTTCGATCCCCTCAAGTCCGGGAGACGAGTTCACTTCGAGTACAAGCGGCCCATCATTTCCTTCGAGCAGATCTACGCCCGCAACATTCAGTCCAAGTACACGTGCTGCTCGACATGCCACTTCAGCATATTCTTGGTTGATTTCCACCGTTTCAATAGTGCCATTGAGATGGTAATTGGAACGGAACTCCCGCCCACGTGCTTTGCGCCTCATGCAAGCTACAACCTTACCATCGACAATCAATGCACGGATGTCTTTACCATGACTTTCAGCAATATATTCCTGAATTAAAACCGCTTTACCAGTAACCAATAGCCCCTGTACTAGATTCCTAGTCTCATGTATAGTGTGACGCAAAAATACACCTTGGCCCTGCGTCCCTTGTGTGACTTTAACTACTACAGGAAGCCCTCCAACCGCTTCTGTTGCATGTTCAATATCTTTCATATCACGAACATATGCAGTTTTTGGGGTTGGTATTTTATTTCGAGCAAGTATTTGCGAAGAGTGTAATTTATCACGGCTTTGCAATATGCCCTGGCTGGAATTTGCGGTCCACACATCGAGTTGCTCTAAGTGACGCAGAACAGAAACACCGTGTCTCGTAATAGAGTGCCCAATTCTTGGAATAACCGCATCATAATCGAATTTATTTCCTTGATGGTGAATGCCTATTTCCTGTTCGGCCACAAACAATGAGAACTGCATTGGATCAAGGACTGCAACATCCAAATCTCGAATCCTTGCTTCCTCAACAAGACGACGCGTGCTATACAAGCGCGGGCCACGCGAAAGAATCGCCAACCTAGTCGTCATGACACTTGTCGGAACCTGTTACTTTTTGATTCCATCGCCCAACATTAGCAATCGTTCACTTGAAGTCCTGATTAGCGATGGGCCAAACATGGGCGAAGAAATTGAAGAAGAACCATCAGTCAATTCTGAGGATGATTCAGTTCCAGAAATGACCATAGAGGAACGTAAAGATGCGTTAAAGAAAACTCGTTGGAATGTCTTCATGTATCTTGGACTTGCAGCATTATTCTTTAGTTTCGCATTATATCCCTTCATGGGAATTAGTATGTCTGCGGACGAAGGTTTTGGCGATTCCAGTCAACCGATTACTGTGTGGGGTTTACCTATTCCCGGAGAAGATTTCACAGATATTCCAGTTGAAATAAATGTTGTAATTCAAGCACTACCAACCGATGTCAACAGCATTGAGATATTTATGATTGAAAACACTGAAGGATGTGATGCAACTGATGGGTCTATTGAAAGCACTCGTAATGATCTCAGAATTGGTAAATCTGAGCACCCAAATAGTTACCACATAATCGAGAATCCTGTTGAGTCACAGAGTTATGAGATAGAATTTGATATCGACCCCGGAATTTATTGTGTTCAATTAGTAGTAAACACTCAAAGTCAAAACTTTGCTGGAATAAATGTAGAAGTAGATATTGACTTGTATCCAACACAATTCCCATTAGCGATTTTTGGAACAGTATGTCTTTTGCTTTCTGCATTCGCCTTTATCGGAGCACAGAAACATGGAAAATTCGTAAAGAGTTTAATTGAGCCAAAAGAAGAGCCAACAATCGAGGAAACCGTTCTTGCTCAAACCTCTAGTGCCAGAATTACTGCAGGTCCAAGCGGCCCACCAGCACCTGGACCCTCTGGCCCACCAACTCCCGGACCAACAGGCCCACCTGCGGGCCCACCTGCGGGACCACCGGCTGAATCACCCGAATCAGTGGATTCAACCGAGGAGCCTGTCGAATCGGAACCTGAAGTCCAAAGCGAAGAAGGTGGAGATGTTTACGAGGACCAAGGAGATGGCTGGTTCTTCCGAAAGTTCCCAGACGGAACATACGATCAAGCACCGTACATGATACATGAAGGCGAGTATATCCCGTACGTTGACCCTGAGGCCTGATATGGCCCTGTAAGGGCCACATCTATCCCCATCCTTGAAAGAGGGTGAAGGGTCCGTCATTAGTGATGAGTGCGCAGACATCTGATGAAATGTCTTCTCTCACAGTGGCCGAACTAAAGGCACTGTGTAAAGAAAATGGACTTTCAATGTCGGGCCGTAAAGCCGATTTAATCACCAGATTAGATGAACATATCAACGAAGAATCCATTTCATTAGAAGAAGTGGAAACCGTGCCCCTGCCCTCATCTAAAAAAGAAGCAGAAACGGTCCCTTTGCCCGAATCTCAAGATGATGAAGTACTAGTTGCTGAATTCATTGATGCTGAAATAATCGAGGACGAAATTGAACCAACACCGGCATCTGCCAAAGGTAGTTCTAATTCTGCAACATTGATGGATCAAATAAAAAATCCTAAGATCGCGGCTGTTTTGATTACGATTCTCTTAGCATCAGGTGGCTGGTATTGGTATGTTAATTCACAGTTACAACCCTTTACGGCTGATGATTTGAGGTACGGGGATTCAATGGAATATACCATCTTGAATGGCGATTTAGATGCCGATGGCGAATATGTAGAATTGTTACGAGACAATTTCGAGACAGACCAATTAAATAATTCATGTCGACTTCAATTAACATTTTCTGGAATGGGTACGACTTCGGTTACTAATGGCAATTCAAATGAATTAGCCTTCGAGCCTGATAATTCTTTATTGGGCGCAGTACAAGCTAAAGGCGCATATGGTCTTGATTGGTTAGCGGTAGAAAAGGTACAGACCCGTAACTTTGACTCATTCCAATTATCACGTTACAACCCTAAACCACTGCAACCAGATGAATGCATGAGTCAATCCACAGGTGGTGTCGGCGGGACTCTAGAGTTTGATACAAAAACGTGGACTGAAATTTCCGAGCGTGATATAATTTCAACTCAAGCAGATTGGAAACTGAATCTAGATGGAGATTATAGCCAGGGCACCACAATGTCATATGGTTTAGGAGGCGTATTAGGGCTGTTAGAAGAAATTGCTCCAGGTGTGGCCATTGTTATTTCTCCTGTAGAAATCCGTGAAATGATGGGTTCACAATTAATTGACACCGGTACAAATGGAACACATTTGGGTTGGGAATGGAATGTAGTTGGCCCCGACGAAGTCGGCGATGAAGAAATGTGGAAGGTTTCAATGGAAAATCGTCAAATCAGAGACAATTGTTTCGGACATGCAAGAATTACAATGTGGGTAATCGAAGACTCACCTTGGGCTGTAAAGCAAAACGTGGATGTTCAAATTTCAGGTGATGAAGGTGACAAATCTTCTTGCGGCACAATTAGTAAAGAATTTGCCGACCTAGTTCTCCCTGAAGGAAGTATTAGTCTTGCATTAGAGATGTCGAAAAACACTCTGACTCGTGGTGAGAAGTTGTTAGATATGGGTCGTAGTTATTCTTCAACTCCAAACGCTGGAGCTTATGTTCCAACGTCGGAAGAATTGGTAGACTGGGGAGATTATGACATTCATTTGCCAGATAATAGCAGTCTTCGTTCTGAAACATTGGAAGATGCAATTGGTTGTCTAAGTTCAGGATTTGTCTCTGAAGCCGTAGCTGCTAATTCTGCATTAAACGGTGACGGATACATATGGAGGGCGAGAGACGACCGCAACATTGAGCCCGATGCCACTCGCTGGAATCTATCGTGGGTCAGCACAGACCCTAATTCGGGCTGGGTTGTTATCAATGTGTCAGGGGCTCCAAGTTCAAATAATTGCGAATACATTGCACATGGAGGCCACGATGATAGCGTATCCCATAGCCGAAACGACATACCTTCAGCCCTGAACATAAGCATGCTTGAATCAGATTTAGTAGATGCGATGCGATTCCCATCTCTGAGTGGCGATAATGGATTCTTTACATCACAGGGCCAATACCATCCTGAAACAAGACTTGGTGTATTGGTAGTCACTCCAGATAGTGAATATACAGATTGGTTAAATCGACTTAATTCAGGAGACACGGGTGCTACGACATTGGACCTGACGCGTTCTTGGACATCTTCAACTATGGTTAATGGCATAACCACACAATGGGACAACTCACTATCGTTAGCGATGGATGCTACTACTGGACAAGTAATTGGTTGGAATCATATCCAAACGCCAATCTGAGGTGGGCAAATGTCGGGAAGAGGGTTAGACGATTTAATGGAGCAGAATGAAACAGATCTCGGCTTTCTATCTGCATACGGAGGTGGAGAAAGCCCGGAAGAACTTCTTTCCCTCATTCAAGCAGCGATTTGTGATGCCATGAAGGTTGAAATTGTTGAAGAAGGAATTTCATTTGTCCTGACACAAAAGAATTTGCCGTTAGTCCCTTCTGATATTGAGCGTAGGGGTTTCATCAACGGCGAGCTAAATACAAAAGGTGTACGTGTGACTATTACTGATTTCGGTCCCGAGCAGCGTCGCTTTATCGAGCGCCTCAACGAATTCGTGCAAAGCGACTAACAGCAACTAGGGCAAGTATTACAATCAAGGATACGGCAGTAAGTGCTGGCAAAAACCCTGAATCATCGCTTGCTACATCACTAGCGCAACCATCTCCGCCCCACTCTCCATCTTCTAACCAGCAATCAGACCAAGTTTTGTAGAAACCAGATGAAGGAAACATCTCGGTTGAGTCATTATCTGAATTGTATGTTGCTTTAACTCTCCAATTTACATACGTGTGGTCAACGATTGTAGTTACAGCTGACGTAAAGGTTCTATTATCCACAGTGGACAATGTGGCCTCTTCTGGAGGAAGGCATACTCCTTCATTATTACATATTTGAGTAATCAATGCAAATGTAGTGTTATTATTGTATGCTGCATCATTGAGTGTCATTGTAACTTCCCAATTCTCTAAATCATGAGTGATTTCAGTGTGAGATAAGGCATTGAATATGGTTTCTTCAATAACAGGTTCAACATTTACGCCACCTTCTACATCTGCGGCCGAGGTTGTATTAATTAACATCAAAGAAAGTATAACTGGCATAACAAATTTCAGTTTCATAACTCCATCTCCCATAGTTCATCTCCAACCCAATGTATATTCTTTAGTCCCTTACCTTTTAATTGACTAATGAGGGAAGACCCATCTTTTGTAGCCCATCCGATTGCTAATGGACGTTTGTGTGCTTGATCTCTAACCCAAACCAAATCCCCTTCAACAATTCCTTCATCAGCCGAATGAATCCCTGCAACCATACAGTCAGCACCCTTCATCAAGAAAGGGATTGCACCACGGTCTACTTCAACAAACCGTTTTTCGCATGGATGGGATAGAAATCCTCTCAGAGTTAGGAAAACTACACGTTCGTCTTCTGGATTCATTAATTCAATTGCTAGAGGTACTCTATCAACCAGTACCATTTTCCAAGGACCGTAATCTGCCATTTCAAGGAATGCTCCATCTACAGATAAGTCAATTCCAAGTGCTTCCTCGAGGTCTTTGAGTAAAGGAGCAATATTTTTTCGTCGTACAGGTCGGCGTTTCTTAATCTGCCAGTCCTTCGCCATGTAGTGTCGAATGCCATCTAATGTTTGACCCTTCGGTTTGATGAGCAAGAAGCCTCTCCGATTCACATGGACGTATGGTGTGCCATCCGAACTTACCCAAAACACGCACAAGAGTTGGGCAATCCAATTCCACAAGAGCCGGTATTTTTTCTTAAGTCCACCACGTGTGTTTCTAAATTCGACAAGATTGAAACTTGTGGAGGAGATGTTCACCATGAAATCGAATTGGTTTTGAAGTTGGGGCCAAACTTGGTGCCAACAAAAATGGCTCTAGGATTAGATCTAACAAAACGTAGCATACAGGACCGATTAAAGGAGAATGGTTTACCCTGGGCCGAGGCTAAATCTTTTGCTGGAAGTGCTGTAATTGGCGATTGGCAAGATTTTGATGCAAGAGCAGAATATTCTCTTTCAATCAATGGGGATGAAATTCAGAGAGGCTCACTTATGCAAATGAGTTGGACTCCTAGAGAATTGATTGACAAACTGTCATCCTGGGCTCCAATCAAAGAAGGTGACGTATTGTTCACCGGGACACCTGCAGGCGTTGGGCCTTTAGTGGCGGGAGATGAGGTTACAGCCTCTCTATACATCGATGACGTGTGTATAAACCAACAGTCGACTGAATGTGTGTGATGCATACCCTTCAAATATGAACGGCTGGTCGCCGAGTCGCTGGAGATAACAAACATGGGACAGTGGCACGGAATCTCACGTCGCAAGTCAACAGGTGGACGTCGCGTTCTTTCTCGTGGAAAGCGCAGTACTGAAATCTCATCAGAGAAGCAATTTGCTCTTATTGGGGAACCAAAGCGCAAAATCTACCGTAAGACTGGTGGAAACACTCTGGTCCGAATTCTTTCAGATAATCGTTGCACGGTCAACGAAAAAGGCGGTAAGTCTTCAATCGTAACTATCACAAATGTCATCAAGAATGATGCAAATCCAAACTACATTCGTCGAAACATCCTGACCAAGGGTGCAGTCGTAGAGACCGATAAGGGACATGTCAAAATCACCTCTCGTCCAGGACACGATGGTGTTCTGAACGGTGTTGTTCTTTGAGTGGGTTCAAAACCAACCACCCTCTGAGGGGTTGACATGGACCACAACCAAGACCGCATTGCAGTCTGGCCTGGCTACTTTGACGCCAAGTCAAGTCGTCGTAGCGGTAGGCGTGTTCCAAGAGATTCAAGTGTTCTAAAACCAGACCTTGAAGGGCTCTTTATTGCATCACGCGCACTTGGTCTTCGTAAGGTTAAGCGTGAAGAGAAAATTTCACACCCTAGCCGCCCCCATGGTAAGGAGGGGCGCTTATGGGTTTCAAAGCGCGGTGCAGAGGAATCAATTGGGGCCGCAACTAAAGAAGAAATTCTACAATTAATTGGTGGCCAATGGCGCCAAATGCAAAAAGATCAACGCTCTAATGAGAAAGAAGCCCAAAAGCGCGGCCCAAGTGTTGGAGATAAGCGTGCACGTTCTCAAAGAAAGGGCACTAACAAAGCGATGGCAGCTCAAGCACGTGCGCAACGCAGTCAGAAAAACAAGCGCCGCCGTTGAATAATTGACAACTTTGAATGCTCTATGGCTTTGCAGTGGGTAGCGTCTAAAATGGCCCACGCAAAGCCCATACAAACAGTAAGTCCATTCGCATGGGTATTCGGAGGAACCCTTGCGAACAGTCCATATTTGATTATTTGAAACTCAAACATTTTTTCTAAACACTAGCGTGGCTAAATTCGGTTATACCGGATATGATATTATAACCAAGAATAAAGTGCCTTAAACATGCATATATATTCTATTTTGCAGAAGAGGAAGGTGACTGCTCTAGTCATTATTTTCTTGATTGTTTCTGGAATATTAGGTGGAACTTACTTTTACAAAATACATAACAATGAAACAAAATCGACAACTTCGGACAAGATTGGAAATTATACTCTTTACTGGGAGGATTATAATGCCAAGATTACAGATGATTTTAATTTCATTTATGACGGTGAAACCCTCGAGGTATCATATGCCTGGAACAGTGAGGAGCTTAATGGAATGGAAGTCTACCTAGTTTATTCCCTATTCTATTATGCTGAAAGCGACGAAGAGGTTAATCCAAGTGGCATAGGTGAAGAAGTGATGTGTGAATTGAACCCAGGGAACAATGTGTGGGATATTGTGAATGTTCAGTTCTCTCACAATGATTTTTCAAAGAGCGATGAAAACAACAATGCTGAACGGATGCAAATCGACAAGTACTTTGCACAATCCTATTTGCATTGGCCGAATAATAATTCCGATGGATGGGAAGATATCGAGGATGATGGTGGATGGACAAGAGTTTACGAATTATCAAATATTAGTGAAACTCAAATATCTGAAAATTTAACTGTATATGAGCAACCATTTGGAGATTATTCAATGGAGTTCAGAGTTGATATACAGACCGGTGGAAACGAATTATGTCCCCATATCGAGCAAGGGGAGGAAGTGGGGTACGGACTCTATTATCACTCTCGAAAATTAAGAATAGAACCAAGAGATTGAATATTTGAATGCGAGGGTAGCGTCTAAAATGACCCACGCAAAGCCCATTCAAACATTAAGTCCGTTCGCATGGGTATTCGGATGAGCCCTCTGAAACTATCCGAATTAGATTATTCATCAGTCTGACAATAATCGTACTCCTCGTCACCCAAGTCATCCTTCGCTTCGAGAGCAAATGCTTCCATACGCCCCATTACAAATCCACCGACAAGGACCACTGGAGAACTGAAAAGAGTCAGGTAGAACGCATGGGACAATCCCCATTTCTCATTGGTATTTTCCCACCCACTGTTGAGATCAGGTAACATCACAAACCATACAATCGGTCCGACGAAGAGCGCAATAGCTGCTGATGAACTAAGCAATTTGAGCACCCATCCCGGAATATACCCCCACGCTCCGATGCACGCGACGATAAATGTCAAGCCAAGTAGCCCCAAACC
>ERZ1046148.179-NODE-179-length-39313-cov-21.849050_pt1 | contig 39313 bp, 29 predicted proteins | sample MGYA00383090_ERZ1046148 | MGnify/ENA primary metagenome ERZ1046148 (study PRJEB29581, sample SAMEA5548360) | metagenome | biome: marine; feature: coastal; material: water | depth 25 m | study: Short-term variability in the microbial, nano- and picoplankton... | reverse complement strand
TTCCATTTACCTCTTTGACCATTATCAAGCCAAGCAACCATCGCTTTCATTTGCTCAATTGTCGCCATTGCAAGGTGAGATAATTCCCACCACCCCTTACTTCTAGCTAATGTCACATGATGTACCCCTGGCACAATATCACGGTTGTCCAAAGCGTCTGCATATGTACGGCATAAACCTTCAAGGCGAATTGTGTAAATTGGTAAAACACCTATGTTGATGTCTTGTAATCGATATGGGTTTGCTAACTCACCTAATAGCAAAAATGGTCTTCTCTCGCTCATTGCTGAACCTCCGTGCTGGGAAATCAGTTGATCTATTGTTGAAGAATCACTAGTAAAACTAGAACAATAATTCTGCAATTCTGCACCTTGTAAAGTAATAGTTGTATCAATTTCACCACTTGTATTGGACAAATTGATTACTTTATTCTGTGTGAAAAGTATTGGATTTACTGGCAAGGATACTGGCGAGGAGGCTGGAGAATAAGGCCACAGTCGCGGAGAGATATCGCTCATATTCAACGGGGGCAACTCCCTCATCAATAATTGTCGCCTAAGCGGTGAAGGTTTCTTCGTGCAAACATTGTGGGCAAGTCACCTTGATAGGACGTGTTGAAGGAATGCCCAATCTTACTCCGCAAGCAGGACATAGAATCGCTTGGTCAACTTTCGCTCGGCGTTGTTTTGCCCCTTCGGTAGGGTCGTATTCGTAATGGAGGTTTGTTTTGTCAATGATTTGTGCTGAGGAGACATTGGACGGCTGTGAAATTTCAGAATCAAATGGATCTGATTTCTGATTCTGTGAAATGGTATTTCGTCCTTCGGATGGGTCGTATTCGCCTGTAGCATTATAGCCGCTCGGCGAATTAGGGTCATCTTGCACTGAAAGTGCCGCTAATTGCTGTTGAACAACACTCGCTTCAACTCCGTACTGTCTTGCGAGATGGTCTATTTGCAGCATCTGTTCATATCCTGAAAGGGATGCTAAAGCGGCCAACTCAGGGGCTGGTATTGAACTCATAACGGCTCGTGAGACAACATTACCTTTCAGTCTTGACCTATTTTGTGTGGGTTCGATTCGCCGTTATTCGGGAACTGATTAACATGATAGGGCAACTATCATGTCGCCGAAGACCTTTAAGCGGAAGCGCGAGCGCCGGCGCTCAATAGGTGGTATGATGATGAAAACTCCAGCAACTCGAAGGTTCACTCGTGAAGTGATTTCTAAGATGACGGCAAGCGAACGCTCTATGTATGCGCGTTCAATTACTTGTGGCGAAACCATGAATGGTGCTCACACCATTTTCTCAATGGAATCGGTAGCAGAAGTTCTTGAACAGATTACCAATAACAACTGGGACCATGTTTTCATTGTCAATGAGGATGAAGTGCCAATGGGTCGTATTCACGCCGTTGACATTTTGAAATTAATAGCACGTAAAACTGTAAACCGTTCTATTGCCTGGATGCATGCAGTTCCTGCACAGCAATTGGTAAATGTGCCGCCGATGACCGTTAGGGCTGGCACTCCACTTCTCAAAGCGGGTGCACTGATGTTAGCACATGATCTAAATCAAATCGCAGTAGTAGATCTGGATGGAACAATAATTGGTGTCGTTGGACATAACACAATGGCAAGGCATATGCCTAAGTTCATCATTTGATTGAGTAATCTCTCAGATGCCCCAATAACGGTCTGATTGTGCTTGCTTTGATTGTAAAGCGCGTACAATAGTCATTGTAATCCACAGCAATGCAATCCACATTATCGGCGTAGATAAGTCGCTAATGATATTGAAGAAGCCTAATTCATAACCGGCTGCATTTGAATTTCCTAAGACATCTATGGAAATTGTCAAGCCAACATCAACGAATGAATATACGACCATACCAAACATTCCAAGCACGACCAAACGTCCAGAGAAAGAACCTCTCTTCAATCTCAACAACATGAATCCGGCTGTTGATGTAAGGAATGCAACGATTATCCAAGCGAGTGATGCATGTATCACTTCAAGCCAAAGAATGGAGTTCTTTGTCGCTTCTGTAATCCCTTCACTATACTGCCGCCATCCTTCAGCAACTGCAAATATTGCGCTGAATAGAGTTGAAAACCAAAGTAATGTTGACAACATAGCTGCATCTGCATTTTCTCTCATTTCTTGAATTACTTTATTTACTGATGATTCAATTCCTGCACCCTTGCTGAAGATATACAATCCAATTGCAAGAGGTAATGCCCCTATTACAAAGCCACCAATTGAATTAGGAAGCATTATTCCAAGTCCAATAATAGCCAAAATTAATCCAAATGGAATCATAATTTTCGCCCTCCACTTTGGATCTTCTAGAGCCTTGACAATGTAGTAATATGTACCCTCAATTCCTTTGGATTGCTTGACAATTATCTTTTCAACATGGTTGATTCTAACTTGTGATTGGATGATTGGAAGGACTGATTCGTCTTCTGCGCCGTCTGTGACTAAAATTGCTTCATCAGGTTGGAAAGCGGCTACCACTTCTTCCAATTGGGCTGCAATCGCTCTATCGGAGCGCATTCCAACTTTCTCATCACCAGTTAATATCGCTACCTCGACCTCGTCATCTTCCAAGTTTGCTTCCTTTAGAGTGTCGTGTTGCCTCAAGGCCCCAAGAATTGCATTGGTATCGCTTTCTTCAGGGTCAGCAATACCTAATTTCAACGCCGCAGTTAGCACCTGTCGCCGCCCAATAACCGGGCCTCTTATCGAAGTTTTATTTCCAAGATCATTGTCTCGGTCAACTGTCAATACGAGTGTTCGAGTCATAGCAATTCACCTGTGGTTAATACGCCCTATTTGCTCATCCAATTCAAACCTTCGCGCGAATGCTACTTTGATACAGTCAATATTACACACTCTTTATTGTGTCATATCTTTGTTTCATCATCTGTTTTTTCATTTTCCAAAGGCTTGTCATCTTGTGAATTATTTTGTGGAACACCACTTGCAAGTTCTGCCGCTTTATTCCTTGCATTCCAACGTTGAGTGGCTCTAATGTATTTGAGTGGATGGTCCATCCAAGGTTGGTCACATAATCTATCATCACCAGGTAGTACAGGACAGTTATGATTGACTTTCAATTTACCACAACCTGCTGGAGTATATGCGTGCTCATAGACGTGAGAAACCTGATAATTTGTTGTGCTTTCACTAAAATCAGGTGCACTGCGGAAGAAATCAACTGTTGATTCTGGCGGTAGGCCGATTGTGGCTGATATAGAAGCAAGAAATAATCTGCCGAAATGATTGACATTTACACCATTGGATAAATCGCCGACAATTTTTCTCATGCATGGAGGCCACTCACTCTCTTCTGCACCAACCAATGCAATTGCTTCACTTGTTTTACTGGCCATTAAAGTTCTTAGCATTCCAACCGGTTCTGCCAATCTAATCGCCAAATCTGTTGTGACTTCCTGCATTTTTTGTAAAGCCTCAGCCTCAACGCTTCGCTTGATTCGCTCTCTTAGTAAACGCGCAAGTTTAGCCGAAGAACCATATTGAGCCTCTTCGAATAAAGTAACCCATCCATCATTAACATCACAATTTGGTAATCGCCATCGGGAACCTGTAATTTTAGGACAGATTTCGATGAAATCTGAAAGCCCTATTTTCCATAGTGGGCCAGAACTTGATCTGCGCATTGCCCGTATTCCGCCACCTGCATTTGCCATCATGGGATTGTTTAGACCATGGTGATTTTCTGATTTTATCTGTGCAATATATGTTCTTGCGATGATATCCAATGATGATTTGTCTTTGACTAGTAGTTGTTCAGCGCGAGCAGCTTCCGCTTGTGCCCAACGCGCTATTAGTCGTTCATCTTCACTCGCACAAACAACTAATCGCGCATAATAAAATGAAAATGCCTCAATTATTCTGCCTTCTTCGGTGTGGATATCTCCTCCAACAACTTCTACTCCTTCGTTTGAATTGACAGAACTAACAAGTCGGACTCTTGCTCTCTGTCTTGCCTTTTCCATCCAAGAACCAACTAGTAATTCATCCAGATCAATCTGATGATCAATAGCCATTTGTTTAATCCAGCCGGCGGCTTGTGGCAGGAAGGGGTAGCGCGCAAAAGTCACCTCATCCGAGATTTCGGGAGGAGATGTTGGCACTGGCATGATGCTCCATGAGGGGCGACGGCATATGAACTTCAATAATAGAAGATGTATTCTTGAAGGCGAGCCGATTCACCTTGTCATGGGCGATGAAAATGTCAACCCCCTCATCGCAATACAAGATGAAGTGAGGACGCATTTTGGCTGGGACTTACAAGCCGATATCGAAAGTGCAAAAGCGATGCAATCTGCATTTGCAATCGACTCTCCGTTTGGGCTCTCCAAATGGGATACTGAAGTGAGAAATCAAGTCCTTGGGGCTCTGCAAATCAAATTACTCAAAGCCCATGCAATTATCTTTGTAGGTGCTGCAGTAAATAGTGGTGAGCTGGAAGAAATGGTTGGAGAGGGCGTGGTCTTCATCGCCGCTGATGGAGCGGTTGGAGCAATCCCTAAAGAGGCTGATTTGGCTTGTATTGTAAGTGACTTTGATGGCACACCGCACCTAGAACAGGCTGCAAAGAAAGGAGTTACAATTATCGCACATGCACATGGTGATAATGTTGGGAGTTGGAATGAATCTGTCAATAAGTGGTCTCACTATAGTAATCCACCTTGTTTGATATTAAGTCATCAAACAGCAAATCATTTCACTGGAATGCACAACTGGGGAGGTTTTACCGATGGTGATAGAGCGTTATGTATGGCCTATATGTTAGGGATTGATTTTGAAGACGTATACTTAGTTGGATACACACTTTCCAGCGTTGGCCAATGGTCTGGTAAAACTGATGTTAGTAAAAAAATGGAGAAATTACAATGGATGGCAAGAATTGTTCAAATGTTGGGGCTAGAACAACAAATAGACTAAGCATAATAACATCATTTTGAAGAACAATAAGACGCTGGAGAATAATATGGCTAACCTAAGGAAGTTCAATCCACTGCTGTGGATTATCGCATTAGCGATAATAAATGGGGCCTGGAATAGTGTTGCTGATGGAGAGGCAATTCACGAAATCAATGACAAAGAACATTCTACCGAGGATAGAACAATTGAGATATCTAGCGTGTTTGGGCTGGATAAAGAAATCACAACTACATTTTCTGTTAAATTCTTCACTGCGGGTTCCGATAGTGAATTTGCCTCTTGGAAAATTACAGATAGTAATGGACAAGTTATTGCAAATTGGCAAGGGTTAGTTGGTCAAGAAGAGAATTGGCAAGGGAAATTGGCTCCTGGCTCTTATGTTGTCAACACCACAATGGATAGCGGTGTATTAACCGAACAAAATCTGTATATTCAACCGTTTGAAAACCTACGTATTGAGGGTCATATTTTACTTTCAATCGGCCTAATTGCAATCGCGTTCTTGGAACCGGTGGTAAAGAATAAATTGTCAAAACTAATTCCTAAGACCAAACCTGAAGGACCTTTGCTCAAGAGAAATCCTTTCAAAACCAATACTGAAGGGATGCCTGAAGCTGATGGATTTGATGATGAAGACCCTTGGCGCTCGCCGATAATAAATTGATTATCAAAGGAAATCGGCCAATGACATTTGCTTTGCACGGTCGTTCTTGAATAGAGAATCTGTACTATCTGATAACCATTCAACATTTTGTTTAGTATAACTATCAACACCATATGTTGCCATTACGTGCTTTGTGACTTTGATGTATTTTCTAACAGCGCCTTCTGATACTGTTAGGGCTAATTTTCCGCCGCATTGATCACCTTCAGATTTCATTACACCAACTGCTGACAAACCTCTGCCAGTGACTTTTCTTTTCTGGATACATTTGCCCGCCACAGGTAATCTTCTGTATGAATGTGCACACTTTAAGCAGCGCACTTTTTGCCTTGCGAAAGCATTCATATTACCCCTTAAATCTGGCAAAAAGTGAGAACGAACTACACTGGATGCAACCGTTCTTACATTAACTGCTCGCAATTTATGACCAAGATCTAGTTGCCCATTCATTTTGTCAATCATCGTATCCAAAGTCTTGTATGCGCAAAGTGCAGGACCTTCGTCCATTGAATTACATCCATGGGTATAGCCATATCCTCTAACGGCAGCTACGGTACCCAATCTTCTTTCAACAAAGTCAATTCTGTCCGAGATTGTTTTTGGATGTGGTTGGTTCAGTGTTGCTTCATAGAAATCGCGTTCATAGAACCAACCTGAATCAACATTCAAGGCTTCTTTGTCAACTTCAGTAGGGTTTAATCGCGTGGTTAATACCAAAGGAGCATCCATTAATCCACCCCTATTTGCTGGAAGAATTTCTCTACTGAAATTTAGTAATCCATCCATCAATAGCATAATTGCATCTTCATCACCATCACAATTTCTTCTCTTTGCGGCATGGAATAGTGGGTGTGCATAACCTCCTGAACAATCGGTCCAGCCAATAATTCGTGAAAGCACTCCTCCGGATGTGTGTGGGGCTAGAGCACAGATTAATTGACCAACTAAATCATTAGGAGTTTCTACATTGTAAAAGGGCTCCATTTTGTAATGGCGCGTCAACACTTCGTCAATGAATTTTGCAGCCTTAACGAAATAATCGCCAGCATTTTTCGCAACAATGAAATCTTGGGGGAAGATTTCTAACATTTGTTCATCATCCAGTAATTCATTACCATGACAATCATGAGTATATCCTAATTCCTTCAAAGTTTTCCAAGAGACACTAACTTCCCTTGGTGTAAAATGTGTAATCGGGACATCTGACATATCGTACCTAATTGTGCCATCACGGAATACGGGTAAATCAAATTGAGCCCGCAATATTCCTTTTTCAATAGCCTCGGGTGTTTGGTCCCTGCTAGCAATTTTCTTCATACACTTAATTTGTCTTGGAATTCTATCCAAGCCCAATTTGATTCTAGCATCTTCAATCAATGTCGTGAGATTGACATTTTGAACTTCTCCTCTTCTACGCTTCTTTTTGTCTTTTGAAACCGCCATCAAAGTTCTTCCACCACAAGTTAACCCTGCTTCTTCCTGCCCGTCTTGGTTTGGAATTCGATGATGACAAATTACCATTGGAGATATTTTTCCACATTTTGTACAAGTCCTTTTACCCATTTGTACGTTAATTGATTCTTTTTCCATAGCATTTGCTAATAGTCTTTGATTTCCACCATTTAATTCGATTGGGAATAATGTATGAGTCCTAGGGTTCATTACGCGGGGGGCGGCTTTTTCTGGCCGCCCCATTCTGCATCCAATTCTTGTCGGGGCACTATGCTCCCACCTCAAATCTGAAATCTTTCGAATCTCAATCAAGATTCCATCGACTGAATGATCGTCTTCATGAATTTGTGATGCGAGGTATTCAGTAGGGTCAAGTGGACCCTCATCTATCACTTTGTCAGAAGCCTCTTTGCCAACTTTGTCGGTTTCACTGATGTTAAGGCCGCGTTGTCTTGCATCTGTTTCTGCAGCGATTCTTACCGTTGCTTTTTCTTGTGCCAACTTATTTTGTCTCGCTCTTTCACTGACCAAAACGGTGTGTGCGCCCCTTAACTCAGTGATTCGTTGCAAAAAGCGACTCTTTGCATCCTTTATGCGTAATGGTGCTTCGCCATCACTTGAAAATCCAAACCCTTCAACCATCGCCGGCCATCCACTTGTTATTACCAAATCATCGCCATCATGATGATGTGATAAGCCCAGAATCATTGCACTTGCTTTGGCAAAGCCATGTTGAATATATGCCCATCCTTCGGGCATTTCATCAGCGAAAATAGGTGCTTCGAGTTTAACTTCAAGTCCAGGAATCGTTTCCGAATCAAAATCTGGAAGAACTTCTGGTCGTAGAATATCCATCTTTTTGGCATCCCATCCTTTGACTCCTCCGATGATTCTGAGTTGTCTTGATTCGGGCAATGGCATAGCATTCAGTAATTTTTCAGATTCTACTATGCCATCCTTTACAGTACCGAATGGTTCTATTTTCGCATCTTCAATCAGGTCGATTAGTGCCAGTGTCCATTCTATTGGCAAGTCTAAGAACCAAGGATTATGTGGTGGAGGTAATGAAGTTTTGAAGCGGATTGCAATATCTCTTGCTTCATCCCAATTAGGTTGCAATTTTGTAAGCGCATTATGCCAATTCCTGCGGATATGGAATTGGGCATTTTCATCTTCGCTATCCTCAGGGTGTATCCCTGGAATCCCTTCTGGCAATTTCAAACGGTCACGATTAGATAATTCGATGAAATCATCAATTGCTTTTTGAGATGATAATTCTTCGATTAAATCACTTGCCCACCAATCATTACAATATCCTGCTGGAACTAATTTTTTGTTATTTTCCATGAATTCACCATAGCCAAGAACCAATTCACCATTGTCCCAAACCATCGAAACTTTATCGCGAATCGTATGGAATGATTTGGCATCATCCAGTCGTAAAAAGCGCCCATCTCGCAATACGACCCATGGCCCATCTGTATCATCTGATGGAGTAATTGCGCAAGCTTTTCCAGGGCGCTCAATCTTCATTTGTGTACCTATTGTAATGAAATCATCCATCGCCAACATACATGCTGTATTCGCCGATGCTGCTGCGAGTCCTGAAGGACGACTGCGACCATATCTAAGTCGGAATCCGCCGGGTTGTAAGGGGGCTCCAAAGACAGGTCTTCCTGCAATAATATCCTTCATAAATTTTGTAATCGGAGCGACTTTTCTTGATTTGAATTTGTTAGCGGTGCCACTATTATCATCTTCTTTTCCTCTGCTAGCGAATTTTGAAATAAATTCCCATCCAGCAATCTTCATTCTTTCAGTATGCTTTTGGATTTTTGGCGCTTTTAGACACATTCCTTCTCCGATGACAAGCAATACACCACCGCGTATTCTCGCCTCATCGATATTTCTAACTCGCCCATATCCTGCACATTCGATGCTTTCTGTGGATTCACCATTGATCATTATCGGACAAGCCTTGACAATCTCTTCAATTTCATGCGGAGGTGGTCTGTATTGCAGATTGCCTCGGTATAATCCGAATTCTTCCTTTACACGTTCAATCTCGGGCTGGGTTGGGATATAATGTCCGACATTTAATTCGCGCCTAATCATATCTGCAATCAATACTGCAAGCGCTTGGGCAGTACCTCCTGCTGCTCTAATCGGTCCGGCGAAATGAACGGATACGAATTGGGAGCCGTCAATATTATTCAGCAATCTAACTTCTGAAATCCCTTCTAATGGCGCTACCAGTACTGCTTCTGTCAATATTGCCAAACCGACTCTCAATCCTACATCAATTGAAGTTTGCAAGTCGTGGCCCTGCCCTCTAAATCCCCTTGCTACCGATTGTGCCATCATTATTGAAGTGGTTTCCCTATCATGGATTGCGAGTAATTCTCTGATATCATTAGCGACTTCATAGCCATCTAAGTATTCAATGAGCAATTTTTCTGTTCTTCCAGCAAGGTCTGCCGCCCTTGGAATTTCTACGAAGTCGCGATGGTCCATTCCCAGAGACCTCGCAGATTCTGCAATGGCATATGCTTCGTCCGCTCGCTCATCAAGCCATTCATGGTATGAATTCATTTCTCGTTCTAAACGCTCAAGGTCAATGCCGAGTAGAGGGTTATGTCCTCTAATTTTTGCAGTGCCCCCAACATCGCTCATAGCAATCTATGCGCACTGATAGGCGACCCCTTATCATAAAGTCGGTGAAATAATTTCAACATCACTAGTGGATAATCAAAGCAAACTTCATGTCCATCGGACAAGAGGATTGGTTGATGACGGTTCATCCAGCGTTGAGAGAGCACCCGAGTTGGGTAAAACTTGTTGAATATGTTCGTGAACTTGCTTTCCTCGATGGAGGAAGCGATGATGCCTTTACTTTGGCAAGCGGCAGGTCCTCTAGATGGTTTTTTGATACAAAACCAGTAATGATGCACCCTGAATGTTCACACCTACTTGGAGAATTGTTTAACGCGCGAATTGAAGCACTTGGAGCCGACTTTGTTGGAGGTCTAGAATTGGGTGCAGTTCCACTAACTGCAATCGTCATCACCGCATCAGCTGCAGATTGCCCGCGCCGTGGATTCATGGTTAGAAAGGAGCCAAAGGGAAGAGGTGGGAGAAAGACCAACAATCCACCTGGAATTGAGGGTTCATCGCTTGCAGCCGGTGGAAAAATTGTCATCCTTGAAGATGTAACAACTACCGGAGGCTCTTCGATTAAAGCGGTACAAAGGATACACGAAGCAACGGATTGTGAAGTAGTAGCAGTCATCAGTATTGTCGATAGAGAGGAAGGGGCAGTAGATGCTTTTTCAGCCGCAGGAATTCACTTTGAAAGTATTATGACGCGCAGTGATGTTGCGGGCCAATAAGCGAATAATTGGGCAATGATTTGGTACGGGAAGGGATTATTTTGCATACTGTTCTAATCCCTTCGGAAGTTGACTCATCATCTTTGACCGAGTCCGCACCAGATAACACTTCAGCAGAAAAAATTATTTTCTTTCATGCTGAACAGGGCAAACCACTTGCAACACCTTGGCAGGTTGCCCTCACCCGTTCAAAAATGATCAACAAATCGGCTCTTGGAAAAGGAATTATTCTTGATTGTGCTTGCGGTAGTGGCATACAATTAGCAGCTCATGCTGCCCATCTACAACGAGCAGCACTCGGTATTGAATTAGATTCTCAGCGAGCGCTTGCAAGCGCAGTAAACTTGCAAACTATTGCTCATTCGATGGACCAACATGACAGTCAAAGAATGAATGATACTAGAGTTCTCTGTGGAGATGGACGAGATGGAAAGGGTGCATTAGAATCATTGCAGCAGAATTTGGAATTATCTCAAATGCCAGAGATTGCATTATTGCATTTGGATCCCGCAAGACCGAGAAATAGTCGGGAACATGGACTTGAAGAAATGGCGCCTCGTTTGGATGAAATATTCACGGGGTGGAAGCCATTTCTTTCAGAAGGAAAACGCGGGCCTTCTCTATTGCTTGACCTTTCGCCACGCCTCAGCCACCAACAAAGGTTGCAAGTTGAAAGCATGGTGGATTCAGTTTGGCCACAAATTGGCCGAACATGGGTTTGGACTTCCAGGGGGCGTGGACGCGTGGACAGATTGGCTCTTTGGCTCGGCTCTATTTCAATTCCAAATGTGGCAAGAAGATATGTCAGAATTCCGCCGAACTTACAAGATGAGTCACTAATAATTGATGGCGGAGAATCTATTCTGAGTGGTGATGGAATCCCTCAAAAATCAAGGAGACCACCTCGCAAAGGAGAGAGGGTAAGTCTACTCGATGCTGCATTAGTCGAGAGTGGTTTAGCAAATGTATGGCTTAACAGTGTGACGAAATCCGAGGAAATACACTGGGGGGTTGTCGGAGGCAGAAGACCTCAAATTCATCACGACCACCCTTTGCGATTAGAAGGAAACAATCGCTTGTTAGTACAAGCCACAGGAAAAATAGCAACGCTCGCACATATGAATTTGACATTGAGCGAAGTTGATGCTTTGGTCAGGGTTGCTTTGGATAATGATATTCACAAATTAACTGTGCGCGTTTCACTTGATCCCGAGGTTCAACCAAAGGTGCAAGGGGCCATTGACCGGCAGTTGGCAAGAAGACATGGCAAGAGAACTGCGTTCGTCGTTCAGCAGCCAGAAGATGAGATGTTATTATTGTGTATTAATGAGTGATTTGAGAGTAATTAGCAACTGTAATTTTTACCATAGGTCGGCAACTGCGGCAAGGTTTTGATTTTCCTTTGCCGATAGATAATTTGGCATTGAAAAATCAAGGCGAAAAAGAATCTAATAATTTACCCCGCAAAAAACGCTGTTTTCATGGCTCAGTGTCGCGGTAAGTGTATCGCGGTTTTGATATAGGGGTGGTTGGTCGGAAGCCTGCTTGACACTATGTGTTGAGGACATGAGGGTGAACTTGAATGGCACGACCAAAGGATGCAGATCTTGGAGATGATTTTTCCTATATCCTGCGTATGGCAGATACAGACATGGATGGCCTCAAGCCTTTGGCTACTGCATTGACCTCGGTCAAGGGTGTTGGAAACCGTACTGCAATTCAAATTTGTAGAACAACAGGATTCGACCCAGCAAAGGCTGCTGGATTCCTAACAATCGAAGAGCAAGAAACCCTTCGTTTAGCGATTGAAGGATATGCAGAGACTGTTCCTCTGTGGATGCTCAACCGCCAAAGAGACATTGAGACCGGCGATGAACTTCACCTGACTGGTCAAGCGGTCAAACTAACTCTAAAGGACGACATCAGTCGCCTTCGTACCATGAAGTGCTACCGTGGTGTTCGCCACGCTAGCGGAAACAAAGTTCGTGGACAACGTGGCCGTTCAAATGGCCGTGGTGGACTAACTCTTGGAGTTAGCCGAAAGAAGTGATAATGGGGGAATAAAATATGGGAGAGCCAAAATTCGCACGTCCAAAATTCGACACACCTTCACACCCGTGGAAGAAAGCACGTATTGAAGAAGAACATTCTATCCGTGACAATCACGGTCTCAAAAACATGCGTGAAATCTGGAAGGCAAAGTCTCAACTTCGCCGTCATCGACGTCAAGCTATGCGCTTGATTGGTATGGTTGATACAACTGAAGGTCACGGCATGAGAGAAAAGACTGACCTTTTGGCATCTCTTAACAACAAGGGTCTTGTTTCAGCCGACGCTATTCTGGATGACATCTTAACCCTTGGAACTGAAGACATCCTAAACCGTCGTCTTCAAGCACAAGTTTACTACAAAGGTCTTGCAAGTACAATGAAGCAAGCACGCCAACTAGTAACCCATGGACAAATTTGCATCGGTGACCAAAAAGTCACAATTCCTTCATACCCAGTATCTCGTGATGAAGAAGAATTGATCCGATACCATCCTGGTTCCTCTCTTAACAACCCTGAACACCAAATCCGCAAGACTATCGAAGGACGCCGTGAATCAGCAGAATATGCTGCTGAAGAAGTTGACCCAGAAGCAACTCCTGAGTTTGCTGCTGAAGTAGTTGAAGGGGCTGAAGCAGCACCTTCCGCAGAAACAACCGGTGGTGACGAATGATGACTCGTAAGGCAATTGTAAACATTTTCAGCTCATACAATAACATTCTAATGACTGCAACTGATTTGACTGGAGCAGAAACAATCACTACCTGCACAGGCGGTCAAGTTGTCAAGTCCTCTAAGGACAGTGGTGGACAATTCGCTGCAACACGTGCAGCAGAAAAGATGGCAGATTCATTGAAGGAAAAGGAATTCACTCAACTTATCGTAAAGTACCGCGCTCCTGGTGGCAATAAGGCCAACAATACAGGACCTGGTGCACAAGCAGCAATCCGTGCATTTACTCGTGCTGGAATGACAGTAGTAAGAATTGAAGATGTCACTCCAATCGCTCACGATGGCACAAAGAAGAAGGGTGGCCGCCGTGGTCGCCGTGTCTGATTAAAGAGGTGTATTAAAATGAAAGCAGAAATCGTAAATGGCTGGCCACAAGGCAACTCTATTCGTATTCTATTAACAGAAACATCTACTGCACAGGTAAATTCAATTCGCCGTGCATTAATTGCAGATGTTCCAAAGTTAGCAATAACTCGTGTTGATTTTGCACAAGGAATCAACCAAGATAACGCAACTGGTGATGTCTATGAATCCGTTAACACTCTACCTGATGAAGTAATTGCTCACAGATTGGCAATGATACCTATCCCAACACACCCTGAAGAGGGAATTGTATTCCCTGAAGACTGTGTAAACTGTAAAGATATGGTTGAGAAGGATAAGGGCTGCCCAAGTTGCCAGATTTTGTTTTCTTTGAAAATCCAAGGACACCCTAAGGATTCTGATGAAGAATTGAAGTATGTTTACGCAAGTGATCTAACTGTTATTTCAGACCCAATGTTTGGACTAAAGGAAGAACACCAACGTATTCCAATCACTCTTTTATCCAAGGGCCAATACCTACAATTTTACGCATTTGCAACTCTCGGTCGTGGCCGTGACCATGCAAAGTGGTCACCGGTTGCAGCAGTTGCTTTCCACCCACAGGTGAAAGCAATTCTAAACAAGCCAAAGAAAGCAAATGTATTGTTCAATCTTGATTTGAAAACCTCTGATGGAAAAGCAATCGATGCAAAGTTATTCGGAAAGGATAAGACATTGACAGATATCAATCACATTATTGATTTGGAGAAGGCAATTCACCAAGTTGGTGCTGGAACTGGCCGTGATGGTGACTTTGATGATGCAATTACTTTCGAAAAGATTGACAATTCATTCGTATTCACCTTTGAAACCGATGGTTCACTAACACCTGTTCAAGCATTCAATTTAGCAATGGATGAATTAAAGGGTCGCTTTGAGAATCTCTCTGGCGAAATTGAAAGAGCAATCGCTTAATCATAAACTCTGCAAGAAGTTTGCTTCGCATCAATGTTGAAGCGAGTATTCATCAACATAGTTTAGCCTGCTATCCTTTATCGGGGCAGCAATATGGTTCAAAAGAGGTGCGGGGGTCATGTCACTCTCTTATTCTCAATTTGTACAGATAGCAAATTGCCGCGTAGCCAAGGAAGTCGTGGCGCCGGATTCAATGTGACCGATGGAGTTGAAGCCGATATTCGCCATCTGTGGTCAAATAAAGCAGCATCAGCAATCCGATATTCTGCAGGTTCATCATTGGATGAAGTGACAGGTAATATCAAACAAGGAGATTTGCGAATAAATGTCACTGCAATGGATGGTTCTAAACTAAAAAATGGGACATTAATTTATCAAGAATTAATTGAAGGTTTAAGAGGTGCAAGATTGCTCAGAAGAGAAGATGCATACGAGATAAATGTCCGATTAGAACTGCCTACAAGTCAAGGATTTGGGATGTCGGCTGCTGGACTTATCGCTGTCGCTCTCGCTTTTCATCAGTTAACCGGTAAAGGAAATGTTGAGCAATATTACCGTTTAGCCCACCGAATTGAAAGGATTCATAGTGGAGGTCTAGGAGATGTGTTGGGAATCTATGCTGGCGGGGTTGAATTACGAATAGTCGCAGGCTCGCCAGTATCTCCTGGCAAGGCTATCGGTTTTCCTTGTGATCAAAAAATCCTCTTAGCATGGAGCTCTCAAGAATCCCGCCATACCAGCGAATATATTGATGACCCATATTGGCAACGAACTATTACATCGGCTGGTGAAGAAGCGGTTGAGACCTTAAGACAAGGACATTGGGGGCATGAGAAATGGCCTCAATTATTACAATGCTCAGAACAATTTTCTTCTGCTTCTGGAATGTTGGATGAGCCGGTAAGAAATGTATTATTAGCCAATGTAAATGAAGAGATACAAAAACTTGGATTTGACTCAATAATGTTAACGAGATTATGCATGCTTGGGGTTTCATTATGCGTATTGCCCAAAGAATTATCCAAACCTTTGCCGATTGAAAAATTGCAACTGTTATCTGAACGGTTGCAGGAAAAGGGAATTGGAGTCCACATTACCAATATCGATAGTTGATCAAGACCCTTCTGGCGAAAGTCCAGAAAGGTCTAGTGGACTTGCATCCAGCAAGGTACACCCAGGCATGAATAAATTAGCACTGAAACCATGTCGGTAGACCACAGCACCGCTGCCCCATTCATTGATGTAACGCGTCATCTGTGCAGCCATTTTCTTTCTTTGAAATTTAACATCTGCACCATAGAAATGCTTTGCATCAATCCATGCAACCGGATTACCATTGATTTCAACATGGTCTAAGAATAAGATATCTGGAGTTGCAACTGGTCTGCCGTGTTGGGCAGATTGTTCGCGAACCATTTCTGGTTGTCTGCGGAGTTTTACGCCTTGATCTTCAAACCAATCTGATAGAATATCTTCAAACTTATCGGCCTTTACTTGGACTTCGGATTGGTCCACATTTGAGACTCTATCCGCCGCTTCAGCTTCTTCAAATTCTTTTCTTTCCCGCTTAGGTAATTTGCTAGGTGTGCGTAAGCATTCTTTGATTTTTGATTTTGACCATTTTAGTTCGCCCAATACTATTCTGAAAATATTCATCGGTGGAAAATCAAATCGTTTTGAGAGGTCAACGATACTTACGCCTTCTTTGTATAGTCGCGCTAATGCTTTACTCCGAGATTGTAATCTTCCATGGCCATAAACCGTTTTTTGTTGTAATAATGCAGAACGAAGAGATAATGCTTGGTCCAAACTCATTTCATGTTTCTTTACAATTTGTGCGATTTCTTCTACTCTTTCATCATCTAGCCAACCAAATTCACCCTTGCGGATAACCTCATTTGCCATTATCGCCTCTTCTTTTAGAGCAACTGGTGATACTATCCAATCAAAGGAAAAGTGTTTTGCCTCCTCCATATTATCTGGAAAGGCAAGCGGTTTTTGTTTTGCTGTGAACCTATTTTCCGCTTTACGGTTCATCTCTTCTATTTGCTTGAGATTCTTTTCCATCAAGACTTTTTTTGCAGTTGTTCCATAGCGTTTAGGTGAATTATTGTGATTGCGATTAGAATTATGCTTGCGATTCCGGTTTGATTTGGATTTCGATTTCCTCGAATCATTACCGGCGCCTTCACTCATATCAGCGGCTTAGAGACTACACACTATGAAGACACCCTCTTATTATCGAATAAAGCAACAATAAACTAACAATCACTGACAAGGCGGTTTGATAAGTTAGACGTTATTGCAATAAATATGCGGTCCCTTACAATCTGTGTAACTATTTCTCTTCTTTTGCTAGTGTCATCTCTATCAGCAATTGTCATGGGTGGTTCCAACGACTATCCAATAGAAAGCGAAAATGGAGATGTGTTACTTGATTTTGGTACATATTATTCATCGGAAAACAATACTACTTTGGGATGGTTTTCACAAGCGAGTGGCCTAAATAATGATATGATTGAAGATTCCGTCAGTTTCCAAAATGGTACAACTACCGTAGTTGGTTCATTTCAATCATATATTGATTTTAGTTTCGATTTCCCAGGACCACAGGCTACTGGTGGAATTGGTGATATTGATTTCTATATCGCTTGGCTTGATGTGAATGGTTCTTGGCAATCAAGTATTGGTGGCGGCAGTCAAGGTTTTGACACTATTGATTCGATAGAAAAATTACCTTCTGGCGATATTGTGGTCTCTGGAACGTATTGCTATAATACAGTTGGAGAGGCATGTAATTTAGTTCTTGGAGAACTAGACCCATTAAACAAAACAAACGATGATGATAGTGGTAATGTGTTCATTGCAAGCCTTTCATCCGACGGCGTGTGGCTTTGGGCCAATCAAATCGAATCACCTTTAGAAGTTCATGAATTTTCATTAACGGTTAACAATCAAAACGAGATTCATCTAGGTGCGATTTACACCGGCATGCTTGAAATTGATGGCCAAATAATTCCTGGTAGCGATCAGCCAGGAATATTAATCACTATTTTTAATGAATCAGGAGAAATAGTAAACGCAATAAATGCAATTTCTCCACAAGGGATTGAATCTATTGGCTCACTATGTGTAGACGGTCTGGGCAATACATATGCTGCGATAACCTTCTTTGAAGAAATTACATTTGACCAAATTATGTTGAATGGAACTGGTTATGCTGATATTGCAATTGCACGTTATGATTCAACAGGCTGGTTATGGGCACAAAGCGGAGGTGGCACTTCTGAGGATTTGGCTTGGGGTTGTGGAGGTTCACAATCCGGAGTTGTTGTAGTTGGTGAATATCAAGGAAATGCTAGTTTCGGTAGTTATTCAACAGAATCAAGTCAATGGGTTGATGGCTTTATTGTTTCATTGGATGAAGAAGGAAGTTGGCAATCATTGCAAATAATTAGTGGAATTGGTAGTGATAGGGTTACTGAGGTATTGGTCAATCAATTTGGAGATATGACAATTGCCGGTATTACTTCTGGAGGTTTTACAATAGGGCAAGATGTACTGCAAGATATTGATGGTAATACAGATGTATATCATTACGATGTTTTTGTTGCCCATGCTGATGTTAACGAAACTTGGCAATGGGCAATTATTGCCGGAGGACAGGGCGATGATAGTATTCGTTCAATGAACGCTGGACCTTATGGTTCACCAATTGTCACAGTATTATTGCATGAAGATGGTGTTTTCGGAGGTTATGAGGCCTATCAAGAGAATGAAATTGATATTGGTGTTTGGTCTTATGAAACTGATTTAGATGGCGATGGTATTGTCGATGGTTCGGATAATTGTTTACGCGATAGCAATCCACTGCAAGAAAACTATGATGACGATGATTTTGGCGATGTTTGCGATTTAGATGATGATGGCGACGGAGTTGAAGATTTAGCCGATGATTGCCCATATGGAGAGACGCAATGGCAAAGTGATTCATCTACTGATTATGATAGTGATGGATGCAAAGATTCAACAGAGGATTACGATGATGATGAAGATGGAGTTTTTGATACTAACGACCTTTGCCCGCTAGGGCCTTTGGGATGGGTTTCCAATCCAGAGGAAGATATTGAAGGAGATGGTTGTGCAGATTGGGATACTGATGAAGATGGTTTTGTTGACCAAATGGATAATTGCCCAGGAATTTACAATCCATTACAAGCAGATTTAGATGATGACCAAATTGGAGATATTTGTGATGATGATGAAGATGGTGATGGAATAAGCATCCCTCAAGATAATTGCCCTCACGACCTTGATCCTTGGATATCAGACATTCAAAATGACCACGATTCCGATGGATGTCGAGACTCAATCAATGATTACGATGACGATGATGATGCTATTCTAGATGTCAATGATGGATGTCCTATTGGTCATGTCGGCTGGGCCGATAATTCTAGCACATTTGACCATGATGGCGATGGTTGTCATGACCAACTAGAAGATGATGATGATGATAATGATGGCTTTGATGACGATGCTGATAATTGCCCTAACGGAATAGTTGGAATATCTCAACCAGGCCAAGATGAAGATGATGATGGTTGTGTTGATTCGGTTGAAGATGAAGATGATGATGATGATGACATCATAGATTCCCTAGACCAATGCCCTAGGACTCCAAAGTTAACCATGGTTTCCGGTTCTGGATGTAGCCAATATCAATTGGATGATGATTTAGATGGTGTTGTCAATGCTGAAGATATTTGTCTAAACAGTAAACCAAGTGTTGCAGTTGACGAACAAGGATGTGAGAAGTTAGTAATAATTCAAAATCCAGCTGAATCAGTGGATGAAGATTCTCTGTTCAATTTGACTAATTTCTTCTTTTTACTGGCAATTCTAATGGGCGTTGTGGCATTATATATTTCTAATATGAAACCAAAGATGAGCAAGATTTCAGTGCCACCGGTCAATCCAATGGAAGCACTAGAATCTCCAAGTAATGCGAAAACATTGGAGCCCGCAAGTATTGAAGCGCTTCGGTCTGCTGAGGAAGATGCTATCGAGGAAGATGCTATCGAAGAAGATGTTACTGAGGAAGATGCTGCCGAACCTGAAGCCGTCAGTGATGAGATTGACTACTCATCAATGACTGTAGTCCAGTTGAAGGAACTCCTTAGAGAGGCTGGCAAGACCGTGTCTGGTAAGAAGGCCGAACTAATTGAGCGCCTGCAAGAGTGATTAATTGTACACTATTGCTGGTCCAAGAGGTACTGCTGCACCTGCTCGTTGAGTGGTATCTTCTTCAGATTCTCCGATGACAAATGTAATCTTTTCAAGACCTAAGTCATCAGCAATAAATTCACTTCGCTGTTGTAAGACTTCTTGTTCGTTCAATTCACCCAATATCACAGAACGAGAATAGTCATCCCATTTGAATAACTGTGGAAGCATTTTTTTGCCCCAGTAACCCATTATTTCGCCTTTTCGTTGACCCTGACAGATTTCCATTTGCGATAGGATTGGGATGAATGCCTTTGGATTTCCTCCCGAGATGATAAAGTCTAATGCAGTCTTTGCTAAATCTCGTTTCCAGTGAGGGCTGATTACAACAATTGCTGATTTAGCTCCATTTTCTATATGACGTTCAGCGACATTTTTTATTTTGCGAGCAGATTCAAGGAATGAACGCATATATGTTTCTGCATCCAAAATTGATTGATGTTGTTTGCTCACATTTCCAGGGTTTTTGAATTGGGATGCAGAAATTAATGTTTGATTCCCTATTGCTTGGCCCCAATCTTCAGCCATATGCGGTGTTGAAATTGAAATCAAATGAGCCCAAACCTCGAGTAATTCTTGACCAACTACTGGGTTCAATCCGCCTCGGCGAATATACCAATTGACATCTTTTGGAATTTCATAATGAGAGATTTCAACCGCTCGTCGTAAATCATACACATCCATCGCTTGTTGGAATTCTGTGCTACGCTGACAGATTCGTGCTCGTAACCAATCATCCATTATCGATTCAGTTCCATTCCATGAAAGGATTGTTTCGGGCATACTTCGCAAGGATTGCATGACCCTATTATTCGCCTCTAAGGCAGTATCTGACCAATCCATTCCAGCAGTAGGATTTGCAGCGAATAGAATGAATAAACGTACTGTATCTGCTCCATATTTCTCAATCATTTCTTCAGGTGAAACTGTATTACCTAGTGATTTGCTCATCTTTGCACTGCGTTCTCCTAACTGTGAATTACATTGTGGGCATGGAGATCCGGCATGGTCAACTGAAAGCGTAATAGAGCAATTGTCGCACCAAGGGGCGCTCATATTCACCATTCCTTGACACAATAACTCATTGAATGGTTCATCGATGTCATGGAGTCCCAAATCTCGTAGTGCTTTTGTCCAAAATCTAGCATATATCAAATGCATTTGAGCGTGTTCAATTCCACCACAATAGAAATCTACATTCATCCAATGGTTGGCGACTTCCTTATCGAAACAAAAATCATCATTCATCGCATCTGTATAACGCCAATAATACCATGATGAATCTACGAAAGTATCCATAGTATCGGTTTCTCTTCTTGCAGCCTTACCACATTTCGGGCAATCAACTGCTAAGAAAGATTCTGAAGTTTCCAAGGCGTTGCCTTGTCCAAAGGCAACATCTGTAGGCAATTCAACCGGAAGGTCTGATTCTGGAACTGCTACTTCGCCGCAATCACTACAATGAATTACTGGAATTGGAGTTCCCCAATAACGTTGACGAGAAATCAACCAAGGTCTAATTTTCCATTGAACCAAACCTTCTCCTTTGTTCATTTCTTCAAGTTTTGAAATCATCGCCTGTTTTGCATCTTCACCAAATAGGCCATCAAATCCTTGCATACCCGAGTTTACCATCCAGCCTAATTCAGTTTTGGCCTTTTTCAATTCTTCATCTGGGCTGTCGCCTTCTTGCATAACAAGAACTTGCTTGATTGGGATATTGTATTGTTTAGCAAAAGCAAAATCACGTTCATCATGGCCTGGAACTGCCATTACAGCACCTGTACCATAGGAAGCGATAACGAAATTACCGACCCATATTGGAATCAATTCTCCGGTGAGAGGATGAATTGCATTGCGACCTAGTGGCACACCCTTCTTTACCTTCAGAACTTTTTCTCTATCAAAGTCAGACATTGCCGCAACTTCATCTTTCAGTTGCTTCCATCCCTCTTCATATTGAGAACCTTCAACCAATGATTGTGCTAGTTGGTGTTCTGGTGCAAGAGTGACAAATGTTACGCCGAATAATGTATCTGGTCTTGTCGTGAATACTCGAATTTTTTCTTCACTCCCTTCTATTTCAAATTCGATCTCCGCTCCTTCTGAACGACCTAACCAATGTTGTTGTAAGGATTTTACATTTGCAGGGAACTCGATTGTTTCTAAACCATCTAATAATTGCTGAGCGTATTTTGGTGTATCCAAAAACCATTGACTCATGTTTTTCTGCCTAACATTACCATTGCAGCGCCAGCAGCGCCCATTTGCTACTTGCTCATTAGCTAACACAGTTTCACATAGATCACACCAATTTACAGGTGCATATTTCCGATATGCCAATCCGTTTTCTAAAAATTTGGTGAAAAACCATTGATTCCATTTGTAATATCTAGGCTCATGGCTCATGACAATTCTTCGCCAATCATAAGAAAAACCCATCCGTTTAATTTGTTTAGTAATACTTTCCATGTTTTTCTTGGTGATATCATAGGGATGCATTCCTTCCTTTATCGCTGCATTTTCTGCAGGCATTCCAAATGAGTCGAAACCTATCGGGTAAAGAACATCAAAACCCATCATCCGTTTATATCGAGCGACTGCGTCACCAATTGAGTAATTTCTAACGTGCCCCATATGCATTTTACCAGAAGGGTAGGGGTACATTTCAAGGCAGTAAAATGGTGGCTTCTGTGGGTTCAAATTAGTCTCAAATATTTGAGATTCAGCCCATTTTTTCTGCCAAACAACTTCATCATTTGGAGAGAATTCGTCAGTCATTGGAAACACCCGCCCCCATAGGGGGCGAGTCTGCGACTATCACCACATTCTTCAATGCGACTCTTGATGAGGTGTCTATGATGTGCCTAATTCATGGGTAGGGGTCTTGCCGTACGCTGTCCGATTCGGATAGATTTAGCAGGAGGATGGAGTGATGTTCCCGCATATTGTAATGACAAAAGGGGAGAGGTTGTCAATATTGCAATCAATCATTATGTTACGGCAACGAAAACATTGGATGAGAATCGCAGATTAACAGTTCAATATTCAACTGAAATGCCGATTGGATCGGGCTTGGGTACTTCTGGAGCAATGAATGTGGCTTTGATGGCGGCCATTTCGGGCGAAGGGAGAAAATCAGATGAACTCGCTGAAATGGCATTTCAATTTGAGTCAATCCTTGGCAATACTGGTGGCCGTCAAGACCAATGGGCAAGTGCATTAGGAGGGATAAATCATTTGACATTTGATGGCGACGAAGTAGAGGTCAATCGATTAAATCCGTCAGAGGGTTTTCGTAACTGGTTACAAAATAATCTATTATTATTTGATAGTAAAATACAACACATTTCGGGCGAATTACACGATGGGGTGTGGACTCGGTTCCATAAGCGAGATGAAGAGGTATTATGTGGGTTGGATATGATTAGGGATGCTGGATTACTAATGGCTTCAGCAATTGGTGAAGAGGAGGTTTCTCAAGTTGTAAAATCTATGAAAATGGTGATGACAGGGGTTGACCTATTGGATGAGAAAATACACAACCCTTTCCGCGATATTATTGCCCCACTGGAGGATTTGGGCCATGTCTTGGCTTGGAAAGCAATGGGTGCTGGCGGCGGTGGCGTAATTGGTGTAATAATCAATAATGACGAGAGATCAAAAGCAGCATTATTAGATACGATGCAAACTGCTGAATGGTCACAAATAATGTGGCAAATTGAAGATTCTGGAATTACTCTCCAATAGGCAATCAATTTTCCCTTGTGAAATCGTCATTGGATTCCAATAAGAATATCGCTTCTCTAGTTAATTTGTACCTATTACGCATACCCATTTTTCGCTTTTCAACAAGACCAAATTTCTGCAAAGTTCGTAGGTGATGCGAAACTAACTGTTGTGACTTTTCTAATCTATCAGCTAATTCAGACTGTGTCGGGAAATCACCAAGAGTTCCATCAACATCTAGAATTGATAGAATCTTTCCTTGAAGACTATTTGGATCTGGAGATAATGGTGGTACCGGTAATACATCATCGCTCATATGTGGTTGGAGTTTGTTCGTCAATGGATAGAAACGGACTAGGCGTCCATCTTTTCTGCGCCAAATACGTTCCTCATTTTCTAAGATTCTAATGTGGTGTGTTATTTGCCCATTGGACATTTCCAAGGCAGCCATTAAGGCTCGGAAATGACAACCTGGATTCGCCGTCAAATACCCCATTAGGCGCCCTCTCTGGAATCGCCCATCTGTAGTTTCATGTGTTTTTCCAATCAATCCAAGGAACCAAAGCCCCGCAACAGTTGATGGAATTCTCGCTGATTCAGTATTCAAGACTAGTAATACCAACATCGAAAGAATAGATGTTGAAGCAGCAATTATTATCATTGTAGGCGCTATTGTAATCGCTTCTTCTTGAACTACTTGTGTAATGGTTTTTCCATTATCAACTTGTTCTACTGGAATTAGCTGTTCTTGACTTTCGCTTTCAACTGTTATCACTTGGATACTTTCAACATTGAAATTGCTACATTGCGGTGCACTTTGGGCACTTTGTACATGATATGACCCGCTCCAACCTTGCTGGGGCATCCATCCACCGACTCCACGGCCAAGCAATACTTGCCCTTCTTCATTTGAATTGAAAACCCAACATGTGCCACTTTCAGTAACAATGCCACTCCAAAATCCTGTTAGTACCCTTGTATTTTCAGTCTGTTGTGGTTCATTATCCTCCACATCAATACTTTCCTGTTGCCCTTCTAATGGCCATGAAAATTCAATCTGTGCCATACTAATCGGATTAGTTTGTATTGCTAAACTGAGAACATAATTTCCATCAGGCAATTCATTTTGTGACATATCAATCATCGAGATATCATCAATATTGATTGTTGCATGATTGCCAACTCCTTGATATTTTAGCAGAATTAAGCGCCCATCTCTATCATCACAAAGTGAATGCTGGCGATGAACTTCTTGCCCACTTTCATCGCTAATAATCGATGAGACGCCGCAAGGCCCAACCCATCTCATTTCTACTTCACTAATCAGTGGGATAAGGTCAAGTGTAATGTCTAAATTGTTTTCAGAAGAGGTCAAATGAGTTGTAATATCCATCTCTAATGCCGATGAACAATCAGTAGCACTAACCCGTTCGTATGTTATTTGGTGAGAAGATGAGACATAGTATTCTGGAACTTCCAAAATTACATTATATTGTCCTGAAGGAACTTCACATCCGAAGGTATCTGTGAAAGACCAATCGGCTAATCCAAAGACCAATTGTTCACCACTGCTGAGAACATTATCGACTTCTATCTGATTACAAGTTTTTGTCATTCGTGAATCAAATACCACTCTACCGCGATCGTCAATAATCCACATTTCTGCCTTACATGTATCTGTAAAAGTTAGTATCTTTTCACTATCTCCTACATTGGTTAGGAGTAAAGAGGATTGCAATAACTCTCCTTCGGAGTATAGTAAATCATTGGCTTGGACACGCATATCGCTTTGTAAACCTGTTGCCCTTTCCTCAATATCAGTAATCTCGCTTTGCGATATTACAACATTTACACTCTGGGTAAGTGTTTTTCCAACATTGAATACTTCAATATTTAAGTCACCGATAATTGTTTCAACTGCCGGAATCAAGATAGTTCCCAACAATACCTGTTGGCCTGAAATAATGTTATTTCTTCCAGGGAAACATGGAAGTTGAAGACTAGCAGTATCACCGATATTTGAAATTAATTTACATTCAGATTCTGCAGGCAAGGTGATAATTTCTTTACTTGGGTTGAATAATGAAACACTAAGAATAATATTTTGGTCATCCAAAATTGGTTGTTGACGGTTGCTGACTGTCAGAATCAATTCCAATTGCTGTGGCGTTTCAATGGAAGTTTGGATTTCAACTTGTACTTCATCGGACAAATCAGTGGTTGGGTGTAATGTTTTGATTGTGTATTGTCCAGAAGGAACATAAATTCCCGTAGAATCTTTCAAGTCCCAACTCAGTCCATCGAATTGTAAAATCTCCCCATTATCCAAATCAATGTTTTGAGATTGACCACGACATGATTCTGCTCCATTGAAAACAATTTCATTATTTACATTTAGAACTTGAAGAACAACATCACAAGATGGATCGTTTTCAAGACTATGGAATGTTCCATCGTTGATTATTGAGGCAGCGATTTCAATAGTCTCGCCTTGTTGAAACCAGTCATTTGCGTTCGCATCAACAATTTGCATTTCAAGATGAACTTGACTATCCTCCGAAGAGACGGCTGTGCTAAACGCGGAGATAACTAACAGCGCCAGCAGCAGCAAGGCTCGCGGTTGTATCAGCCTCCCCATAGGGGAGGCAGGGTCGCTCATCACTTGAAAGCCCAGCGGTGCATAGCATGTGTGAATCCGATGCCGAATAACCCTCCAAAAGTAATCATTGACAATGAGGAAATCACCGTACTGCAAGCCCAATTAGGTCAATGGGATAACCTAAATCATCTATTGATTTGTAAAAAAACGAGAGATGCTGTAATTGTTGATCCTTTTGATGGTAAATATTGGCACGATGTATGCAAAATTAATGACTGGAACTTAAGTTCAGCTTGGTTAACACATAGCCACTGGGACCATACTAAAGGAGTTGAAGAAACACAACAAATTGGCGGTGATAATTTCAAAATATTTATTCATCAAAAAGAAGGTGAGCGGGGGTGGGAAGGGCCACATACAGATTTATTTACTTGTGCTGAAATGACTCATGAGAAAGTGGAGGTGGGGAAATTAATTTTTGAAGCACATTGCACACCAGGGCACACGCCTGGCCATACCACCTTTATTGGAAATGGATTGATAATATCAGGTGATTGTTTATTCCTCGGAAGATGTGGTCGTTGCGATTTATTTGGAGGAGATGAAGGCAAACAGCGTCAAACCTTACGATACTTGAAAGGGATTCTTACAACTGTTGATCCAGATAGTATTGTGTTGCCTGGACATCAATATGCGTTGGAGGATGGTACTTTACCAACCACAATGGACGTTGAGACTCTATTGCTCTCAAATTCAGCGCTGTTGGCCGTTGATGATGACCAAAAATGGAATTCTTTAGATTTCCTTGCCTTTGATGATAGCATGGCCGAGAAGGCAAGGCGTCAAACAGCGAAGCGCTCTTGATTACAACAATCTGTCCAAATCCATCATTGACGGAATCGCTGCATCCTGCTCATTTTTCTGGTCGATTTCATGTTGCTTCCATTGTGGGACTGCCTCTGCTTCAACTTGAGATGGTAGTGCTAATCCATTCCATCCTAATTCTCTCGCTTTGTCAAGTTCACCTGAATTAACATAATGCTCAATCCAAGTTTGGCGGCGTTCTTCTTCTTCAGCAAATGCATCATTAACCAATTTCTCTTCTGCTCTATCTCGAATAAGTTTCTTCTTTCCAGCCGCTTTAGAGATTTGTGCAACAAAAATCAATGCCAAAAGGAAGAGAATTGCTCCTCCCATTAACGTCAATAATTCGGTGTTCGCTGTGAGTGAGTTTTCGTCTTTATTATCGCTATTAATATTCGGGTCAGACTTTATTGCGCAATCTTGACCAAATGCTCCACTTGAAATCTCAGGATCCCATGGACACGGGTCTTTTGAGTTTTGAATGCCGTCATTATCATTATCTGGGCATCCCCAATCCAAATCAAGTGCAGGATTACCGATAGAAGTTCCTGCTTCTTTACGGCAGCCATCCGGTTGCCATGATGCAATTACTCCCAACGGTCCTTCTTCTCCATCGGGGTCGTAATTTGCTTCATCACCATATCCATCGCCATCGAAATCATTCCATTGAGATGGATGAAGTGGGAATGAATCTGGTTGATAGAAGCTGGAAGCGTTATCTCCCCATCCATCTCCATCCATATCTGACCATTGGTCTGCAATTTCAGGGAATGCATCTCCTCTTTGTTCTCTAATTATCAACATGACCCCTGGGTAATCTGAGTCTTCAATTGTGGTATTTTCAAAGAAGTAATTATCTCCCCATCCATCACCATCGGTATCCGCCCATTGCTCGTGGTCTTCGGGGAATGCATCATCAACATCAGCCCAACCATCAAGGTCATAATCAGGGCATCCATGTCGGTTATTTTTGTAAGATTTACCAAATACATCGACACAATCATCGCCTGAAGGAACACCTTGGTTATCACCAAATCCATCTCCGTCACTATCAGCCCATTGGAATGGGTCATCTGGGAATGCATCAACTGGATCGGTATATCCATCTAAATCAGTATCCGTACAACCTCTTGTTGCTGGGTCATTTGAGTTGCCTGCTACAAGTGGGCATACATCGGACAAACCTTCAGAAATTCCATCGCCATCTACGTCAATGAAATTATCGCCATAGCCGTCACCATCCGTATCTGCCCATTGTTCAGCATCATTCCAGAACTGATCACCGTTCAAACCGCCAGGATTATCTCCATAACCATCTCCATCTGTATCTTTCCATTGAGATGTATCATCTGGGAATGCGTCTGGGTTGGAGCCATTTGGATTATCTCCTCGGCCATCTCCATCTCTATCTGCCCACTGGCTAGAATCGTCAGGGAATGGATCGCCTGCATTAGAATAGCCATCACCATCTCGGTCTGAGCACCCGATGCGGTCTATTGTTGAAGTTCCTGCTTCATTTGGACATTCGTCTGCATTATTTCCAGTTGCATTAGAACCGTATCCATCATTATCTTCATCGCACCATTGAGTTGCATCGTCCGGAAATGCGTCAGCACCATAGCAATCTGTTCTTGCTGGCCAATTTGCATCTGGATTAGACCATCCATCTCCATCGCTATCAAGACAACCTAATCTATCAAATTCAGAATCTCCCCAAATAGTTGGACAACCGTCTGGGCGCTCGCTGAGCTCATTATCGCCAATCCAATCTCCATCAGTATCAGCCCATTGCGTTCTGTCTAACGGGAAAGTATCAACATTATTTGCAACCGATACTAAATCTCCTGGCCATTCACTTGGCCTAACAATCACCCAAGAAGCGTTAACAAAGTTATCACCCCATCCATCGCCATCTGTATCATTCCATTGAGTATCGTCATTAGGGAATGCATCTCCAGTTTGGTTGTATCTTATTTGTGCACCCGTCAATTCATAATGAGTGCCTTGAATGTTGTTATCTCCAATGCCATCTCCATCCGTATCAAGCCATTGTGTGCCATCTGTAGGGAAGGTGTCCGCTCCATCATTAATTGTCCACCCAAAGTCCTCATTAGAATAACCATCACCATCTGAATCCAGGCAACCGAATCTATCTTGGGTTGAATTGCCCCAAACCGTGATACAAGCATCCGGTTGATTTGCTGGTGCTGGATTGTCTCCGAATCCATCATTATCGGTATCATCCCACTGTGTGCCATCTGTAGGGAAAGCATCGACTAAGCCATCTCCTTGGTCGGTTGTATTGTATCCATCATTATCTTCGTCTAAATCGGCATACCAGAAATAAACTCCTTCATCGTTACGACCGGCAACTGATGAGATATGTATCCCATCAGGGTGCCAAGAAATTCCATTGAAAGTTCCACATGAACTTGATTGACCTGAGCAACCTGATGACGGTCTGAAATCAAAAGCATCAACACTTGTTCCACTAACAGTATCATAGACATAGGCTGTGGAGCCACTGGCTTGGTAATATCCCATTCCGAAAACAACTTGGCTTCCATCTGGTGAGAAATCAACCGCATAGCAAGAGGTGCTGTGTGTCTTTATCCATTGTTGAGTCCAACCGCTTCCTACGCCTACTTTCATCAATTGGACTCTAGAAGAACCTTGTGAATAACCGATACATAGTGCGATATAATTTCCATCTGGGGACCACGCAATTCCATTAACTGAAGCGCTTGGACCCGAATTAGAGTATGCTTCTAAGCCAGATGAAGTGTTGACAATGAACCAATCTCCATTACCACCCATTGCTAGCATTCCTCCATCAGGTGAAAATGCAGCATCGTAAAATCGATCTTCATTGCTTGGATTATAACTGGCATCTTGCATACCAGTTGAAACATTAATCATCTTGGTTTGTCCATTTGTTCCCGAGTTGCCAGAACGTCCAATCGAAACTGCAACATGGTTACTATCCGGAGAAAATTCAACATCGTTCACTTGGTCGCCACTACCTACGTCAACACTAATTTCGCCATTGACGCTAGTGAAATTAGCGGCATACCAAATGTTGATTGCATCATTACTCATTCCTGCAGCGATATAATTGCCATCCGGGGAATATGAAACACTTGTACCAGTATTACTTGATCCGAGATTACCCGATAGTACGTTTACGAATGTTGTTGAGTTCCATATTCTTACAAATTGCCCGTCTTCAACAGTCACAACAAACTCTCCTGTTGGAGAATAATCAATGTCTGTGTAATCATTATTTGAAGAGATTACAAATTCTGTTTGGAAATTTGGATTCGGGGTTGTCCATCCATCTGTAATGTCTGAAATACCATCTCCATCTCTATCGGGGCAGCCTGTTCGGTCAACCGATGATGTACCACTTGCCCTGTCACAATCATCCACAGAATCATCAGTTCCATCCATGTCAGTATCATATGCAGTAGCAAATGGCAATAATGACATCGAAATCATGGTTACAACCAGCAGTAGGGCAATTTTTTTTGCATCTGGGGATTTCATACTACTGGCCTCGTCATTGGTATCGCGATGGGATAAAAGGCTTTGTGGTTCAATTGCTCAATAATTATCCTTGTGGACAAGATAATATTGAACATTCAAGCGAATGGTTCATGCACAAATGACTTGACCGCAACATATGAGCGGTGGCTTGCCGAAGGTCAATATTGCAGTCGTTGACCGCGTATTGCTACACCTCCTTCAACAAGACCATCAAGCCGATAGGTATGTTGTCACCTATGCATTGACTCGCCCGGGAATCGCTGACGCATGTGCGCAACACCCTCCGAATGTAAGTCGGTCAATGCGAACGCTTCTCAAAGATGAGTATGTTACTGAGCACACCCGTAGTATTCGCGGCGATGATAGGCGACAAAAAACATGGCAATTAACCGATCTTGGTCGGTTTTTTGCTAAAAAAAGAAATGATGAGTTGGGATTAACAAAGGTCTTGGTAAGAGACATTGAGGGTGAATTGCTTGAAGTTGAAGCAAAGGATGCTCCGATGAGAATTTCTGCAGATATTTCTATTCTGCAAGTCCTGCTTCATGCACAACACGAAGGAGTTCTAACATTTGGAGATATTCGCTTTGGTAAAATTAGCCAAAATGATTCTGATGAGTTGCCTAAACCTGGCCGCCTCACACCGCTTACGGGCGCTCATGCAACTTACCATACGGAGCCTCCTCCTACTCGCCCAGTTCATGGGAGGGTTGATGAAATTGCTGAATTAGATAGTTGGCATTCTCAAAGAAAACCCTGTGCAGTAGTTCATGGCATTGCAGGAATTGGCAAATCAACATTAGTTGCACACTGGTTGAAGAAAAGAATGGAAGATGACCCTCACCTCTCTATTTGTTGGTATCCTTGTCAACCTTGGGATTCAGCGCTTGGATTAGCGACAAGCTTGCTACATAGATTTGGAATTGATGAATCCCATGACCCCTATAATTTGATTGAGACTTTACCGCTGAACCCTGGTGCAAAAATGGATGTTGACACATGGAGGAGGAGATTGTTGACATATTTGACCGATGCTCATACAATTAGAGAACGCTTCAATTCCGAAAAAGGTGGACCTCCTCCATATTGGTTAATTGTAATCGATGATATTCACAATATTGTTGATGAGGCAAGAGATTTATTGGGGGCTTTGATTCAAATTTCCAAAAGCACCCCGTTAAGACTATTATTCATCAGCAGAACAACTCTTGACATCTATGATAGGAGAGATGTCCATACAAGAGATGTGGTTAGAGAACTTGCATTGAGTGGTTTAAGTATTGAAGAAACAGGCTCTTGGTTGGATGAATTAGCCAGCAACTCATCGCTTGAATTGGATGAAGTTCATGCCGCCACCGGAGGTCATCCTCTAGCATTGGAATTACTCGAATTATATGGAAACCCAACACATGATGATTGGCTGAGATTCTTAGATGAAGAGATTATTACTCATTTACCAGATGGTGAAAGAGAGTTGTTGCTAACACTTGCTGTTGCTGATAAACCAGTAGAGTGGAATAAATTGGCCAGTGCGGTCGGATGGCAAGGAGTTCCTCCTGAAAATTTGATTTCCCATGGACTATTGCTGGAGTTGGAAGAAGGTATGTGGCTTCATGAAGCTATGCGCGAACGCTTGCTGAGAGATGTTGGCAATGCTCAAAATGAGCGTAAAAAACAACTAAATTAATTCTAGAAATCATCAGCGGACATGTGTTCATCAATCCACTGTAATAGTTTAGGTTTAGGTAGTGCTCCGGCCTTATTTGAGACCATTTTTCCATTATGGTAGAGATATAATGCAGGGATTCCTCTAACGCCGAGTTTACCGGCAGTTGCAGTGTCTGAATCAGTGTTAACTTTTGCAATAAGAATCTCTCTTTCTGATGCAACTTCAGCAAGTACTGGAGCTATTGCTTTACAAGGACCACACCAAGGCGCCCAGAAATCAACTAATACCCAGCCGCCTTCATTGATCGTATCGTCATATGCCGCGTCTGTTACTGCTCTTACTTCACCCATAGGCTCACCTATCAATGTCTCAATGTTGGAGTATTATGATGCTTTGCCAATAAGAATGTGGCACTTTTTGAACAATACTCCGCAATAATATCGCGGCAAGCCTAATGAGAAGCCGACACTTGGCTTGCTTTGAGGGAGTCAATTGATTATTGCACCAAGCGTCTTAACTGCCGACTTGAGCGATTTGGCAAAAGCATGCCAAAAAGCAGTAGATGCGGGTCTTGATTGGCTACATTTAGATGTCATGGATGGCAATTTTGTACCGAATCTCACCTTCGGACCACCGGTCATCAAAGCATTACGAAAAACTCTTGGAGATGGCCCAACCTTTGATGCACATCTAATGATTTCAAATGCTGAGGAATCATTTCAGCAATATATCGATGCAGGGTGCAACCATATTTCAGTTCATGTTGAAGCCGTAACACATCTCCACCGATTAGTTACTGCAATTAGACAAGCGGGGGCAAGTGTTGGAGTTGTACTAAATCCAGCAACTCCTGTTGAGGCGGCTCTTGAGGTACTTTCAGAAATTGACTTGGTTCTAATCATGAGCGTCAATCCAGGCTTTGGAGGACAATCATTCATTCCAACTGTAGAGAAGAAAATTCGTGTTCTAAATGCAGCGATTAGCGAGCAAATTTCCGCTGGCGGCAGACCGGTTCAAATTCAAGTTGACGGAGGCGTAAAATCACACAACATCGCCATGCTAAGAGATTGGGGAGTCACCAATTGTGTTGTAGGTTCAGGACTATTCAATGATTCACGTGCACTAATTGATAATCTTGCTATTATTCACAAGGCATTAGAATGAGATTGGAGGGGTTTGATGCGCATTTTGATTGCGTCAACATTATTCCCACTTCCAACAAATACTGCGAGAGGAACTTTTGTAGCAGATCATGTTGATGCTTTGAAAAAATCAGGTCATGAGGTTAGGGTATTGAATCCTCTTCCACGAATGATGAGATACTATGAAACTGGCCGTTCAACGCTAACTGGAGTCGCAAAATCTCCGCGAACTTTTCAGCACGAGGGTCAAACAATATTTTCTCCAAGATATTGGGCATTTCCAGAAAACCCATATCCCGCATTTACAATTTCAAGCATTATAAGACGCTCTAAAAGTATTGAAAAATGGCTTGGCGAATGGCGTCCAGATGTTATTATCTCACACACCTTATGGCCGAGTGCATTTCTAGCAACACACTTAGCAAAGAGATGGGAGATTCCTTGTGTTGGCGTTGTTCATGGCTATGATTTTGATGTTGCATTATCACACAAAAATACCACAAAATCTCTACAAAAAGTATTGGCGAGAATAGACCATTTGGTATTGGTTTCGAATCGTTTGAAAACAATTGCTGTTTCCAATAATATCGATGAGAAAAATTGTAGCGTCATCCCATGTCATATCGCAGTGGAAAATGAATGGCTCAAAGAAATGAAAAATTGGCGCGGAAGGTGGCGCAAGGATAAGTTGGATTTGCTATTTCCAAGCGATGCTAGGCGCCCTGAAAAAAATCATTTCCTAGCATTGAAAACTGGTGAAGAATTGGAACGAAGAGGATGGGTTGTAGGAATTACAACGCTGAATCAACAACCGCGCAACATTGTATGGGATCGGATGCTCGTAGCCTCTGTTACCTTGATCACTTCAAAACGTGAGTCCGGCCCTTTGGTTGCGCGTGAATCAATCGCTTGTGGTACACCGGTAGTAGCAGTTGATGTAGGAGATTTAAGTGAATGGATTCCGCAAAAATTCATCGCTCAAGAATACGATGAATCAAAACTTGCTGATGCTGTTGAAGCGGCTTTGGCAGCAGATTGGACAACGGAAAAAATTGAACTGCCAGAACGATTTTCCATCACAAGTGTTCAAGAGTCTTGGGATTTACTTTTGAGTAAATTAGTGAAAAGATAAAGAAAATAGCAGGTAATGATGCTGCCAAAATCACCTCCCGATTCCATAATGAATAACTTGCTATTGCCACAGATGAAATCAATACAATCCAAGTGATAATATTCTCTTTGATAAGTGGCCAAGAGTTGCTCAAATGAATTGATAATACTAGTAAGAATAATGATGTTAATGATGAGGCAAATGCTGCAGATGCTATGGCTTGTCTAGCACCTATTTGTGAGAAATATGAGATTAATATCCAACCAGCAATACTACCGAAAAGAACTACTAATAATATGAATAGTGTGAATTTCCAAGGTTGTTTTCCTGCCTTTAATGCTGTGTAAAATGGAGTAGCTAATAGAGTCATAGACCAACCAAATAATAATATGAAAAATATGTCAACTGCCGATGCACCTAAACTTCCATCCGTATATTGTAAAGGAAACGCTATCGGCAGTAGTAACCAGACGATGATCGCTCCGCAATAGAATCCAATCGGCATTAAATTAAAGCAAAAACGAATTGATTTTTTTAATTCTAAATTGAATGCGATCTCATCATTACGGACATTCCCAAGCACAGGCAATAATGCAGAACGCATCGCTTGAGGTACTACTAATCCAGCCAACCATGCCAATTGTGAAACATGAAATAACGCCGCTGCATCAACCCCCATATGACCTGCTAAAATGAACTTCTCAATACGGATAACATATGGCAAAATTCCTAAAGTAATCGCAAATGGCATTGCTGCAAAAAATAGTTGCTTGGGACTCACCCATGAATCTCCCAAATCTTTCCAATTCCATATCTGTTCTGATAACCAGAGTGGCTTGCTTAATTTGGATAATTGAATTAATGAAAATAACCAAGAAATCGATGCTCCTGCTAACAATGCTGCTGCAAAGTATTCCACATTACCAAATCCTTTCAAAAATAATACGCAATAGAGAATTGTTGTGACTGCACGTTCAATGACTTTGGTAATCCCTTCAATTCTCGCCTCTCCTATTGCCCTTAGAGCGCTTCTTGGCGCATATGATGCAATGTGGACAATGGCGATAACTGATGTTAGTACTAACAGTGTGTATTCATTTTGCCATGAAGTGATTAATTGTGGCGTTAAGAAAAGAGTCAGTACAAAAAATGGTATGCCAATTTTTAGTTGCATTCCATAGACTCTCCAAACCGCCGGCCATACTAAATGAGGTGCTTTGACTCCATCTCTTGCCAATAATGTTGGCAATCCTAAATCCACTATTAGGAAAGTTGTAGCAAATAAATCGAGAAGGATGATGAATAGCCCGTAATCACTTGAAAATAGCGAACGTGTGAGGATAACTTGTCCAACCAAAGCCAAAAACACAGAGAATAGGTCCGCACCGGCAAGCCAAGTAGAATCTCGTTTCATGTCTGGCATGCGTAAATTGCTCTGCTGAGACATGGTTGTCGCAGTGGCTGATAAGTTTTCAAGCATCGTATTGCTAAGCACAGGTTCAAAGCCATTTGCTACAAGGCGTTAACAGAGGCGGCACTATGGTTAGCGTTGATTGGTTAACACAAGAAGTTCTAATGGCAGTCCCTAATGCAAATGTTGAAGTTATTGATTTGCATGGTTCGGGAGACCATTTTCATGTGCGTATTATTTCTGCAGAATTTGAAGGAATGCGCCCCTTACAGCGCCAAAAGCAAGTATTAGCGCATATGAAGCAACATATTCCTCACCCAGTTCATGCTCTTGATTTGAAGTGTATGACCCCTGCACAAGCAGAGACTGCTGGTGAAACAGCATTTGACCCTCATGGCGGTGGACAGGGAGTCCATATTCGCCGTATTCAGAAACAAAAGAAGGAATGATAAACATGCAATGGACAGATGAAGAATTACAAGCAATAGTCGATGAACACGCTTTGGTGTTGTTCATGAAAGGCGACCCAAATCAACCTCAGTGTGGATTTTCAAATAGGGCGGCTCAGGTTATGCAGTCTTTTGGAGAGCCGTTTGCTGCAGTAAATATTCTCAGCGATCCAAGAGCGATTCCATCGGTTTGTGCTTGGTCTGATTTCCCTACAATGCCACAAATTTTTGTTCATGGTGAATTGATTGGAGGATCTGACATTGTGTTAGAAATGTTTGAAGACGGTTCGCTCAAAGAAATGTTTGATGCAGGTCGCTCTGCTTGACATATTCGCCTAATTGTTTTTGATACAGAATTAACCGCGGTGATATGATGGGAGACGATTCACGACGCTTGGTGCTTGACGGCGGCGCGCCAATTGTTGATTTTGACACCAAGGCTTTCAAGCCAATTCCACAGTCTGGTATTGATTTAGCTATTTCAAAAATGAACTCGGGCGTGATGTACCGATATCAGCCTAAAAACAAAGAAGAATCAATCACTGCTAATTTTGAACGGAGTTTCGCAAATTACATGGGCGTAAAGCATGCTGTTGGCACTAATTCTTGTGGCTCTGCAATGTTCATCGCACTCAATATTGTAGGAGTTCAACCGGGTGATAAAATTCTCACTAATGCATTTACTTTCCACGCAGTTCCTTCGGTAATCCACCACGCTCGTGCAGTTCCTGTACTGGTTGAAAGTAATCGAGAATGGGGGATGGATGCGCAAGACCTCGACAAGAAAGCAACAGAAAGTGGAGCAAAGGTTCTGTTGATGTCCTACATGAGAGGACATGTTCCTGATATGGATGCAGTGATGGAGGTTGTCAAGAAACATAACCTCATCTTCATAGAAGATTGTGCCCATGCTTATGCTACTCTTTGGAATGGTCAATTGCTGGGAACTTTTGGTGAAATTGGTTGCTACTCAACTCAATCCTCGAAAGGATTGAGTGCAGGAGAAGGAGGAATTTTCATCTCCAATAATGATGAATACGCTGCAAAAGCGGTTCTTTACGCTGGTTCATATGAGAAATTATGGACAAAGCACTTTGACCTTGACCCTGAAATAATGAACCGATTACAAAACCAAATACCTGGATATTCAATGCGTATGCAAGAAATTACTGCGGCTATGTTAACCCCACAAATTGAAAGATTACAACATATCAAAAAGATACATGTTGAAAATTGGACTTTACTCAATTCACTTATTGGACATCATAATAACATCGAGATTCCAATGCCATTACCACAAGTTGACAGTTTCTGTGACACCATGCAATTCCACTTGACCAACTTGTCACGAGAACAAGCGGACCAATTTATTGATCTGATGAAATTAGAGGGTATTTCAATGCAAATATTCGGTGCAAAGCGCAACGCCAGAGATTATCGTCAGTGGGAATATATTGAAGCTCACAAGCAAGAGTTAGGAGATACCATCGCCAATATTGAATTTGCTTGTGATTTATCGCTTCAACCTCATTTGACGAGTGATAATATTCGAGTCATCGCTCAGGTAATGAATGAAGTATTGGCCTATATCAATAATCAATGATTAATCATACTGGGCGTCCGACTGCATAGGCTTTCCAGCCTTTGGAAGTCAAATCATCTAAGTTCAATACTCTACGACCGTCATAGATGAGTGGTGTACGCATTTGCTTAACCAATGTCGCCCAATCAAGGGAAAGGCAGGCGTTATGTGCAGTAACAAGAACAGCCATATCATAGCCATGTGCATCACCAATTTCAGAAATCACTTCAACACCTTCTGGATACATGTTGTCGTCCAAATGAGGATCCCATGCACCAACTGCAATTCCTTTAGCCATCAAAGTCTCCGCCAAAGGCTCAGCAGGAGTTTCTCTCGGGTCGCCTACTTCGGCTTTGTATGACCATCCAAGCAAGAGTACTTTCGCTTCTCCTGCAGGAACTCCTGCATTCCACATCAAGTCGCTTAATACTCCAGCAACGTGGCTAGGCATCGAACGATTTACCGCTCGTGCAGCAGTGATTAACCCCGCTGGAACGCCAACATCAGCAGCTCGCTGAATCATGTAATAAGGGTCCACTGGAATACAATGGCCTCCAACGCCAACACCTGGAGTATAACGATGGAAATTCCATTTGGTCGCTGCTGCTGAAAGAACATCTTCAACATCGACATCTAAGGCTGGGAAAATCCGGGCAAGTTCGTTAACTAATGCAATGTTAATATCGCGCTGTACGTTTTCAATAACCTTTGCAGCCTCTGCAACTTCGACTTTTCCTACATAACGAACATCCTCTGTTGTTAATTTTGAATACAACTCAACAAGGCGTTGGCCCACTTTTGGATTTTCACAACCTATTACGCGTGCAACTTGTCGAACGCCGTGTGCAGGATCACCGGGGTTGAAGCGCTCGGGACAATAAGCAATGTCAACGTCTTCACCAATAACAAGTCCCAATTCCTCAATTATTGGCATCCATGTTTGAGCAGTCACTCCCGGATAAACGGTGGATTCGAGAACAACAATAGTCCCTGAACCTTTTGGAATGGCTTCAAACACAGCGCGTCCAGCCGCTTCAACGAAGGATAGGTCTGGTTTGAGATCATGTGTAATTGGCGTTGGAACAGTCACTAATACGACATCGCAATGAGGAACCGCTTCTGCAGTAGAAATAGTAATATTCCAATGTGCTGCTCCTGGAGATGGAACAATGTCATCCACATCGGGGTCTCCAGTGGGGTTCTTTCCTAATCTAATCATGTCAATGGTTCGCGGCGATACATCAACGCCCCAGACTTCGAATCCAGCATCATGAAAACCGATTGCTGTAGGCAAACCCACATAACCGAGACCTATCACTCCTACCGTTGACATAGGTTGTCTGCCCATGACCTCGTGCCATAGTTGGTGTTCATGAAACCATTG
>ERZ1046148.177-NODE-177-length-39415-cov-10.281148_pt1 | contig 39415 bp, 22 predicted proteins | sample MGYA00383090_ERZ1046148 | MGnify/ENA primary metagenome ERZ1046148 (study PRJEB29581, sample SAMEA5548360) | metagenome | biome: marine; feature: coastal; material: water | depth 25 m | study: Short-term variability in the microbial, nano- and picoplankton... | reverse complement strand
TCGGATTCTAAATCCAGAGACCATACCAAGGATGTTTGCGAGAAATATGGAGCGACATGGATTGAAGATCCATCGACAAACAGAGCCGATGCGTGTAACTTCGCACTTCGACAGATGGACCATGACCTTGTGCTGTTCACTGATGATGATACGGTACCGCCACTCGACTGGGCTGAGAAACTTATCCGCTGGTTCAAAGATCCAGAAGTTGGCGCAGTTGGAGGTCCAAACTTTGCTCCTGATGATGACCCATTTGGAGCAAAATGTGCTGATGTTGCATTCTGTACCAAGTTCATGACAGCTGGAACACGCTATGGAGCTCAACCAAGAGGCGAGTTGGTTCCTATTACTCATAATCCAGGCGTCAACTGTGCTCACCGAATGGAGAACCTTCGTCAAGTCAATTTCTTTGAACCAGGTTGCATTGGTGCAGAGGATGTTGTTCTGGATGCAAAAATTCAGAGAGAAGGACACAAACTCTTCATCGATCCATCAAATGTTATGCCTCATCGACGACGACGCCCATTCAAACCTTACATGAAACAGATGAGGAATTATGGATACACTCGAATGGTTGCCAACAAGCGATGGCCAGAAATTGCTACATGGTCGCATACGGCCATTGGGTTCTTCCCTTGGCTCACCGCAGTGGCTATTTTGACGCTCGTTGCTGGAATCGCAACCGGTGGAGCGACGGACTATCCGTGGTTTTCCCTTGATGGTGACTGGACTTTGCCTCGATTAGCTGTACATGGGACTCTCGGCCTGATGGGCTTTTACATCGGACTTTCTTGGCTCGGTGCTGCAATTGGAACGAGCCCTCATCGATCGATTGGAACTGTTGCACTTGCCCCACTCTTTGTCTTCCTCGCACACTGGGCATATGGACAGGGTGTGAACAAAGCATGGAGAGAAGTCCGTAAAACAGGCGGAGCTGCTGGTGTGGGCCGTCAGATTGATGACCGTGAACGTACGCTCTGAATGGAAACCACTGCTTGACATCATAACTTAGCACAAGGCCTTTGTAATCTCATTCAGAAGGCCAAGCATGCCTGAACAGAATCATAATGATGTTTCTGACCAGGAAGAGATATGGATGTCAATTCGAGCCATACTCTCTATCTTGAGAGTACTCGTCCTTGTATCAACAATTGTTGTTTCTGAATTCTTTGAAGATCACTACATTCTCGATTTGACTGTAGCAATATGGTCCCTCATCGTAGGAATACCCTTATTTTTCCTCATCTCATTACTTATCATGTGGGGAAATAGAACATTCATACCAATATCTGCAAAAGAACAGATTGAAACTGTTCTGCGACCAATTCTTGAACGAAGGTAATCACAAACCAGCCATATCGCCAGTTTGAATAATCCATTGACTGGAATAAACACCCTTGTGCTCCAGCAATTCATCGTGCTTTCCACGTTCAACAACTGCACCGTCAACCATTGCTAGAATCTCATTGGCGTTACGAATGGTACTCAGTCGATGAGCAACCGCAATGGTCGCTCTTCCAGAACCTGTGCTGAGGAGATTCTCCTGAATACGTCGTTCAGTTTCAGCATCTAATGCACTTGATGCTTCATCGAGAATCAACAAAGATGGTTTCTTCAACAATGCCCGAGCAAGAGAAACTCTTGCACGCTGTCCACCACTCAGTTTTGCACCTCTGTCGCCGACCATTGTCTCCATTCCGTCTTCTAATTCCTCAACAAATTCAAGGGCACCTGCAAGTTCAAGTGCAACGCTTAGATCTTCATCACTCGCTTCTTGGTTATATCTTACGTTGTCTCGGATTGTTCCGTAGAATAGGAATGGATCTTGGCTAACGAAACCAATCGCATCACGTACACTTTCAAGCGTGTAATTGTTGATATCATTTCCGTTGATCAAGACCTCTCCACTATCCGGTACGTAGTAGCGCATGAGCAGTTTCAAGATGGTTGTTTTACCCGCGCCAGTGTGACCCATGACTCCAAGGAATTGGCCTCCTGCTACTGAGAATGAGATTCCGCTGAGAACCTTTGTCGACGTGTTTGGATATGTGAAATGAACATCCTTGAATTCAATCGATTCAATTGGGCCAAGAAGTGCAGTAGCATCATCGGCATCAACAATTGTTGGTTCCAAGTCAATGGCTGCAAAGACTCGTCTTGCGGCAGCTTCACCACGCTGTAGTTGATTCACAAGAATTCCAAAGATGAACATCGGCATGGTCATACGAGTACTGATGAGGAGAAATGTTACAAGTTGCCCTGTTGTTATTTCTCCTTCCTTGGCAAGCCATCCACCTGCTGTAACAAGAAGACCGAACGCAATACCAGCAACAACGTAAATCATCGGAACAAATCGATTACGATCTTTGCTTGCTTCCATTGCTTGTTCTTTATAGGAACCTGATTCTCGTTCAACACGTCGTGCTTCCCATGATTCAGCATTATAGGCTTGAACAACTGCAATGCCTGAAATAAGATTTTCCAAAACTGCAGTAATATCTCCTGTTGATTCGCGTTGTTTCCTATACTTGCGCTGTACGCTTGTAGAGAACCAATAGACGATAGGAACAATCAAAATAATCGGTCCAAAAAGGACAATGGCGAGTTTCCACGACATGAAAACAAGAATAAGAAAAGCGGTGAGGAAGGTTACGACTATCCGTATAATTGATGTTGAAGAATCTGAGACAACGTCTTCAAGTTGATTTACGTCACTTGATAGAACTGACATAATCTGTCCTGTTTGCCTCATATCGTAATACGATGCTTCCATTGCAATGAGTGAACGAGTTGCATCCATCCGTAAATCGTGTTGAATCTTGTACCCTAGCGTTTGCCATGAATACTCAGAGATACCTTGGAAAATTGCAAGACAAAAGAATCCGAGGAAAATCAGAACACCATATCCAATTGCTGGATCACCACCAAATGAGGTCACGAAATCCTGAATGATTTGTGGTCCTGACAGAACATCACCTGTGAAATAATCAACCGCTAAACCAATCGCTACGAATGGCATTAAATCGAAGAAACGGGCTGTTGCATTACCAAGTACACCTGCCAAAACCCTCCCTGGATACCGCTTCGCATAAGGTGCAACACGCCAGATTTGACGACCAAGAACCTGCGATTTTTCGTTGATTTCCGATGGTGCCATCGAATCCTGAGGTGCCCCGCTTCTTCCTCTCATGTCCGGGGCTACAGCCCATTTCCTTTGAATCCTCGTAAATTGAAAAACACGATTGTATGCAAATCATTCATGAGTGACCGATGGTAAGACATCATCATGGCGGCTCAACGCATACGCGTTTCTTTCTTCCTCGTCTCGATTATGCTGGTTCAGTTAATGGCTCCATTGACATCGTCAAGCAGCACTCAACCGGGAATAATTATCGAGACAAATGCTGAACTCGACATCCTCAGCCAGTTGGGAATCAATCCCACTAAAGCCCATGCAGAAGGATGGTATGGTGCTGAAGATGGTATCGGAACGATTGACTTGTTGTATAGAGATGCAACCGTTACATCCGTCGATGATTGGCCCATGCGCACCCAAGAGAACATCCTCAGTGGATTTTACATCCTCACTCATACCTATCCGGTTCCAACTGGATGGGAGGGCGAACTAAAGGAGGCTGGAATTGATTGTTTCTCATACATACCCGATAACGGATTCCATTGTAAATTGAATAAACATTCAACGAAACAGCTTGATTCGTTAGAAGTCGAAGGAATAGTAAAACTCGATCCTACAGACAAAATACGAACAAGACTCTCAAAAGCTCTCCTAGGGCAAAATATCGGCCCATCGACTCACTATTATCACGGTGAATACGCTCCGATTCATCTCGCACTAAGCGGAAATGAATTACCAGCAGGAATTCATGAAAGAAATGACATTGAAATAACATATCATGTCGGCCGCTTTGCAACGATGGATATCAAGCAATCCTCTTCTGCATTATCGTGGCTTGCAAATCAAAACGAAATCGAATGGATTGAGGAAAAGCCTTGGTTTGAATTCCAAAATGATGTCGCTGATGAAGTGATGAAAGCAGACCATTTGTGGGATCAAAGCATTATGTCCAGTATCGATTCCTCTTGGAACAACCTAGACGGAACAGGAATTATCGTGACAGTTGCCGATTCAGGACTTGATAGCGGAGTTAATGATTCAACCATGCATGCTGACTTCTCCGATCATATTCTTGACATCGTTTCTTGGGGCATGACAAGTTCACAAGCAAGCAGTTGTGGAAGTGTTGCAGATGATGGGCCATCAGATATTGATGGCCACGGAACCCACGTTGCGGGTTCTGTTCTCGGTGATGGAACAAACTCATCTGGCACAATCAGAGGCTTAGCACCAGAAGCGCAATTGTATTTCCAAGCAATAGGGGCGTGGTGTGCGAACAATCCAACAACTCCAAGAGATTATCGATATTCGTTAAATGGGCTCCCTTCAAACCTTACAGAACTTTTCAAGCAAGGTGCAGACAATGGGTCAAGGGTCCACACAAATTCATGGGGAAGCTCAGTAAACGGAGCCTATACCACTTCATCAATGCAAGCCGACATCTCAGCCCGCCAATATTCAAACATGACAATTCTTTTCTCTGCAGGAAATAGCGGAATAGATGACGATGATGACGGAGAAGTCGATCTTGATTCTCTCGGCGCACCTGCCAGTGCAAAGAACGTACTAACTGTCGGTGCAAGTGAAAATAATCGGCCCACCCTAACAAGTACCTGGGGGTCAACCAAATATTCTCCTCCTGTAAGCACAGATAGGCTCGCAGATAACGTCAGTGGATTAGCAGCATTCTCAAGTCGAGGACCAACTGATGACAACCGTTTGAAGCCAGATATCGTCGCTCCCGGAACCTTCATTCTCTCGACATTAACCAGATACAACACTCAGTCTGTTGGATGGATGGCCTACAACTCGTCATATGTTTACATGGGAGGAACAAGCATGTCAACTCCATTGACTGCAGGAGCGACCGCCTTATTGCTTGAACATTTAATTTACAACCTTGGCCATCAAGACCCTAGTTCCTCCTTAATCAAAGCCATCTTTGCAGTCAGTGCGACCGATATGGTTGGGCAGTATAATTCTGCAACCAACGGCGCTGGAGAATCAACTCCAAACGACCATGAAGGATGGGGGCGAGTCGACCTAAGAAATGCATTGAATACGACGTTTATCGAAAATGAAAGTGTTACCACCGGAGTTAATCGCGGATGGAGTTTCAACGTCCCTGCATCCGCACCAGACCTTAACATAGCCCTTTCATGGATTGATCCTGAAAGCACCCCTATAGCAGGTGTAAACCTCGTGAACGATCTCGATTTGGCCATCAAAGACCCATCGGGAACGTGGACTGAACTTTCCAACAATATCGATACTCTGAGAGGATTGAAAGTTGCTAACCCTGCCCAAGGTACTTGGGAAGTCCATGTCAATGGTACGAGTGTGCCTCGTGGACCCCAGTTTTTCTCACTGGCTTTGAATCAAGAAACAACGTTGGTTAATCTCACTGAGGATGAAGACTTCGACGGTGTCATCGACGATGACGATGATTGTGTTAGCACATACGGCACATCAACTGTTGATAGAGAAGGATGTCCTGATAGTGATGGAGATGGTTATTCAAATCCAGACAGTGTTTGGCTCGTTTCGAATGGGGCTGATGCATTCCCATCAGAACCCACACAATGGGCTGACCAAGATTTCGATGGTTACGGTGACAACGGCGTTGGTTTCCAACCAGATGCATGCGTCTCTATACTCGGCAACTCAAGTCTAGATCGATTTGGATGCTTAGACGATGATGGCGATGGATACTCCAACAATGATGGCGTTTGGCTTGTTGCCAACGGAGCAGACGCTTGTAACCTAGTGAAGGCTTTCTCATCACGCGATAGAAATGGTTGTCCTGACGAAGACGGTGATGGTTCTTCTGACCCAGACCCGACTGGGATCAACGGTTCAGTTTGGACTGTTGCCAACGGAGCTGATGCATTCTTGGGAGATTCAACCCAATGGGTAGATACGGATGGTGACGGATATGGTGATGAACCAATGCCTGCAACTCAGGGAGATTCTTGTGCATCTATTGCAGGAACCTCATTTGAAGATAGGTTTGGATGCCTTGACTCGGATAGTGATGGATATTCAGATGGAGATTTGACTTGGACAAGTGCAGAAGGTGCGGACGCTTTCCCATCTGAACCGAGCCAATGGGCTGATCAAGATGGTGATGGCTACGGAGATAACTCAACAGGCGCAAACGCTGACAATTGTCCAACTACCTTTGGAACTTCAACTGAATTAGGAAATCTTGGTTGTTCTGACCTCGATAATGATGGCTTTGCTGATGGCGATGATGCATTCCCTAACGACTCAACCCAATGGGCAGACGCTGATGGCGATGGATTTGGCGATGAGCCTACAGGAACCAATCCAGATCAATGTCCGACTGTTTCAGGAACCTCCGTAACTGACCGATTTGGATGCCCTGATTCGGATAACGACGGGACTTCTGATGAGGATTTGTTAGGTACGAATGGCCCAATATGGACCATTGCAGATGGTGCTGATATTCTTCCAAACGACGCTTCGCAGCAAGCAGATACCGACCTTGATGGATTCGGAGACAATCCTACTGGTACAAATGGAGATGCTTGTCCTGCAGTGGCTGGAACGTCCACAACCGATAGAAATGGCTGTCTCGACACGGATGGTGACGGCTATTCTGATGCTGATGGCACGTGGAGTATCGCTCAGGGAGCCGATGCATTCCCAAGTGATTCAACTCAATGGGCTGATTCTGATAACGATGGATTTGGAGATAACCTAACGGGTTCAAATCCAGATGACTGCCCTATGCAGAGCGGTAATTCAACCGTTGACCGAATTGGCTGCCCTGACCAAGATGGTGATGGCATCTCTGATGCTGATGGACTCTGGAATGTTTCTCAAGGCGCAGATGCATTCCGCTATGATAAGACTCAATCGGCGGATCAAGATGGTGATGGATTCGGAGACAATGCCTCTGGAAATCTTCCTGACGCTTGCCCCACCGAGTTCGGAGATTCTTGGCAAAACAATACCTTTGGATGTGTGGACTTTGATCAAGACGGATGGGCTGATAGCCAAGACAAAAAGCCTGATGACCCGACTCAATGGTCTGATGTCGACGGCGATGGGTATGGAGATAATCTCGGAGGAACCACTCCAGATGCATGTCCTGGAACTATCGGAAATTCAACGCAAGGAAATCGATACGGCTGTGTTGATTCCGATGGTGATGGATGGGATGATACAATCGACGAGTTACCTGCTCTCAAATATCAATGGCTTGACCAAGATGGCGACGGCTTTGGAGACAATGCTACAGGGCCACAACCCGATGTCTGTCCGGGAGTACCAGGAACATCGACCATCGATCGGCACGGTTGTATCGACACAGATGGTGACGGTATCTCAGATGACAATGATGCTTTCCCAACAGACCCTGGTCGATCCTCAGATGTTGATGGCGATGGTTATGACGACCTTGAAGATGGTTGCATGTTAATTGCAGGCAATTCCACGTTGGACCGATTTGGTTGTATTGATTCTGATGGTGATGGTTACTCTGATGAAGATGCCCAATGGAACGCATCTAACGGTTCTGATGCATTCCCATTCGAAGCAACGCAGAATGCAGATCAGGACAACGATGGGTTTGGAGACAACTCTACTGGATTCGAAGCAGATGATTGCCCCACAACACAGGGCAGTTCATTCAGAGATACATTCGGTTGTGCTGACGAAGATAACGATGGCATGTCTGATGTTAACGATGATTTCCTAGGGGATACAACGCAGTGGACGGATTCGGATTCGGATGGATTTGGCGATGAAATTAATGGAACAGAAGGTGACTTCTGTCCTTCGACGTCAGGTACCTCAACCAATGACGTCCATGGTTGCATTGACACAGATTCAGATGGTTATTCCGATCTCAATGACGTTTGGCCAAATGACGCTACTCAATGGTATGATGACGATATGGATGGATTTGGCGATGAGAATTCCGGTACAGCTCCTGACCAATGTCCTGACGAATATGGTACTGCTTATCTTGGAACATTACAAGGATGTCCAGATACAGATGGTGATGGTTATGCAGATTTAGAAGACGCATTTCCTCTACATGATTCTCAATTTTTAGACTCTGATGGAGATGGATGGGGAGATAACGAAACATCGGGCGCCCACAAACCTGATCATTGGCCAAATGATCCTTCACGAAACGCTGGAGAAGCAACACTCGTATGTTTACCGGACAGAGTCACAATTGATTCAGTCACAGGATCTAGTTTCGTGTTTACATGCACAGTCACCACCACAATGGGTGATGGTTTCACGGTACGTATTGACTGGCAATCATCCAGCAGCGTAAATGCTGAAACAAGTTCCCAACTGATGATTTTCAATACTGGATCAGAAACATCTCAACAGAAGATTTTCACTGGCCAAGCACTTTCAGAAGGGGCACATGACCTCATCTTGACCGTTACAGAACCTGGTGCAGAGATTGCGATGGATACTGCATCAATACGACTGAATGTGTACAACAGTTCGGTTTCATCTGAGGCTGAAGACGAATTCACATGGGATACAATTCTAGATTCTACAATATTCCAAGTTTTTGCAGCCATGATTGTCTTTGTGTTCTTGTTTGGAATGTTAATCATTCGTGGCAAAGTTCGAAGAGTCAAAGACGAGGAACAACGCAAAGCCCAAGCAGCTCAAGTTTTGTACAACCGTATGATGTCTGACCAAGATGTTGTTCAGCGAAGAAGAGTTGAGTTGGGTTATGACGCAACTATGCTTCCACCTGACGTGAAGTGAACAAATTTGACCGATGCGCTCAAAGAGGAGAGATTGTTCGCAGAGACTACCACAGTGCGGATATGGTGAAGTGGTTATCATCTGAGGTTTCCAACCTTATGTCGTGGGTTCGACTCCCGCTATCCGCACCTCCATTGACAAAGCCTATGAGTGAATTGCGAACAGCGATTAACATGCAGACGTTGAAAGCCTCCAAAGGCCTCTTTCTTGTCCTACTCATGCTACTTGCTTCTTTGTCAGGATGTTTTGGTGAAGAAAGTTCAGAAGATCAACCAACTGCCTCATCGGTTTTCCAAATTGATTTCTCACCTCCAGAAGATGTAACACTTCGAACTGGCGAGTGGCACGAGTTCATTCTAGAAGGAAACGGTCGCTCACTATCTGTGCCAACTGGAGTTATGCTGTTCGTTAACGGTTCAATCCTTCCAAACGGGTACGTGACCGTAACAGGCGATCAAATCAACGGCAAGTTCCTCCTCACCCCCTACGTCGAGGAAGCCAAACTCACCATCGTCCATCCAGACGGTACTGGTGAAGCATTGGAAATGCCTATCACAAATGGAACTCCGATTGTAAACGGTGAAGAATGGCTTGACAAAATGGAATTTATTACGAGTGTTTGCACAGATTCAACCGAATGCGGTGGATACATCAACCGCTGGATGGGGACTCCAAATCCAGCATTCGAACGAGCTGCTTCCTTTTTCCAAGGCCATTTTGAAGGATTGGGTTACGAGACGCATATTCTGCGAGTTACCGATCACGGAAATCCAACAGAACCTGAGAGTTTGAACGTCATTGCTTGGAAGGAAGGACGCGACGATTCTTGTGTCCAAGGAATGGGCGCACACATGGATATTGCACCGCCTGGTGGACCGCCAGGAGGCGGTACATACGAAGGAGCGTACGATAACACGGGAGGAACTGTTAGCATGATGCTCTTCGCTAAAGCATTCGTTGAGATCGAAGTCGAATGTGACACTTTCCTCGCCCTTTGGTCTTCAGAAGAAGAAGGACTACGTGGATCAAGTGCCTTTGCAAACAACGATTGCGATTATTGCTTACCAACAGACAAAGAACTTCGTTTCTACATTAACATGGATATGATGGGAATATCTTATCCTGCAATAAAACCAACTGGAGAGCCTTATCCTTACCATGCTTGGTCCGGACCAGATATTGATCCAGAAGTACAAGATGTTGAGATAACTACCGTTCTTGACCATGTTCACAGAGATATCCTTGGAGCACCGATGGACATGCGAATCGAAGGTACCTATGGTGCAGGTTGCGACCAACACTGGCCTGAACATGAAGACCTAGTCATGGATGTTCACGAGGATACTTTTGGTCGCTCTGACCACGTCACCTTCCGAGACCTTGGGGCTCAAACAATTTTTCACCTTGGGGCATATGATTCTGATTACAGCGCATACCACTCTCCCGATGACACTCTTGACAACATGATCGAGGTAGTTGGTGGAGAAGATGAACTCAAGAAGAGTATGGAATTCGTGATGTGGGCTGCAATGCTTGAATTTATGATCGCAGATCAGACACCTGAAGTTCGCAATGTCAATGCTTGATTTTGAGAACGACGTTTTTTGAACTCGAGGTCGTTCCAATACATATGGAGGATGAAACTAAAGAGACGTTGACTCTCTATCAGAGGGTTATTCAATCGCCTTTTCTCCATCCCGCAGCACTCATACTTGGTGCAATTATCGCTTTAGCTGAATCGATTTATTTACTGCTTCTCGGGGAACCTGTTCAAAATGCGATATGGCCACAAGCGATACGTACGCTTGCTTGGACATTCTTCTTGCGTCAACACATCGCTGCAATCGCAATCGTATCAGCATTCATTTTGGGTTCAAGCATATGGATTGCTCTTCGAAAGCAGAAAGGTACAGATTTACATCCGTTAGCAATCATTGGGCTCCTGATGTTGATCGGGGCTGTTTTAGCATCCTGGATCATCTTCCTCCTCATGGATATTCGTTACATCCGTGGAGCCTTCTTACTCCTTCCGACCATTTACGGTGTTCTTCTACTAGCTGCTGCAATTGCAGTACGGGGATCTCCTCATCTTCCTAAACGAGAACAAAGCAAGACTGAGAAAACATACTCAATCCTTCATCTATGCACAATATTCTTTGCTGCTTGGCTTGTTATGCCGGGCATACCTGCTCTGATTGGAATAGCTCCTTCCCCACCAGACGCACCGACTATGGGCTATGGAGCACAACCTGGACCGTTTGACTCCACCAGTGTTCAATATCTCTATCCAATTCCTGAACTCGTATCAGACATCCAAGGACCTACTGAAGAAGATATTGATTTCTCAGTTTATCTCCATCTCCCCCAACTTCCTGAAGACCCCGGCATTGAAGGCGTACCGCTAGCAATCCTGCTCCACGCATTCAAGAACCCCTCTCTCGATTCTTACACGGATTGGATCGACCATTTGGTTGGAAAGGGCATGGTTGTTGCCTACATCCAATATCCAACAGATGTCCGTCCCGAAGAAGCAGATACATTTACTCTCGTTGAAGAAGATGGTATGTCAAATTGGCCACACCATGTCCCGAGAATGCATGCTCTTCAATCAGCAATGAATCTGTTGCAGGAACGTATTGATGATTCAACAAGGGACAGTTTTGTTAATGAAACATTAGGAGATCTTAGGATCCTGCCACAGCATTTGTGGATAGGAGGGCATAGCCTTGGGGGTGCATATTCACTTCAGGTCTTACAAATGGCTCAACATAAGCAATGGGGGAATGAAACCCTTGTTGTCGATACAGAGATGGCTGCAGCAAGGCCTGTCCAAGAAGAATGGTTACCAAACTACACAAATCTGCCAGAAAATACTCTTGTCCATCTTGTCGTGACTGAAGATGATATGACAGTTGGGCAATGCGATAGTGTGCACCACATTGAATTGTTTGGTGATGTCGATGACAATCATACACTGCTGATCTACATACCAAGCGATCGTTATGGATTTCCTCGGCTTGTTGCAACACATTATCTTCCTGCAAATGAAGCCCACGATACTCTTGCTGATTGGGCATTTTATCGCAGAATCGATGCGCAAGCAGATTGGGTGGTAGCACACAGCAGAGGTGACTTGAATACTGCTGACTTTGCCTATGTAAATCTCATTGACACACCGATGCTCTCAGACATGGGCAAATGGTCTGATGGAACCCCCGTATTGCCACTACAAGTCTATTCTAATCCATCAGAAAGTGGCCTTTTTGCATCTTGTTTCTGAACAATCGTTTATTCGTGAGAAGAGATGATTTTGTCTATGGAAGAACATGAGGGCGACTCCAAATCCCTCATTAAACTGATTTCCACATCAACAATAATCGCCTCCATGTGCTGTTTACCGAGTGTAATACTGGTCATGTTTGGTTTAGCGAGCATAAGTAGCGCTGCTGCACTCTCCGACACATTGTACTGGGGGACAGGCAGCTACTGGTGGTTCAGACCGACAATGTTGGGATTGTCAGGTCTCTTCGTAATCACAGGTCTTGTTATGTATTTTCGAAACCGTGGAATCTGTACATTCGATGACGTCAAACGACAAAGAAGGAAGGTTGTGAACACGTCTCTTTTGGTAATCGTGATTGCATACGCGACGTACTTGTTGTTCAATTATGTGATTCTTACTGAAATTGGAATCCTGTTCGGATTAGAATGGGAATCGAGCAGATTTTGGAATAAGTGAATCAAGTATTGTTTCGAGTAGTAGAACATCCCACGCCCCATGATTCTCCAGAATTCATTGCATCTCTCGTTGCTTCAAGAAGAGCCTCTTCGGGAGATCGTATTGGAGTGGAATCCTTTCCGTAAGCAAGCATGATTTTATGAGTCCTATTCGTATAATTTTTCAATTGGATTTTTGAATTTCCAATTGAAATTTCATTATTCAAGTCTCCAATTGGAATTTCGATTTCACGAGGGTTAAAATGCATCCCCATTCGAAGGGCTTTCTGAATGGCTTCCTTCCCGGTCCAAGCCAATAATGGATCAAGTTCTCCTTCATTCAATCGTACCAATTCTTTTCCTTTCGCCATCATATCAAATACTGCTGGCTTGGGTGGACGATTCAATGGTTCAGCATCGAGTCCAATTGTCCAACCTTCTTCGATAAGAGCAACACATGCAAGACCGTCACTGTGTGAGATCGATATACTGGGCAAAGGATACTGAACCCACATCCCATGAATGACCCTAAGGTATGGAGCTCGTTCTTCTGTCCTTGAGATCATCAAAGTTGAGAGGTCGCTAAGCCCCCATTCGTGCAATGCTTGTTCAAGCAACCATCGGGCACTGAGGTGCTCATCTCTTCGCTTATCAGTCTTGAATGTCCGAAACTCATCCCAATCAATTAGTGTCAGTAAAGAAGGGTCCATTTCCCTTATTTGACAAGTCGCAACAAGTAAACGAATATTATGTTCCGTTTCGATGAAATCGAATTCGGCGTTCAACACATCACCCTCAGCGTTCGAGTGTGAATTTTTGATCCTCAGGGACAGGTGCCATTGCCTTCAATCGAAGCCCCTTCAGTGCTACAACAGGAGCATCATCATCACCGATAATCAACACGTCATGAACCGTCACTCCAGCGTCTTCAACGTGAGTACGTACAGATCGTAAGCGTAACTTCTCATTTTTCTCAGGAACACGGAGCATTGTTGACCAATCGATTCCAACAGGTAAACTACTGAAGCCTTCGGATTCCATTGCAACGAGTCCTGCATTCTGGAAACCTGCTTCAATAAGCATAGGTAAAGCTTCGAGAAGCACATCCTCTCCTTCTCGCTCTAGAGCAAATTGATCCGTTGCAGGGAGTTGGTGTCGCATCAATGCGATACCATCCACACCAGGTTGGTTTGAGTCACCTATGCCTCGCAATACACCACCATGAGATTGGAATCGAGGTCCATGGAAATATCTCAGATAGATAAATGAGGCATGATGTTCAAGTCGTCCTTCTGGAGGAATTCCAATCGAAGGGAGTGCTGTTATTTCGGATTCTAGGAACCCACTGAGGTCTTCTGACTTGGATACAAGTCGAACAGTTGCTTGATGGTGTTCACGTTCACCAAACACAACACCATCGGAGTTGGTTAAATCGGATACAAGTTTACACGAGACCCAGGTGACATCTCCTTCTGTACGCTCGACTGAAGTAAGAACTCGAACAATCATTGAACTTTTCATTACCTTTACAGGTAATCCGAATTTCACATTCTCGAAGCCAGCGAGGCAGGTGTGTGGGCAAAGCAGCAATGCATTCTCAGCAAACATTTCCAATGCCATAACACCAGGATGGTACGGAACACCATCAATGGCGTGATCTGATAGGAAGGGATGATCAGCAACAGATAGCGTGCTTTGTGTCATCATTGAATCTTCTTCATCAACGGAAAGCACCTTGTCGATGAAAGGGAAACGGGAAGGGTCTGCAATCAGAGAGGCCATGTCTCCAGATAACATCAGAGGCGCTTCTCTAAAGGAATCAAAACGATCCATTAGCCCCAATGAACCACAAGCGATGACTCGTCGCTTTCCACCACGTAATGCTTCATCAACAAATATCTGAACGCCTACTTCAACTGGAAGAGTTTCAATCCCTGCTTCTTCGAAGACTGCTTCGATCGAGCCACGAGTTGCCATTCCAACATCTCTCCAACCAGTCCATCCAATTGCAACTGCACGACAATCGCCCTTTGCTGTAAGGCGTGCCATCTCAGCATCAAGTATTGAGTTCGCTGCAGCATAGTCTGTTTGACCTCCGTTACCGAATCGCCCCGCAACCGAAGTGAAACTGGTTGCAAACCTCAGGGAACCGTCAGATGCTGTTACAGCACCCATTAGCGCAGCCCATCCATCGATTTTAACTCGGACAACATTGTCGAATGTTTCCCATGATTTATCGCCAACAAGTTTGGAATCCTCGAGACCAGCACCATGCACAAGGCCGGTGATTGGCTGAGAGAGAGAAGCGCCAAGAGCCCGTAGTCCATCCAAATCGGTCACGTCAATTGAATGATAGAATGCTCTGTTCCCAGTCGCTTCTATTTCTGATAGCGTTTGGTAGACATCTCTGCTACGAGTGAATTTCTGCCACGCACGGTTCCATTCAACCATCGTAATCTTTCCAGATTCTGATGCATCAATCAATCGTTGACGAAGAGACATTTTCTCATTTGCGAGTTCCTCCTCGGACCAACCCAACCATTCAGAGGTTTGTTCGATCAAAACAGAGCGACCGAGCAAATGGAATGTTGCCCCTGCTTGTTCACTTGCTTTTGCAACACCGATCATACATGCAGCAGTCACACCAGAACCACCGCCAGAAACAAGCCATACGTCATCTGATTGCAATGGTTCAACATCGCCTACAACATCTTCTGCAAATGCCGCAAGAATCCAACGACGGTGATCTCGGTCAAGACCGATTTCAACATCTCCACCACAATTGAAGAGTTCATGCTCAATCAGTTCAGCTGCTTGCCCAGCATCAAAAATCAATTCAGGATGCACGTCTAAAGCACGGCTGCGAAGTTGCGGTTGTTCAAACGAATACGATTTCGTTACGCCTGAAGCAGCACATTGTATCGAATTGAAACGCTCACCAAGTGTACCATGACGGCCATCCATTGCCGTAACGCTGGCGATTAGACCGCTCGAAAGACTTGCAAACTTAGCATCCAATCCTTTGAGTAGTCCAAACCAGCCATGGGCAGAAAGGGTGACTTGAGAAGATGGAGTAACATCCTCAGACCATTCAGCAGATGCCAGTTTCATCGGTGCAAGATGAATGATTCCTGCTAATGGAACATCGGAGAGGGCTGAAGTGATCGCTTCAAGATGTTCGCTGTTTCCAGGATCCCCTCGATGTACTGTACGGCCTTGTTCAGTTTGAATTGATACGTCACGGATACCTGCTTCAAATCCAACACGAATGGTAGACAAGCCTCGGGTTTCCAATCGAGAACAAAGTGCCTCTGCAATTCCCCATCCGTCATCAGTGACGACGATTGTTCCTTCAAGAGAAAGGCTGTCTGCAACAGTTTCCGCTTCTTCAACCTCAACTTGCCAACGTCGGCAACCTTCAGGTTCGGGCGTTGACAATGTAGGAGCAGGTGCTTGGATTGGTTTGTCTGCAGTAGGCTCAGGTGCTTGTGCCTCTGGTGGTCCGCCCTTCATTCTCACAATGTAACCAACAAAGTGATTCAGTGTTGGATGATCGGAAAGCAAGAAGTCTTCATCAACTGGAAGAGAGAATATCTCTCGAACATCTACCATGATTTCGGCTTGCTTAACGGTATCAATACCAAGTTCACCTTCTAAGTCCTGATCCATTTCAATGAAATCTGCTGGATAGCCTGTATGTTTTACAACGACCTCGATGAGAGAAGATTCAATGTTTGCATCTTGAACAACTGGTGCTGGTTTAGAAACTGGAGCAGATACTTCAGGAACAATTGGTGTTGCTTCTGGAACTGCTTGTGGAGCTGGAGATGAGGCCGTAGAGCCTTGCGTCATCTTCACAATATAACCAATCATGTGGTTTAATGTTGGATGATCGGAAAGAAGGAAATCTTCGTCCACTGGTAATGAGAACAAGGTACGGATATCGACCATTATCTCAGCTTGCTTGACCGTATCAATACCAAGTTCACCTTCCAAATCTTGGTCTAATTCAATGAAATCTGCCGGATATCCTGTATGCTTAACGACTACATCAATCACCTGTTGAGTCATTTCTGCATCTGAACTCGCTGGAACTGTTGCTTGAACAACTGGTTCTGCAACTGGCTCAGGTGTTGGTTCAGATATAGGATTGGGTGTTGCAATCTTTTGTTCAGCAACAACAACTGGCGCTTCACCGCCTTGCATCTTCTGGATGTAGCCGATCATATGGTTCAACGTAGGATGATCAGAGAGAATGAATGTTTCATCGACTGGGAGTGAGAAATGTTGTCGGATGTCGACCATAATTTCTGCTTGCTTTACCGTGTCAATACCGAGTTCACCTTCAAGGTCTTGATCGAGTTCAACGAAGTCCGCAGGATATCCTGTGTGCTTTACAACGACATCGATGACAGTTTGGACCATGTCTCCACTTGCTGCTGGAGCAGGCGTGCTAGGCATTACTGGAGCAGGTGTTGATTCTACAACAGGGGCTGCTTCGATCTTTGGCATTGGTTGCTCAGGAGGTGCTTCGGCCTCAGATGGAAGTCCTTCAAATGGTGCTGTCACTTCGTAAACATCACCTTGAATTCCGCCATGGAGATTGTTATCTCCATCAACATATGCAACCAACTTATTGTCGAGAACACGAAGTTGAATATCATCATTCCCGGCAAGGTTACGGCACCATGCAAGCAAGCGTTTTCCATCAATTCTATCACCAACAATAGGCCATGAACGGACCATTGAAAGGCCTATTTGTGAACCAAACCCTGCAGCAAATCGCAGTCCATATTTCAATTCAGAATAATCTCCGCCCTTAGACAGATTGAGATTACCGAGTTCCTCATCCAGAACCTTGTGGTTTGCAATCGGTGGGATTCTCTTGTTCATCAAACCATAGAACATGCTCGCATCTTCAATTCCGACTCCCATCGGATGACCCGTGAATCCTTTCGTATTGGCGATAACCATTTCGTCAGTGCTATCACCAAACGTCTTTCGTAGTGCACGCACTTCACTTTGAGCGCTTCCTCCACGGGCTGGTGTGAATGTTTCATGTGAATAGAAGACCAGTTCTTTCGCCATTTGATGACGGTTCAATCCCCATTTCGACTCCATTTCTTCAACAAAGGAATCGACTGTTTCTGCAACGTGTTCTACATCAAGACGAGTACCATGGTATGCGGAGTTTGCCGTCTTAGCACCGAGTAATTCAGCAATTGGTTGAACGCCACGTTGTTCTGCTTCGCTCTTTCTTTCAACGACGAATGCCGCAGCTCCCATTCCAAGAACAAGGCCGTTACGACGCTTGTCAAATGGTAATGCTGCTTCTTCGACGACATTACTTGTTGATGCTGCTCCAGATGCCGCAAATCCACTGCCAATCCATTCCCATAGATCGTCACCAGTCACATCATCAGCAGACAGGATTACGACTCGATCAACACGATCGTTTGCAAGCCAATCCTCTGCTATTTGGAATGCTCCTGTAGCAGACGCACAAGCCAGATTAATCGTCGTCGTAGGACCACGGATACCCGTATATTGAGCAAACTGTGAATGACCCATGGTCAAAATTTGGAAGAGGTATCTGCGATCGAACTTTCCTTCACCATCATCACCATCAGACTTCGCATGCTTCATTGCCATCTGCATTCCTGAGAAGCAAGAAGCAAAGACGATTCCAGTTCTATCTCTATGGATTGAAGGAACTTGCCAATTTCGTATTAATCGCAGTCCGCCTTTACCAATCTGTTCTTCTGGAGTCAGTGGAATCCCTGCATCGCGTAGTGCAAGAAGGCCAGCACCAATAGCGAGTTGTGTCGTGATATCCCATGCCATTACAAGTTTGGGATCTACACCGAATTCTTCTGCTAAGTCGAAGGCTGCTTTGACTCCTGCAAGTTGAGGAATGTCTCCAAATACCTTGGCTTGTTCCATGTTTACAGAACCATCACGACCTTTGATCAAGCGTGTAATGTTCTTATCGAGAAGGCGTTGCTTGTATTCATCAGATACTTCTTGAATGCAGGTTTCTCCACGAACAAGACGTTCAAACACATCTTCGTCGAAGACCTTCTCACCGCCTGGAAGGCCAAGGGAGATACCTGAGACAACATATGGATCTGAACGTCGTTGCATCAAAGGATCATGAACGGCTACGGATTGTACTTGAGTACTGGTTTGTGCTGAAACAAGATGCACTCGAGGAGCCCAGCCTTGTGGCGTTTCACGTACCCAACGTTCCAAATCAGCAACTGTTTCAGCACTTGAAACATCAACTTCAGAATCTGTTTGTGCTTCGTTTCGTATTCCTGAGATAATGGTTTGAATAGAAGATTCTGACAACCCAAGGCCTGTTCTTAGATTGACCATTCCTTGACAAAACATGGCTGGATAGCCACACTGTGCTGCAATTCGATCACCGATGTAATCTGCAACGGTCGTTTCTTTGACAACTTGTACCGTGGTTGAAGCAGGCGTAACTACTGCTGGTGCAGCACCGCCTTTGGAAGGAAGTGGGCGTGCTCTGACTCGAAGATCTTCTTGAGATGAGCGAACTGGGAGTTCCATTGCTGAATGCGCCTCGATTGGTCCGGCCCTAAATGCCTCAGAGAACACATCCGAATCAGCCTGAATCGACTTAGGAGGACGACCTGCTACTGCCAAAGCCCCCAATGCGGTAAGGAAGGAAGCGATGCCTCCTTGCTTTGGATGATTTGTCATAACTGCAAGATGTGGTTGATTCTCAAGAATTTGAGATGCAAACATTGTCAATGCTCTTTTTGGACCGACTTCAACAAAGACTCGGGCCCCAGCAGCATACATTGTTTGGATTTGGCTTGTCCATTCTACGGATGAAGCCATTTGCGGAGCAAGTTTTCCAAGAATTCCTTCCTTAGCATCTGGTCCTTCACTTGGATAGAATGTACCATCGACATTTGCAGTGATAGGAATTTGAGGCCAATTGATTTCAAGTGATGATAAGAATCTGCGTAGAGGCTCATTCGCTGGAGCGACAATGCTCGAGTGGAATGCGTGACTGGTTGCCAGTGGAACACAGTTGAATCCTTCTTCTTCGAAGATTTTCATAACGTTTTGAACTGCATCAGTAGCACCTGCAATAACCGTCATCTTTGGAGAATTCTTGTTTGCTGCGATAACGTAACCATCCGAGGAGGTGAGTATTCGATCGACATCTTCGTATGGAGCAGTAACACTCGCCATGAGTCCTTTGTCATCAATTTCAACCGAACCCATCTCTGTGCCACGAGCTGCTGCTGCGCGTAGAGCCCCATCCATGTTGAGAATTCCAGATGCCATAAGAGCAGCGTACTCTCCTAAAGAGTGTCCTGCGACCATGTCTGGATGATGCCCATAGGCATTTAGCGCATGTTCAATTGCCAAATCTGCAGTCAGCATTGCAGGTTGAGTGTATTCAGTTTGCTTGAGTTTGTGTTCAGCAGCAATTCGTTCTTCCTTATCGAGACCTTCCCTAAGGACGAAAGAAGAGAGTGTTTCACCATCGAGCACCTCTATCATTGTGGAATCAGATGCTTCCCAGACGTTTTGTACAGGACCGTATCGATTGAACAGGTCTGTAGTCATCCCCACATATTGAGATCCTTGACCAGGATACATGTGGGCAATCTTTGCTCCAGATGGAAGACTTGCTTCATCGCTTACGAGGATGCCTTGCGCTTGCAAGAAACCCCATTTCGCTTTGTCAGAAAGTGAACTTAGAGCGAGTGTCTTTCTCTTTTCAAACTCAGCCCAAGATGTAGCGACAAGTGCCATCCGGCATGCAGCATCTGCTTGGAAGTCTGTACTCGCATCTTGCAAGGCCATTGAAAGACGGAGACCACGCGGATCTGAATCAAAGAGTGTTCCTTCAAACTCAACTGTAGAAAGCGTTGCAGTAAGTTCCTCAATTGAACCACCTGAAAGGAGAAGTACGCCTCCTTCGATGGATTTCATGGCTTCATGCGTCAAGGAGGGTTTAGCATTTGCATCGAGAATAGACGGTGCTGAAACTGAGGATGATCGTGCATAGGATTGCCAACGAGTATCCCAGTCCTGAGCCATCTCTTGATGGTATGATGGGTCATATCCTTCGAGTGCAATATGGAAATTTGTTCCTCCAAAACCGAATGCGGAAACACCGGCTCTACGTGGGTGATTGCTTGGGACTGGCCATTCTCTTGCTTGCGTTGGGACAAAGAAAGGAATGTTTGGCCAATCGACGGTTGGATTGGGTGTTTCGAAGCCGGCTGAAGGCGGTATTGTTCGGTGATGAAGTGCCATGACCGATTTGATGATACCTGCGATTCCTGCAGCCGCTTTCAAGTGGCCAATCTGTGATTTGATGGAGCCTACTGCCACATTATCTCCAGATTCTGCATCTGTCCACAATCGTGTAAGTGTAGAAAGTTCGGTTGCATCTCCGACCTTTGTCGATGTCCCATGGGCTTCGACTAATTCAACAGAAGAGGCAGGATATCCTGCTTGATTGTAGGCTCGAGCAATGGCTTGGATTTGTCCACGTTGACTAGGTGCCGTGATTCCTTTGCCTCTACCGTCTGATGAACCGCCAACACCGCGAATTACTGCATGAATAACGTCATCGTCGGAAATAGCATCCGATAGGCGCTTAAGCACCATAACTCCTGCTCCTTCCCCCATTACGAATCCATCGGCACGAGCATCAAACGGCGTCGAATGAGTTGGTGAGAGGGCACCAATTGCGCTGAATTTAGCATAGGTTGCAGGATCCATTGTTCGATCTGTTGCACCAGCGAGCATGACATCTGCTTGTCGTGTTTGCAAGAGGCGACATGCATCCATGACCGCAGCCATCGAAGATGCACATGCTGCATCCATTGCGTGGTTTGGCCCTTGAAGGTCAAGGAGATTTGCAACTCTTCCAGAAACAACATTTGCAAGTTCCCCAGGCATTGTGTCTTCATCGACTTTGGGGGATTGCTCGTTCACATCTTCCATGAATGATTCCTTTGCAGATGCTGGCATACCATGCTGCTTAGCAAGTTCAGCTGTGTGATTTGACCAAACACGGATGTTGGAGAGATTTCTGTTTTCACCGCCTAGAGCGTTAGCAAAAACTACACCTGCTCGTTCTCGAGGAAAGACCTTTCCATCGTCTCCATATCCTGCCTGTTCGATTGCTTTTGCCGATACTGAAACCGCCCAGAGTTGACACGGATCGATTTGAGGGAGCGTACCCGGTGGTTGCCTCCATCTTCTCCAATCAAACTCGTATCCTTCTACGAAAGCTCCAATCTTTGAATAGGTGAAACCGTGTTTGATGTCACCTGGTTTTCCTTCAGTCCAGAAATGATCTACTGGGCCTGGCCAGCGACCTTCTCGAACTTCACGAATACTGACGTGTGAGTCGATAATGTTCTGCCAAAAAGTATCGAGGTCGGGGGCGTCTGGCATCATTGCCGCAACACCAATTACTGCAATTGGTTCAAAAGGACCTTGTTCAAGTCCTTCGCAGGGTTTTCCGTCATCGGTTGTGATGGTCATCTTGTTCACCTCATACGTCCATGATGCTTTGAGGCACCATGGTGATTGAATATCCAGCATCGACATGGATGCATTGGCCGGTTACACCGGCTGAGAGAGGGCTTGCGAGCCAAAGGGTCGTTCCGGCGACATCTGATTGGCTGACATTTCGCCTCAAAGGAGCATTTGCTTGGACGTGATCGAGAATTTTATCGAATCCAGGAATACCTGATGCTGCAATCGTTCGTATCGGTCCTGAAGAGATACTGTTGACACGATGGCCGTGAGGCCCGAGGTGACAAGCGAGTTCTCTTGTCCAGCATTCTAAGGCAGCCTTAGCCATCGACATAATCCCATAAGATGGGACGAAACGGGTTGAAGCAGCATAAGTTAGAGTGATGGTCGATGACCCTTCGCTGAGATGAGGCATAGCAAATTTCAAACATCGTTGCAATGAATTGGCTGAAATCGTCATTGCTGTGTTAATATCAGCATCTTCAACAAAGAGTATGGGCCTGTCAAAGCAGCTTCGTGGAGCGAATCCGATTGCATGAACGAGAATATCGATTTTCCTTCCAGGATGTTCTTTCGAGAAGGCCTCAAAGAATTCACCAGTCGTTTCATCCTTGGCGACGTCAAGTGGGTAAAACCCCTTGATTGCTGGAAGTTTGTCTTTCAGTTGGAAAACACGTGACATGAAGCGCTTCTGGAAGCCTAAAAACAAGTCAACTCCTGCCTCTGCAAGTTGTTGACAGATTGCCCAAGCAATCGAATCTTCACTCGCAACTCCAAACACAACGGCTGTTTTTCCCTTTAGACCTAGCATCCGCATCTCACCAATCGCAGGTGTTACCCAGCACACCACGTCTTTGAGTATTCCCCTTCTTTTGACTCAAATATTGGCCTTACTCGACCTTGAAGAAAAAGGCGACGGCGTTACAAATCGTCAAACATAGCATCGAGGTCATCTGATTCAAAATCGTCATCCTCTTCGAAATCGAAATCAAGATCGAAATCATCATCGATTTCTATTGCTTCTTCTTGCTCGTCTTCAACTGCAACATTGCGAGATGAATTCCGCTTCGAGATTCGAGAGATGATGATGAGAAGGAAGATAATGAAGAGTACGCCTCCGCCAATAGCGCCATACATAGCCAAATCATCTGTGTTCTCGAGAGAGAGACCTCCCAGTGCTGACGATTCATCTTCTGCCTCGACGATAAGGTTGAAGCTTACCGAATCAGATTCTGAGTCATCATTATCGCTCGTAACGACAATAGTGATTGCTGCACGAATCTCTTCAGCAGCATCACTTGGAGATCGTATGATTAATTCAAATTGCGATGAGATTCCATCCGCTTGAACTCTTTCTGAAAAGTAGGTGCCTGTGGTAAAGATGAAACCAAGCATTTCAAGTTCGTTTGAATTCGAAACTTGGACTTCGATCTTATCTTCAGCATTGCCATCATTTTCGACTTGAAATGTTACGGAAACCTCTTCGTTTGTCATCATATTACGCGAGGAGGTATCAGGCACATCGAGTGTGAGCATTCCGAACTTTGCAATGGTGAAATCGCCCGTGTGGTTCGCAGTGTTTGAAAGAGGAGTCCCTTCGACAGGAATAGGGCCCCAGGCAGTCACTGTAGCCGATATTGTGAACTTGTAAACAATCGTTGCATCAAGGCGTGATTCGCCGCTAAATGTAACTGTAAAGTCAGCAGCCTCGCCTGATGCGAGAGTAAAGGTGTCTTCAGAAAGGCTAATATCAACAAAGACGCCATCCCATTCTTCTGTGATTTGGATAGACTCGGCTAGGATAGTCCCGTCATTGGTAACAGTACATGTTAGCTCACTATCCGAGTATTCATTCGGCTCAACATTCATCACAGGGTCGCTTCCACAATCCAAAGAAATTGTACCAATACCACCTTGCGCTGATGCAAACGGCATCAGCAGAGGAATGAGAAGAACCAGAACAACTGCTGATCGGAGGTGACCGTGCCCTTCTGCCATGCATCAACGAATCAGAACTCTATGATGAATGTGATGGCGATATGGAAGGGAAATGATTCAATCTTCATTGATACCGTAAATTGCGTTAGGGACATCGACATGACAACGCCATAATGCATCTTCATCCATTCCTGCTTCCAGAAGTTGTTGCGTTCTCTTCGGTACAGTTTTGGGGCCCAAAACAGCACCAGGTCTTCTTGGATCATCCATATAGTCTGTCTCAAGCATAAAACCAGTTTTGTTTCGTTCATATGTTTCCATCAATGGTTGAAGTGCTCCTTTTCCAACAAGGACACTCGAGGTCAGACCACGAGTCATTTCTTCATCAATTTGAGGAGGAGAATAATGGCGGACGAGTTTGTGTTTCGACAGATTAACTTTTTCCGCCATGTTCGATAAGTCACGATATGTTGAATCCAGTTCACCTTCAACATGAAGTTGAAGTGCAATGTTCTCTTTCGCAGCCATAGCCATTGTTTCTTCGAGCAACATGTTTGATAGATTCCAAATTTCATCAGAAACTGGCCAATGTGGGCGCCCTACTTCGCCGATGGCATGGGCTTTTCCTTCATTGACAAACTCGAGAGCAGCATCGATGCTATCTCGATAATTTTCACAGGCACGTTCCGCTCCAGCCTCTTCATCTTCCTCCATCCATTTGATGAATTGATGAGCAAAGGCAGCGGGATGAGGCCCGAGCACTACTCGAACATTTAGACCATGATGAGAGCGTACTTCATCGGCCATTGCGATTGTATCTGCGTAGGTTGACCTATGCTCATCGATATGTGTTGGTGGTGAAGAAAAATCAGGACAGTGAACCAGAACCAGATGCGTACCACCTTGATTCTTGAAATCCTTTGCAGCATCGAGATATCTTCCGTTCCTATTGAGATGGAAATGATTGTCTAAAATCGGCCCATTCCATTTGGAAACAGGGCTTTTCATCATCAACCCTCAAGCCGTTGAATATCCAAGTTCTGAGAACTTTGTACGCCAGTAAACTGCAGCCATAGCCACCATCTTTGGATGGCGACCATCCGTAACGATACACTTCCCATTCGCCCAAACGTAGAGGACAAGATCGTGTCTCTCGTCATGGATAATACCACAATCAAGGCGATCATCATAATGCCCTTCACCTGCGCCAAGATTACCGATTATAGATTGAACGTTTACAGCAGTGTTGAATGTAAACGAGGCGATGATTGGTCCGAGTTCTGTCTTCAATCCTGTATCATCAAGACCAAGTCTTAGGAGGAGTTCCTTTGCTGCCGAGCGAGCGGCTTCAACTCGATGAGTACCATGGACTGTAATACGGCCTTGTGAATCGATGACAAGTGTTGCTCGTGGACGACGCAGTGATTTGATGACCATACCACCAACTCTTTGCCCATCTAATTGAGCAACAACAGCCTCGCCATCAACAGGTTTTGGGCAGATGAATCGGACCAATTGATTCTCAACTGTTACATCGATATTTGAGTTCATTCTTCTCCCTCTGATATCTCCGATGGGCCAGATGATGAAATAATCTCCTCCGCCTCAGGTAGTGATTGCAACGAGTCAAGTATGCTCAATCTCCAAGTCTGAATCATTGGAACGAGAATTGTGGCATTGTCACCATGCGTCTCTCGTTCTCTTGAAAGCGCTCCTCGCAATCTCTTTGCAAACCTGATGTCTCTCGATTTCGAAAGTTCAGCATTAATTCTCGATTCAGTCATATCCCACCAAGCTGCAGTAAGAACACTCGCAGTAGCCATATTACGTGATACATTCTTAGGCGGTTGCTCAGCATCAAAGATTCGGCGTTTTACTGCTTTCTTCCACTTCTTTCCGAGTCGAACCATTGACAGGAGTTTACGCCAATGCGTGGATACTTTTGCCTCATTAGTGCGTTGTAACTCCCAATCCTCATCATCAAGAGTTGGTTCAATGCAGTACACTGGACGATCATGGCGGAGTGCTAGTCGATGTAAACGTCGAGGTTCTGGATCTGGGAATCGGCCTGTTTGAAGATCATCGAGTTGAATCAAATCCTGAATGAGAACAGAATCTATTCCACCCCCAAGAATTGCAGAAGCAAGATTGACTCCTTGAGATTCTACTTCTGAGGCCTCTTCAAGTTCCCAGACATCTTCAATCTCAGGACCTTCCAGCAGGGCGATTGCATGCCATTCAATTCTAGGACGAAGTTGACGTGGATGAACGGTTGTTGGAAGAACCCCATGCAGAACGATTGTACCGCCGTCAGGGTCTTCCCAAACAACGTCCTCCCATTCCAATTCCACGGACAAGAGGTCACGTCCTTACTGGTTGTTAACCCAGTCCTTGAGTGTAGCAATATCCCATCCTTGGTCAAAGTATCCTTGAATTTCTTCTTGTGACCATTGTGGGAATTCACCCATAGCTTCAGCCATCTGCGGAGTTACATCAGCAGGCGGGCTTTGTGAACCAGAGTATTGACCTGGTAGTTCAGCATAGGCCTTCCCATCGTCTTCATCTTCGTACATGTACGCATCAGTTCCTTCTGCACCGTTACGACGCATGAGAACGAGGCCCACGATTCCCATAACGAGAATAAGTCCGATAAGAATGACGATGACGAGCATTAATCCACCAGAATCATCGCTTTCACTTGCAACCTTAACGTTGAAACTATCTCCGCTCGAGGAACCGTTGTAGAGAAGATCTCCAGTAACATCATCATAGATGAGATAGTACATTCCTGTGGTTGGGTTTGCGAATGCTTCAAGGGTTACTTCAACATCCAATTCCCCATCAATAAGAATCGCTTCGGATGTGATGGTTGATTCTGTAATTGGGATACCTCCGTCAATTACGGATTGAACTCGAAGTGTTACTTGTCCTGCTTTCGAACCAGTGTTAACAACTTCGACAGTCAATGTCATTGACTCATCTACTTCGGGTGAACGTGGAGTCAAATCGACTTCTTTCACTGCGAAACTTGCTTCTTCGTAGATAAACGAGTACAGGGAGTTGTATCGTGCTTCAGAGGAGTAGATAGGTGCAACGGAACCATCTGGAGTTGGTCCTCCACCAAGAACCGCAGAACCTGCTGAATCCGCTCCTTCAATCCAGAAGACAACTTCGATGTTTCCAATCTGTTCTTGAGTTGGTAACTCGTTATCATCAACAGCAGGCCATAGGTCAACACAGTCTGCAATTGCTGCATAACCACCTGCAACAGGTGACAGCGACAATACAGCAGTCAACGGGTCCGAGCCATGGATTGTACCGAAGTATGGCCATGTAATATCGTTTGTAGGATCAACATAGAACTTCCATGCAACTGAGACATCGCCTTCAAACAAAGCTTCCTTCTCAGAAATTTGGAGTTCAATATCAACGCATCTGAAGTTTGAAGTTGAAATCGTTTCATCAAGAACTGAATTGGCTTCGTCACGAACAGTCCATGTGTTCGAGGTCACTGAAGGAGCATTCGCATCAACCTTGAGAACGAAGTCTCCACATCCAAATGATGTCGATGTTGAACACATGACATCCGTACTGTCAACTGCCCCCTCTGGAAGATTGACCAGCCTGAACGTGTAGGTGTATTCGTTTGTTGAAGTTGGAGCAGTGATGTTGATGTCAAACGAACCACCTGTAAAGGCGTGGAATGTTGGTTGGCCGTCCTGCTTTGAACCGTCAGCTCCACCAGCGCCATAGGCAAAGTACTGAACACCATTTGCTGTACTTGGTTGAGCCGCCATTCGAGTGACTTCAAGTGTCAATTCCATTTCAGGAAGAATGAAGACGCTATCATAAATTCCATCAATGTAAGCATATTGTCCTGCGAATGAAACAGTATCTCCTGGGAAAACATATCCTTGACGGACGTCTTCTGTAATTGACCCGGTGATGTCAGAGAAGAACGGTGTGACCATCAGATTGTTCGCTTCATCAGTTCGAATGTCAAGTCGAATTCCATCAGAATAGTACCATTGGGTAATTTGTGTTGTTGAACCTACAATCTTTCGCTTGTATGCACCATCGAGATCTTCAATGTGAATCTCTGGCGAAGCAAGTGCAGATAAACCAACAATACCCCAGTTGATCTTTATTGGAAGGTCGAGATAGAATTCGTCAGTGAATGGATTGATCAATGCTTCTCCATCCATTCGCAAGAGTTGAGGTCCATCCGAATCAGCACTTTCTTCGACGATTGTAATGTGTGGGCTATCTGTCCAAGCGGTCTTATTTCGTGGGAAGTAGTAGAGTGTGAGGTCATCTCTGTCGTTGGTCAAATCAACACGGATGTAACCAATATCTCTCCAACCATTTCGGTCTTCAGCGTTGACAATGAGATGGTATTCATTGCCAGCATACATTGTTTGATTCCAATCGCCTTCATAGGAAGGATGGTTGGAATTAAGGAGAGGACGGCCAACTGAATTCTCAATAGCGAAGGAAAGAATTTCAGGGGCCTTCGATGGCATGGAAGCATAGGTTACTTCGTCATTGAAGATTCCTGCTTCACCTGCATCAATTGCGTTACCTGCAAGGTCATATCCTTCGAGGAACATGCTGACTCTTCCAACAGGGTCTTTCTCTTGGTTTGCAAGGTCATTGTAGTTTCCAGTGTAATTTGCAGTTGGATATGCACCGTCTCCAGTCAAGGCGACTGTAGCATATTCAGATGGGTCGGCAACACCATCGCTGTTCGCATCATGTTGATATTCAACCCAGTAATGCAGGTCGATTGTTGTTGGCAAATCTTGCAAGTCGCTTATTCCAACCTTGATGTATTGATTATTGGATGGGATAACCCACGTGTCGTCAACGAGGGATCTCCAATTCGATTCGTAATTAGGGTCAACTTGTCCGTTTAACACCTTAACCGAAACCAACTCTGGAGCGAATTGGTCAATAGTTAGATTAAACGGAATTGCACAATCCATATCTGGTCTAAATTCTGAAGCTGGGCAAACAGTGTCCCCACCTTCGTAGCCAGTGATTCTGAAGCGGTATACGTGATCGCCTGCGGTTGTTTGACCGAGGTCAACTGTCCAATCAAAGTCCCCACTGATGGTTCCTGATTGATTTGCAATCTCGCTCCATTCGAAGACTGGAGTCTCTCCTGAACTGTTGATGCTTCTTTCTTCAACGACTGTGAAGTAAGAGAGAGGATCTGGTGAAACAGAAAGTGCTTCTAATCGAACGCTTCCTGTCAGTCTCAGATTTCTGTTCGTGTTTCCAGCATCCAGATTTTGAGCGAGGCCCTCATCGTTGAGGATAGAGAAAGCAGTGATGCCAACATCGTTTTCGACAGCATTTCCGCCAGGTGGAGCAAGAACGATTGCAGATGGCAGTCCATTGACACCATTTGTTGCTATTTGTCCAGCGTAAATCTTCACTTCCTCAGTGTCTTCCCAGACGTTGTTGACAGTGAATCTCCAAGTGATTTCCTTTCCTTCTGTAATATCAGTGACACTTGAGGATTGGAGCGTGATGTATCCGTTCGAGTTCTCCACTTCGCCAAATCCGTTGATATCGGAATACGAGAGTTCAATGTTTCCAGTGACGGATTCAAACATGAGATTTGCTTCTTGGAATTGTGCTCCAGTAAGCGCAGAAACGGTATGTGTCGTGATGACTTCGTAAATCTCTCCGTTAGGATAGAGTCCAATTGGATTTCCAACAAGTGTCGCTGTTGTAACATACCCCGGGGAGGTGATTACAGAGAGACTTGAGAGAGAGAGACCGCCTCCACTGGTTGAGTGGACAACAATTGGCACTGTTGCACTTCCAGATGTTAATGGAGAAAGTGCAACACCCTGAGCGAGTTCAGAGGCGAAGTCGTTACCAGTTGAGAGGTAATGTGTGAGATCGTATACGACATCAAGCCCGATTAGATCCATCGTTGAACCACTCGATGCGTTGAGGCTTTCAACATTGAATCTGAACTTCTTCCAGCCGTTTCCATTCGCATCGATGTGTGCAGTCGGAGTAAGACTGCTTTGCATCAGTGTATTGAGAGCACTTGAGAGATTCATTTCCATAGGGTACATCTCAGAAGAACCATCTGTTTGGTTTCCTATGCTCCCCAATGCCACTTCTTCAAGACCAGACAAAAGTGACCAGTCAAATCCTTCGTTTGCGTTGGTCGTGGAAACGATTTGATTGTTTTCAAACGAGATTTCTGCGGCGAGAATTGTTGCTCCAACTGGGAGCATGAATTCTCCACCATCAACAGAACCACTTAGACCGAGACTGAGTGTACGGCTATCGGAACCATAGTGTATGTCATTTGCATCCTTAGAGCTGATGAACAATGTTTGACGTCCAAACATATCGAAGGCGGGTTCATCAAAAGCGTACTCGATATCGCCGTCACCAGCGACGTCGATTCGAACGTTTTTAGCATAATGAGCAAACTCAAGATCGAACCACATTCCTGCAACATCGCATGGGTTTTGGTAACTTAGAACTGCTGAGAAACCAAATGCTGACGAAGGCATTCCTACAGTCTCCCCCAGCGTATATTTGACGTTGTTTTGCATAATCACGTCGTAGCCATTCATCGAGACTGAAAGTTCAGGACTCTCAGCGCAATCATCCTGTATGTACGGTGTAATCGATGCAATAGGGTGCGCAAAGTGAGATCTCAACTTTTCAGAACTGAAGGAAGAATCAGTCATCTGAGGGTTGTACATCATCAAGTCACCAAGTCCTTGTGACGCCCATATCCCATTTTGAGGAGGATTAGGTGAAATGATTGTTTGATTGAAACCAGTTCCAACGCGAGTACCTATCGAGAAACCGTGGAGAATTGGTGTGGAAAGTTGATCAGGCCCAGAATCGAAATTGAACTTTAGATTGACCGTTGGGTATTTTGATGAATTGATGTCCCATAGTTCGAGGACTGTACCAATTAAACCAGACATGGAATTGTTGTTTTCATCCACAACAATTTGTCCGTTAACGGGATTCAATACGTCGACAGAGAGAACTGCAGTTGAAGTGGTTTCAGCTTCGATTGTAAGCAATCCAAAGCCGTTTGGATGATTGTCTCCTCCGCCAACGTTTGGCAAGATGTTTCGTACACTCATCCAGCCAGATTGTGGAAGCAAACTTCCAAATCGGAAGTTATCGATGTACCATCCTGGCATTGTATTGTTTTCCAAGGAATATCCACTTGAAAGTGGAATAGCATTGTGTTCCAAGACAAATCTAATTTGAATGTATTTTCCGAGGTAATCGGACAGGTCAAGTTTCATGTTGCCCCAACCATCTGTGTTAAACGCTGATGTTGAAGTCCCACCGAGAGCATAGTCGTTGTATTGAACGCCATTACATGCCCCGTTAATTTTCTGATTGGCTGCACCATTTCCTCGCTGGTAGTAGCCAGACCCAAAGGATACACCGCTTGAATTTTGAATATCGAAATCGATGTGATTGAATTGGTCTGCAATTGGATCGAATGCAGGCGTATCTGCGTAACGGATTTCGACATATGCGCAGTCAGCATATCTGTAATTCGGGTTCGTACCTGAAGTTGAATGAGTAGCAAGTTGATGCCATGAGTCGAAGTAGACTGATGGGTCTTTGATAGCAGCAGAGGTCATATCAAGTGTTGGCGAAAGAAGTGTTTGCTTATATGCTGAACCACTGTTATCGTCCGTGTAATCATCGTCGAATAATCCAGTTCCCCAACAGTCGCTACCAGAAGCACAATTGGAAGGAATGATTGTTCCCCCGAATAGTGAACCATGCGACCATGGTGCGCCTGAACTCGGGGGAGGTGTTGTCGTGTCCATGAAACCAGCTTGCTCGCTCTCAAAGTCTGTCAACAGACCTTCAGCCTTGAGTGAAACAGCCGTGGAAGTAGCACCATCTTCAAATTGAAAATCATCGGGATTGGAAAATGCAGTCTTTTGACCGTTGTAGTTCGGATTCCAAACACGCGGCATTGTTTCAATGTCGATTCGAGTATGTGCGCCATGGACTGCTGGTGTAGTCGAGACAGCAACACTCGCCGATGTTATTGATTCACCAACAGGTAAGTCGACCGAACCATCCACCTCGTTCATGAATGTCGAAGCATCGTCGAGAACAATCTCAACTTCGCTCGTACCTGTGCTAAAATCAGAGACGCTAGCAGCAGTTGCTAACGGCGTAAGTATCATCAAAGTCACTAGGAAAAATGCAATTTTCGTTCGTCCATCAGTAGAAGCCATGGTTTCACCTGTGTACTGCGTATCGACTCTGCTCTAAAACCTCGTCGCTTAAATGACTACGTTGCTTTGAAACATAACATTCCCTTAACAAATAGTAAATTATCCCCATTCCTACTCCATGTATTCATATTGGATGGAGGAGTGGGACTGTACATGAAGCCATTCTCAACCGAGCCCGTGATGTTGATTGAAGAAGTATTTCCACAAGACACGAACTCATACAACACTCTCTTCGGTGGACGTTTACTCTCAGTCATGGACAAAGCCGCTGGTATCGCATGTTCGAAATTTGCACATAGAGAATTCGTTACAATTTCAATCGACACATTGACCTTCAAGGCTCCAGCAAGGCAGGGAGACTTGATCGAAGTCACTGGACGTGTCGTGTTCACAAGTACGCACACCGCAGGAGTCAAAGTCACTGCATGTGCCATGACAAAGGCGGATTGGAAAACCAGAGTTATTTGTGAAGGATATTTCTTCATGGTTGCTATTGATTCGATGATGCGCCCCATCCCAATCCCACAGTTAGTTCCCGAATCCGAGGAAGGTTTTCACGAGTGGAAGAAGGCCGAAGAAATTCGAGAAAACATGCTCTCGAAGCGTAATTCTGAATGAGAGCATTGATGAAAGAACGGTCTGTGGATTAACACATGCCAGTCCTCAACATCGCCATGGTTGGAAGTGATGATCTTGCACGAAGTATCGCAAAACCAACTGACCAAAGAGACGTCCACACCTACGTGAACAAGGATATGGTCAACGGAGAAGCACAAATTCTTTCTTTGATCCGACCTGCAAAGTATCCCGAGCGTTTGCGACCTTTGCTCAATGCACTATCTGCTGCTCGTGCAGGTCTCGTGGAGATCACCGCCATCGATGCAACGCTTGGCGAGGCACTCGTGGCTTTTGCAAGCGCAAATATCAAACAAGGAATAGCCGTTATTCGTCCGCCCCAAGGCGAATGGGTTGACGAAGATATGGTCAAAACACTATTCAAGCAAGCAGGACTCACTGACTGGACGTTCGAAAAGGACGATGGCCCAGGTTTGAGGATTGCACTTTATTCGATCATGGATTCGATGGCTGAAGAGCTGCAAATGGTGGAACAGCAGCCACTTGTTGTTCCAATTGACCAACACTTCAACGTGAAAGGAATCGGTCTCGTGGCTATTGGGTATGTTCAATCCGGGAGCGTATCTGTTCATGATGAAATCACGATGCTTCCCTCGGGAGGAACTGGTTCCGTCAAATCACTGCAAGTCATGGATGATGATGTCCCCAAGGCAGGAGCTGGAGATCGCGTAGGAATCGCACTTCGTAACGCAAAAGAAGAATCTCTAAGCGGAACATGCCTTATCGTTCTGCCAGAACTTGAAGACAAGCGGAAGGATATCCACAGACCACTCGCACTCGAATCTCATTCATTGTCCCAAATGAGCCTGAATATATCCCCCTTCCAGAAGCGAAAGTTAACTGTTGGAGATGTACTCCACGCATCGATTGATTTGCAATTTGTTGTAGGACGAGTTGAATCCATAGACGATGGCGTTGGAACCGTTCGTTGGGAAACTCCTCTCCTGCAGCGTATTGAAAACCCTCCATCTGTTTTGATCGCTCAACTCGATTCAAAACCACGAATTATGGGCGATGCAAATCTGAGTAAGCTGGAATAATTCGGCATAAAATTTCACGTCCCCGAACGCCCTCCTCAATCTCATAGTTTGGGGATGCATTGATAATGGGCTGGTTCTACTGCGGGATGGGATGCAGACCAACGGGCGCAACGAACGCCTTGCGGAGAATGGGGAGAGAGTTTCTCTTCACGGGCTACGCTTGGTAGGAGAAGGAGGTAAGGCGAGAGCAAGCCTTACCAATTCCCGTGTGTCGTTTGAATTCAGGAATGGAAATTGTCTCGAATTCCGATACGACTCTGTAGCCCGGATGCACCATCACAACACGACGCTTGTTCCCGCATGGATTGCGTTTATTGGTGTCTGTGCATTGTATGCATCCTGGCGTATCATCACCCCTGCTGACCTCCGTGTATTCTCATTCTTGGCAGGTGTGGTTCTCATTTCAGGCTGGGGACTAACCAAACGCCCAACGTTAACGCTGGATATGGATCTTGGTGACTGCCATGTCATCTATGGAAATGATTCGAAGTTACTTGAACTCTCGATGTTAATTGGACGTATGAATGAGGGTATGACGCTTGAACAAGCCAAAATTGGTACTGAAATGATGAATCAGGACACCGATTATCCGCGAGAAGCTGCTCAAGAAGCGTACAGAGAATTACCAGCCCCTCCGGTAGATCTGGTTCCTTCAGCAAGCATTACATCCTTTTTGGGAAATGAAACCACATCAAGTGATGCATTTGAAATCGATGAAGGAACAATCCCTCGATGGGCTGATGACATCATGAATCAGCCTCCATCGAATGAGCACGGAATCATCGCTCGAGGACGAGACCACATCTCCACACGAAGAGGATATGACGAGTATGATGTCCACCAACAACATCGTCCACTAGGCCACAGTGATGCAATCTTCACAGGAGCGCCTTTACCACCTGAAGTCAGGGTTCAACAGGGAAGTTCGTCTCATCGAATGCATCAAGCAAGTGGTGTACCAGTTGAGCGACGGCCACTAGCAACAACGCCCCTCCCGCAGAACCACCTCCCAAGCTTTGTCGGTCCAAATGGAGCACATATTCCACATACAACTGAGATGTTTACCTCTCCAGATATTCTACTTGATGTGTTTGATTCAGAGGAAAAAGAAGAGCGCCCATCTCTCGCTGAACAAGCGATGCCACATCATGAGCAACCAAAGGCACCACCTCAACCTGCCCTGAATTCCGGAATCATCCGTCGAAATACTGGTGCCAATTCCTTACAGCGTATCCAAGTACGCTCAAACAAAACTCAGAACAAAATTGTAAAATCGAAAAAATCGAAAGCATCGATCGTATCCCGTGGCATTTCATCCATCAGAAAGGTTCGTGATTCGATAACAAAATTGAGTGATGACGGAGTTGATGACGAACTTATTGAACACCTGCATGGACATATACAAGATGAGGAAGAACAAGAAGTCCCTCGTTCGTTTAGTTCCTTAACAGAATCACAGGAAATAGCACCAATCCAGCAATCGGGGCGTCATGGATTACGACGATTTGACTGAGATTCCTGAAATCTTGCAATAAGAATCGTATCGTTGCTGATACTTCTCTTGGGAAATCTTCTCAAGAATTTCAGTACCAAATGCTTCGAGAGTAAAACTTGCAGTTACCGTAGCATGGGTCAAGGCATTTCGTAGCTCTTCAACGGTCATGTCACCTTCACCTGAAGCGAGGCAAGCGGCAAGGGCGCCTGCGAATGTATCCCCACAACCCGTTGGATCGACAACCTCTGAGCATGGATAAGATGGCATGACGATTGTATCGTCTCCATGGAGAGCAATCACTCCGTGCTCACCTCTCTTGACCACAAGTGTTGGGATTGAAGCCATCTGTTGGACTGCTTTCGCTGCTGCAACGACGTTGTCTTCACCAGCCAGCATGGAAGCCTCACCATCATTGATGACAACAATATCGACTCGCTTCATCGCTTCAAGCAGCGTATCATGGGCTATGTTTATCCACAAATTCATAGAATCAAGAATAGAAAATCGAACTGGATTGGATTGGTCTAGAACAGAGAGTTGAATGCTAGGGTGTAAGTTTGCGCAGAATGTTACGGTGGGAGTTTTGCCATGTTCAGGAACTTTTGGTTCGAAGTGTTCAAACACATTCAAGTGGGTTTCGTGCGTAATGGCTTGAGCCATTGAACCTTCATATGACCCAACCCAGCGAAACGTTTCTCCATCTACTGTTTCGATACCTTGTGTATCCAAGTGAGCATTTTCAAAAATTGCACGATCTTGTTGTCGGAAATCCGAACCAACAACTCCCACGAGTCCAATCGACTCAAGTCCCAAACGGTCGCGATGGAAGGCACAGGACAATCCAGCGTATGTGGCAGAACCTCCGAGCGCATTTTCTACAGCACCGAGAGGAGACGCTATGCTATCGTAAGCCAAACTTCCAACAATAAGAACATCCATTAAATCGTCCTCAGCCTAAGAGTTCTTGATGCATGTCGATGTATTGAATCGTGATATCACCGTTGATAAAATCAGTTTCATCCATAATTCGACGGTGGAGTGGAATAAGGTGTTCAACTCCCGTAATCACTGTTTCATCAAGAGCAGTCCTCATTCGGCGAATAGCATCTTCGCGATCTCTCCCCCATACGAGTAACTTTGCAAGCAATGAATCGAAACTGCCCGGCATTTCGTAACCTGGGTGGGCATGTGTATCTACACGGACCCCAAATCCAGAGGGGAAGTGACACTCCCACAACCGTCCAGGACTGGGAATAAATTCGCGTGGATCTTCTGCGTTCAAGCGACATTGGATTGAATGGCCGTTCCATGTAATGTCTTCTTGGGCGAATGGAAGAGGTTCTCCTTGGGCCACTCGAATACCGAGTTCAACAAGATTGTGTCCAGTAATGAGTTCGGTAACAGTATGCTCAACTTGAACTCGTGGATTAACTTCTAAGAAGTAGAAATCACCATTCGCATCACGGAGGAACTCAAAGGTTGCAAGGCCTTTGTAGCCAACTGATTCAGCACCTCTGCAGACGAGAGCTCCGATTTCTTCACGCTTTTCTGGAGTAAGCCAAGGACCTTCTTCAACCAACTTTTGATGGCGTCGTTGGATGGAGCAAAAGCGTTCACCGAAATGGATTGCTTTATTTCCATCTGCAAGAACCTGAAATTCAACGTGTTGCGCTCCTTGTATGTATTTTTCAACAAAGACACGGGAATCACCGAATGCAGATTTTGCTCTCGATTGACAGAGTTTCAAGGCGCTTTCAAATTCGTCAGCAGCCTCAACGATTTGCATACCGATTCCACCCCCGCCAGCAGCTGCCTTGATGATGACTGGATAGCCAATTTCATCAGCAAGTTCTGATGCGACTGATGCTTCGGATATAGGTTCAGACGAACCTTTTGCAGTAGGCAACCCTGCTGCTTCCATTGCTGCCCGAGCTTCGATCTTATCGCCAAGTAAGGTAATAACATCAGAACTGGGTCCGATGAATGTAATTCCTTCTTCTTGCAAGCGCTTCACAAAGGTTGCATTTTCAGCAAGGAATCCATAGCCTGGATGAACTGCATCGCATCCCATGTCTTTGGCTGCTTGGACAACAGCTTCAATGTCGAGATAAGCATCGAGTGGATTGATCACATCACGAAAATGTGCATCATCTGAAAGACGCACTGGTAAGGAAAGACGATCTTCTTTACCATAGATTATTGCCGCTTCGATGTTCATATCACGAAGCGTCCTCATGATTCGGAGAGCGATTTCCCCCCGGTTGGCAATCAAGACTTTTGAGAACCCCATGTACCGATGTTATCCAAGACACCCTATGAGCAAAGCGGTTCAATAAACACTCGTCAATAAATACTTAATAAGTAATAAACTTATTATACGGAGTGCCTTATCTTCACAACATGTCACAAACACGCGATATGAATACGGAGCCCGAAATTATTGAATCAGATTTTCCAATCGATTCTGGACAAGAGAATTTTGAACCACTGCTACTAACGGTTGATGGCCACCCTGCAAAAGGTTTGATCACTGACACAGTTGGCTGGTCAACACGAATCGTCCTTCTCTTTGATCAACCACATCCAACGTTTGGAAAGGAATTTATGACGAAAAAATTCCTCATCGAACCTGCAGGATACCTCGTCTACGGCTATAACCAAAAGCCACTCAGAATAAAACGGATTTAACGTTGACAAGAGGGGCAGAAATCAAGACGTCTTCCACTCATTCGAGTGTGGACGATTGTAGTTTTGCACTCATGACATTCAAGGCCATCACGGGTAAACACATGATGTCTGGCTTGACGACGAGATAGCCCATTCTCTCTTAACAGGTCATAGAGCCCCTTTTCAACCGTCACTCCTCGTTGCTCGTAAGCCAATTGTGTAACTTCTATTGCTGAGTGTGCAAGATTATTCTGTTCGATTTCTGAAAGAGTGTTGAGTTTACGAGAAGGATCTATTCGAGCTGAATGGAGAATCTCACTACGAAGATAATTACCCACACCTGCTAAGAAGGCTTGATCGAGGAGAATATGTGAGAGTTGTCTCCTGCCAAATTTCGGATTCTTCACTTGTTCCAAGACATCATCATACTCAACGTTTCGATTTGCAACATCAGGCCCAAGTTTAGCAATGTAGGGGTGCCCTTCAATTTCCCATGGTTCAATGATCTGGATATCTGTGGCCGAGTAAAGACAAGCAGTATGTGTTTCATTTTGCAACTTTATTCGTAATGAACGGTTCGTTTTCTTTGGTTTTGAGGAGTTTTTCTGAACTGTCCAACGGCCATAGAGTTGGTTATGACTGTACAGAACATCTTCACCAATGTGGATAAGCATCGCTTTTGATCTTGCTTCTATGGAAATGACTTGATTTCCCAAAAAGCGATGCTCTTGGCCTTGAATTGTTGTGTACGGACATTCGACATGAGTAATCACTGAACCTTCCAGAGCATTTCTCAAGCGCTGGGCTGCTCTGTGTATCTCAGGCCCTTCTGGCATACACTTAAATTCCCAAACATGTGTTTAAACAGATGTTTCATTTTTTCGAATTATGCGAAGGCGTTGGACCGAAGAAAAGCGCCTTCAACGCCAACAAGCCGATTGGATTGTAGGATTCATCCGCCGTAATGGCCCATTGACCACTCGTGAATTAATTGAAGCAATGAAATCAGAAGGAAAAGTAGTGGAGGCACATATCTTAAACCGAGCCCTTCGAAAATCTCCATTCATTACATCCCAATTAGAATCCATTAATGGAGAAGATTTCTTCGTGTGGAGATTCGAAACGTAGACGACAACTATTCAAATAAAAAAGAATCACGATGTCACATGGACCCTCAGGAGTATTTCGTGCAACTCGTGAATGCTGGCAC
>ERZ1046148.164-NODE-164-length-40860-cov-6.416297_pt1 | contig 40860 bp, 29 predicted proteins | sample MGYA00383090_ERZ1046148 | MGnify/ENA primary metagenome ERZ1046148 (study PRJEB29581, sample SAMEA5548360) | metagenome | biome: marine; feature: coastal; material: water | depth 25 m | study: Short-term variability in the microbial, nano- and picoplankton... | reverse complement strand
CGGCACAGCAACCGGCACAACCTGCATACCAACAACCGGCACAACCTGCATACCAGCAACCGGCACAACCTGCATACCAACAACCGGCACAACCTGCATATCAGCAACCGGTACAACCTGCATACCAACAACCTGCACAACCTGCATATCAGCAACCGGCGGTTCAACAAGCTCCACTCACAAATCAGGCGCCAACCACCCAACCTAACCCGATGATTCAAGAGCCAACAGTAGCCGGAGGGTCCACGGACTTATCCGATATGCTGGATGGTCTCGATCTCTGAGGGCATAATAATGGGAAACCTTTGGCAATTCTTCGGCCTACCAGATCCTGAGATTGCCTCACCTGCAGTTGCCAAAAAAAGTGTTAAGAAAAAAGAGGTAGATAATTTAGTCCAGGGTAAATTAATCCAAGAAGAAGAGTTGAGTGCCCCCCCTCAAAAGATTGTTGTGGAAACAAAACAAGAACTCGTAAAACCACAACATAAAAGCCCTAATCCGCAACAAGAAATTGTAAAACCTCCAAAGATTATTATCAAAAATAATTCTCCAAAAGGATGGAAAGGACCCACTACTCCTGATGGCGACGCTTTTCACGATATGTCAATGATTAAACCCCAAAAAAAGAGATTCTATTTACCCAAAGCATTGCGTTATGTTTGTCCTGACCAGATGCATAGACTGCCTCTAGATTCTATCGGCAAACGAATCTCGGAGGGTGATACCATTATCGTTGACATCAGACCTCTAATCCACATGGATGCTCACAAGGATGCATGTAGAAGGCAATTACGCAGACTTGGTGATGACCTCGGAATTGCAATATTTGCCTTAGATGAACAAGATCAATTGCTACTACTTCCTGGAAGGGATGTGGTTGTAGATATCAGTAAACATGAACTCGGACTAGCGCCGATGTTAATGTAAATTAGTTCACCCATATGAGAATCAACATATCTTCGCTAGGAGTGAAGTTAGAATCAATTGCAAGAGAACAGTCATTTGATTGTGCAATACAACCATCTTTCATCGCCTCTGGAGTTCCAGTCAAGGCTTGCAATGCCTGTTGATAGTTTTCAACTTCAAGCCAAGTAAACTCTAGACCATCAACAATTACATCTGCTGAATCCCCGTATTCTAGAACCAACATATCACCGACGATTCGCCCACCAGTGTAATCGAGAGAATCTGCGGGGTTTGCATATGATGTATTATCGACGCGCCACAGAACTGCAGTCCAATTGCCTTGCACTTTGGTTTTGACTGGTTCGATTAACTCATGACCTAACTGTGTTTCAAAATCCTCTTCCCAATCAAATCTAGGTAAGGCGTTCTGAGTTATGATATGGCTGGCATCAACATAAGCTAAAGTATCTATTACCGGATTATCACTACGCAGGAAAAGACTTGTTTCGATTCCCGAATGAAGGCCAATATTCATTGCATTACCTGCTATTTGAGAATCTATGTCCTCTCCTTCCCATATTCCCCATGTGAAACGATAGCGCTCATCCAGATCTTTGATTTCCTCATTGGCTTCAGAGATTTCACTAACTACTACTCCCAGATTCCAAGTTGACATTAATATCAGAATAACGAGACTGATACTGAGATGAAAGTTCAACCTCTTACCGGTGAAATTTGCTAACTTATCTGCACTGGGTGATACTAACATCAGTGCTATTGCTAAACCAAGCCATGGCAGATGATAGCGAGATTCGCCCCAATCTAAGATAAATGCATGAATGATTACCAATGGAGTCAGAAGGATTACTATCGCATTGAATGATTCGACATCTTTACTTCGTAAACGAAATAATCCTACTAGCATAGCGATAATACCTATGAACGCCAATTGACTAAGGAGATGGTATGACCAAGTCAAAGAATTGTGATTACCAAGTGTATCTGCGACACTTTTCAGCGCAAATGATGTTTGAGGAGTCAATGCAGCCAACGGATTGCCATTGACAAAGAAATTGTGCAATAAAAACGGTCCAGATATCAATAACCACCCACCGATGAATGGTAATGCTCTACGGAGATCTCTATCTTTAATGATGAACCAACCTACTAGACCGATTAGATAGACATGAACATATTTCACTAACATTGCCATCGCTGCAACTGCACCAAGAATTGCCACCAAGCGACGTGAGTCTTCTTTTTCTACCCTGATGAAAATATTGAGTATCAAAATCCATGTACCGGCAACTGCAACGTCAAGATAAGGTAATTGCCCCCAATACCTTACCGCTGGTAAAAGAAGAAAAGCAGGCACGGCAAGGAGCGAATATTTCTTTGAACTCCAGCGCTCTGACAAATGTTGAATCTGCCAGGTCGACATGATCATCAATAGTAATGGCATGAACACAACCTGTGTCGAATTTCCAGAAAGTACAATCTCCATAGAGAATAATGCTGGGATCAATGGTGGTCTAAACAAGAAATCCTGACCATGATGGAATGGCGACCAAAGCACATTTCCAATGAATGCATTCGCTTCAATCAAATGATATGCTGCATCCCAGCGCGGCATTAGATTCCACCATGGCAATATGATTACCAATATGATTAGACAAACTGGAGCCATTAGCCAACGTAAGTCGTCTTTACTCCAATTCGCACCTTTAACGCTAATCGCAATACTGGTGAGAACTAAGAAAAGCACTAGCCATGTCGTCCAGCCACCTTCAAAGCCTATTATCCAAAATAGATGTATAACCCATCCACAAATAATTGCTCCCGGAAGGGCAAAAAGTGTCAATTTATCGGCGGTATGGTCGATAGAGGTCATCTATGTAACCATCCGGTAAACTCAATCCCAAGTATTCTTACTATCGAAATAAGCTTTGAGTTCGTCATAGTCTACTGTACCATCACCATCGGTGTCTAGGAAATTCATGACAGAATTAATTTCAAGAGGAGTAATGTCTTTTACTCCAATCGTATCCAGTCCTGTCTTAAATTCAAAGTGATTAATTCGACCATCGGAATTAAGATCAAATTTCTCAAACACGCTAGAGACAAGTAGATTATTTTCTTTCATATAAACCGCCATTTTCTTCAAGCAATCTAGAGCTTCGGTTTGATTACCTGCTTTCATTTGTTCAGCAAGGGTGAATCCAAGGGCAGGATTCATTGTGTCACCAATCTTTTCCTGGTTTTCCCTCATAGTAATCGCCAAAATAGTCACTCCTAAGCCAGAAACCATAAACCCGATATTACGTAATTTGAGAGAATCATCTACTACCTTACGATCAACAATGATGAACTCTTGACTTCCATTTACAGTAAATGTACTTTCAACTTCGTGATCACTAGTATCAGTACCCTTGTAGCCTGTTAGAGTGCCAACATAGGTATAATCATCATTATCGAATCTCAATTCCCATAGATTTGATTCGCAATCCTTTTCCCAAATCAGTTCGTAATCTCTTGAAGAACTATAACTATCTACAAATGTTGCATCGAGAGAAAAATCTTCACAATTACCATTCATGATGTAGATTCTGTAACCGGTATTTCTGTCACTAGGTTCGATTGTTTTGTTCTGTATTAGGCCGAGTTTATTCTCTTCAGCATCAAATGAAATCAATTGCCAACTCGACACTAATAGTGCTAAAACACCAAGAGCAACTAAGAGCGAAGAGAAAACAAATCCTAACTTAGCATCTGCCTTCATGAGCGATGCTTGGCCATTCGCCTCTTCATATTTTCCTGAGAAGTTCATCAATAGCGCTTGATGCAAAGCCTAAAACACAAACTTCAGCACCATCTACAAGTTGTGCGAATTCACCCATTTCTCCTGCAATGTCGTATGCCCCAGCCTTACCTTCCCATGATTTATTCTCAACTAGTTCCACTAAGGCATCATCTGAATAATCTGAAACCTCAACCACAGCACTTTCAACAAAAAAATCCCAGTTGCCATCATGTTGGATGCCGGTAGCAGAAAATACACGGTGTCTTCGACCTCTTAGTCGCAATAACATATTTGCTGCAGTTAGTTCATCTGTTGGTTTACCTAGAGCAAGGTCTTCATTATCTGGATCTTCTACCAATGTATCAGCCACTATTACATAATCAAAATCGCCGTTATTAGTAACTGCTGCTGCTTTTTTCTGACAAATGGCTAATACTTGTTCCGCTACAGTACCATTGTATATCGCCTCATCAACGTCATCTAATGCTTGCTGATGTATATTGTCAATACGCTGATTTAGCCATGAAAATCGACGGCTCGAGGCGGAGGCTAACCAGATTCGCATACATGAGCGGTGGACAGTCATATTGAATAGAACACCGGCCTTGCACTGGTTGGTGGCAGACAATGTCTGAGATAGAAAGAATCCCTACACACATCGTTGGACTTGATGAAAAAATGCAAGGGGGAATCCCCCGTGGACACATTGTTATCGTTGCAGGAGCATCCGGTGCAATGAAGTCCAGTGTAACATTCTCACAGCTTTACAACGCGGTTCTCTATGGTGAAACAAGTGGAATCTATGTTACCCTAGAACAAGGAAAAGATAGCCTTCGTTCACACATGGCAAACATGGGAATGAATGTTGATGATGCTAGAGTACGTAATCGTATCGCGATTATCGACTTGGCTGATCTCCGTGTACAATTAGATGAGCAAGGTATGTCAAACCGTATCGATTGGATGGGCCAGTTAATCAAACAACTGACATCTTACCGCCAATCCATTGGTTTCGAGGTACTGGTTTTCGATTCACTTGGAGCATTTTTCACTTTGACCAAAATGGAAAATCCAAGAGATGAGATATTTAGACTCTATGAAGCGGTTCGCCGCCTAGGACTAACTGCGTTTTTCATCTGTGAAATGACCGGCTCAGACCACAAGCAATTCGGTGAATATGGAGTAGAGGATTACCTTTCAGATGGTGTTATTCACCTAGTTATGGAGCGTTCTGGTGATGACGTTAAACGTAAACTTGGAGTCATTAAAATGCGTCATACAGATCACCTTCTTGGGTACAAAGAAATGACTTGGGATTCGGACAAGCAGCAATTCCATATCGCTTGATTAATGGTAGAGTCTTCATTGACGCTATAGCAACTCAATCATATACTTCTGGGCGAGTAGCAATACCATGTCGGAACGGATTCAAGACTCCTATTCTCACAGGCGAAAAAACAGCATTGGCATCACAGCTATGCTACTCGTATCAGTAATGATTACCTTTGCCAGCCCAGTTTCTGCAATCGGACCTAACCAAAACGACCTCAATTCAGGCGGTGATCTTCCTGACAATACTTCGGTTGCAATCACCACGTATCAATTCACTAGCAGCTACAGTGGGAGCGGTGAACTGGATTACAATGATGATGCAGATTGGCTAAGGGTTTCGGTTGGTAGTAATCAAGGATTGAGTGCAGAATTATCGTTTAATGCTACTACTACAATGGCTAATGGAACTACTGTTTTCAATGATTTCGATTTGGGGATCTATGATTCTAGTATTGCGTACATCGATGATAGTGTAATGTCTAATCCCGAACAAGTTACAACAAATAATTCTGCATCTGGTGCATCTTCACACGGAGGTATGGTCTACATCCTAATCGACAGATACGATGGTGTAGGAGATTGGACTCTCACTATTTGGCTATGGAATGTTGCAACACAACCACCACCTGGATCAGGAGACCCATTAGAAGTAAACGATGACGTGACAACTGCAACTCAAGTTGGAAGTCTGCCATACAGCTATACAAATCTCGATATCCATACCACAACCGATCAAGATGTGTTTGAGATACTACTTTCTGCCGGCACTACTTATTACTTTGACATCTATTTCAGCGATGTTTTAGGTGATATAGACATGAGTTTGTATGATTCTTCTACGACATTTACCACATGCAGTTATTCAACACTTGCATCTTCTTCTTCAACAACAGATAATGAATCATTTAGCCTCAATCCTATTACAACAGGAATTCATTACTTCTGTGTTTATGGCTATAGTAGTGCTATCAATTCATATTCGGTTTCAATTGCAACTACACCCGGTGGTGGGGGCGGAGGAGGAACCACCTCGCCTACCATTCTCACGACAATAACCAGTGGAACCTCTGGCCAAGCCGAACTCGGTAATCTCGTTGTAAATGATTCATATGATATCAATGCTAATTTACAAGAATATGTAATTGGAGTTACTAATGTCACCGAGTATAATCTAACAGCAACTCACACTGCTACTGCAGTGACCCACATTGAAAGCTATACTTGGACTCCGGTAGATGCTGAATCGGTATACCTACTCAATGTCGAACTTTACCACAGTGGAAATTATGTCTCTAGTTCTCTTGATTGGGTATATGTCGAGCGTCTACAAAATGATGTAACCTCTTCGACATCCGGTGAGTTGATAGCGACTAATCTAACAATTGGAACTTCATATTCTATCGAATGGGAAACCAATGATACCGTTACCAATACAATTCTTAGCGATGGCTGGGTAAACTTCACAGCAACTGCGGCAAACTACACTCAATCGGTAAATTGGGCGGGACCTTCAACTACTAATGTTCATCAATTTTCAGCTATGATGTATGAAGGAACTACTGAATATGGAGTCCATGAAATACAATTCATTCCAGATTTACCGAGCATAGAGATTAGTGCTTATACTCACGATGCCAACAGTTCTACCAATACTATCGACACTTCAGGAACAGATATGATTAGCGGCGATTCTTATCAATATTCAATCGAATTACAAGACGCTAACGGTACTGTTCTCGAAGACACCGGGATGTTGACTGCTACTGCAACCATACCTGGTATGCCATTACCAACATGGACATATTCAACCCCTTCAAGCACTGGCTTGTATTGTATCAATGCAGAATTATACACAGCAAGTTCTACTTTCCTTGGCGATGATTACACTTGTTTCAATTTATTCTATGATGAGGATAATGACGGTGTATCCGATGAAGATGACCTTTGTTGGGGCACTCCAATTGGTACACTAGTGGATTTAGATGGATGTGCTGATAGTCAAAAGGATTCGGACGGAGATGGCTATACAGATGATATAGATCAATTCCCATTCGAATCCAGTCAATGGCAAGATTCCGATGGCGATGGCTTTGGTGACAATCCAAATGGAAATCTTTCAGATGCATTCCCTACAGATTCATCACAATGGGAAGATGCTGATGGTGACGGTCATGGTGATAATCCATGGGGGACCGATGGAGATTTATTCCCTGGCGATAATACCCAGTGGTATGACGTAGACGGCGATGGCTGGGGCGATAACCAAAATGGTAACTATCCAGATAGATTCCCTACGGACTCCAGTCAGTGGAGCGATGCCGATGGTGATGGCTACGGCGATAACGCCTCTGGAAACAATCCAGATGACTTTGTCAATGACCCGACACAATGGCGCGATAGCGATGGTGATGGCTACGGTGATAACGCCTCTGGAAACAATCCAGACCAATTCCCTAACGAGCAAAGCCAACACGCCGATAGCGACGGTGATGGATTTGGAGACAATCCTAACGGCGTCAATGGTGATGATTTCCCTAACGACCCAACTCAACATGAGGATAGTGATGGTGATGGCTTTGGTGATAATCAACAAGGAAATAATCCCGATGCATTCCCTAATGAGGCTACACAATGGCAAGATATTGATGGAGATGGTTACGGAGATAATCCCGCAGGAAATAATCCAGACCAATTCCCTAACGAGCAAAGTCAGCACATCGATAGCGATGGTGATGGCAATGGTGATAATCCAAATGGAGTAAATGGTGACCAATGTTTGGGAACTCCAAGTGGAGAAAGTGTTGATGAATTCGGTTGTTCCCTTTCACAAATGGATGCTGATGACGATGGAGTCAGTGATTCTGAAGACCAGTGTGATGATACCCCTACCGGTGAAGTTCCCGATGCCATCGGATGCTCATCAAGCCAACTGGACTCTGACGGAGATGGAATCATGAACCAATGGGATGAATGTGAAAATACTGCATTAAATGCTGAAGTAAACCTCAAAGGTTGTGCGGATTATCAGAGAGATGGTGATAATGATATGATCCCTGATAGTCGTGATAACTGTTTATTCACTCCAATAGGAGACCAAGTAGATGGAACTGGTTGTTCAGAAGATGAAAGAGACACTGATGAAGATGGTATTTTTGATTCGAGTGATTCTTGTGACAATACCCCCAGCGATCAAATCGCAGACGGTGATGGTTGCGCAGATAGTCAATTAGATGGCGATGATGATAGTGTTATGAATAATCTCGACCTATGCCGCAATACTCAAAGTAATGCTGATGTAGATGAAAATGGCTGTAGCGATAGTCAGAAAGATGAAGATCGAGATGGTTATTCTGATGCTGTCGATTCGTGCCTAGGTACTAAAGTTGATGCGGTAGTCGACGAAAATGGATGTTCTCGTGCTCAATCAGATAGCGATGATGACTTGGTTTCAGATATGGATGATTTATGCCCAGAAACACCAAAGATGCAAGATGCTAATGCTGATGGATGTGCAATAACACAATTAGACACCGACAAAGATGGAACAAAGAATCACTTGGATAACTGTCCTGAGACCGCTTCAGAAGAAATCGCTGATGAGAATGGCTGTTCTCTAAGCCAACTCGATAGTGATGGAGATGGAGTAAGTGACTTTGATGACAAATACCCCGAAGATCCTGAGATTTCATCAGATAGTGACGGAGATGGAGTTGCTGATATCTATGACGCATATCCTGAAGATTCATTGAAATCAGTGATAAATCCTGAAGAATCTAGTATGATAGATGGAACTACAATTGCATTCGTTGCACTTGCTGGAGTCATAGGAGTTCTTGGATTCATGGTATGGAGTAAACCAGAGATTGATTCTGGTTTCACTGAGGAACAAACATCTGTAGATTTAGCAACCGAGATGGCTTATGCTGACCAAATTGCTGAAGAACAATATGTAGAGACTAACGATTACACATCTAATGAACCGGCTCAATGGGTCGATGAGAATGGCGTCAATTGGAGTAAAGGCGCTGATGGCGTCATCCACCGCTATGACGAAATGGCTGGTGCATGGATCGCTGGAGAATGAAATCATTCTACTGTAACTGACTTTGCTAAATTACGTGGCCTATCGACATCGTGTCCAAGTTTTAGAGCAGCTTGGTAAGCGATTAGTTGAGTTGGTATCACAGTTAGTAATGGTGAAAGTAATGACGCAGATTTAGGAACGGAAATCGAAATATCTGCCTCATCCTCCAATTCTCTATCTCCTTCTTCATGAATTAGAATGATCTTCGCCCCTCTTGCCTTACATTCTTGAATATTTGACAGAGTTTTGTATTTTAGTTTATCATTTGGAGCAATTACTACCACTGGGGAACCTTTTTCCAATAATGCAATTGGACCATGCTTCATTTCACCTGCCGGATATGCTAAACATGGAATATAGGCAATTTCCATCAACTTTAGAGCACCTTCGCGTGCAACAGGTGCTGATACACCTCGACCAAGGAATAGTACACTCTTAGCGTTAATGACCGCATCAACAGCTTCCCCTATCGGACCAGGGTTTGCAAGATACTTCTCAATCTGTTTGGGAATGGTATGCAAATTATCGATCAATTCACGACCTCTTTCGGCTGAGAAAGAACGCGTACGACCCATTTGGATTGCAAATAAAATCAGAGCTGTAGCCATATTTGAGAACGCTTTTGTTGAAGCAACTGCTTGCTCTGGTCCAGAGTGGATATAGACACCCATCCCACATTGACGTGCAATAGAAGAGGCGACAACATTGATGATACCCCAAACATTTCCTCCCTTTAACTGGATTTCTTTAACCGCTGACAGAGTATCTGCTGTTTCTCCAGATTGTGAAACCGCTAAGTGGATTGCCTTTGTATTAATCACTGAATCATTATACCGGAATTCGCTAGCAACATGAGCAACAGCCGGTAATCTCGCAAGTTCTTCAATCGCTATTTGTCCAATTTGACAAGCGTGTAATGATGTTCCACATCCAATCAAACGAACATGCGGAATAGCACGCATCTCGGCTGGAGTTAATTTCAAACCTCCAAGCTTCACAGTTCCTTGATGGTGGCGGGTACGTCCAGCAATACACTGGCGAAGAGCCTCTGCTTGCTCATGAATTTCCTTAATCATGAAATGTGGATGTTCTCCAAGTTCGACTTCACCCCACTCTTCCTCAAGAACCGTTGCTTCAGTTGAAGAAAGTTGACCACCCATTCTGGTTATTTTGAAACCATTATCATCTATCTGTGCTAAATCTCCATCTTCTAGGAAGTATACCTCTTGTGTATGTTCTTTGAGAGCATGCGGGTCTGATGAAATGAAAGTTTCATCCTTCCCCTTACCAATTACCAACGGGGACCCATTGCGAGCTACGACTATCTGATCGTGGTCTGTAAAAACTGCACATAATCCCCAAGTCCCATGAACTCTCTTCAATATTCTACGAACCGCAACTATTGGTTTGCTACCTTTTGCTAATTCAAGTGCTATCAATTGAGCGATAACTTCCGAATCGGTTTCAGAATTCAATTTGATACCTTTTGCAGTAAGGCTACGTCTAACCTCTCTGAAATTCTCGATTATACCGTTGTGAACAATAGCAACTTTACCATCGAATGAGAGATGAGGATGAGCATTGATGTCGTTTGCTTCTCCGTGAGTAGCCCATCTTGTATGAGCAATCCCAATACCACCTTCAACCTCAGAAGAAATAATTTCAGATAAACGCTCAACTTTACCTGATTTTTTGAAGATTTGGATTTCACCATTTTTGACGGCAATTCCAGAGGAATCATAGCCCCTATATTCTAATCTACGCAATCCTTCAACTAGAATAGGTGTCGCGTTACGACTGCCATAATACCCAAAAATACCGCACATGTTTATCACCTAAGACTAATTTTTTCATTACAAACAGGACATTCGACCTTAGCTAACATCATGTCTTTAACTGAGAAGATTGCAGAACATTCACTGCATGTCACGCTTCTTTCAGGAGTTGGTAGGGGTGGCATTACACCAAGTGGTGGTAATCCTTCTAGCGGTGGTAACCCTTCTAGCGGTGGTAACCCTTCTAGCGGTGGTAATCCTTCTAGCGGTGGTAGTTCCCCATGTGCTGGTGGAGGAGGTAAATCTCCCAAAGGCGATACTGCAAAACCAGGAAGTGGAGGTGGAGGGAGATTTGCAAATAACTCGGTAGCGATTTCAGCTGCCTCGCGCTCTTGTTTACGCTTCACTCTACGTTGTAAACGAGCAGAGCCAGCACCTGCTTCAGCTCGTTCTTCTAATTCCTCGCCGAGATCTCGATCCTCTTCGATTTCAACGGTGAATGGATTTAGGGATACCTCTAGTTCATTATCATCATCTTCATCGACCGGACCGTCATCTTCAGGTTCGACCAATTGCTCCAAATCAGAATCCTCATCTTTCATCTCGACCGCCAACACTGCTTCTTCGGGGGTGCGTCGAAGTGTAATCACAACACCAACTAATAGGAAGATCATTGCAATACCAATTGCTGCTAAAACCATTACTTTCTGTTCAGCGGTATCGCCAGGAAGTGGCGATAATATTTGATCTAGAATCGATGGAGACGGTATTGGATTAGATGCCCCTTCAAGTGAAGCTAGTGGGCGAACTGATAGAGTTCCTGTTGGTGAAATCAAAAGAATAAGAGAATCTCCATTTAATTCACCCCCAGAGAATAGATGGCCTTCACTGAGTAAATCTGAGAAGCCAATTTGCGTATCGACTAAGTTCTGGAACATTGCATAACGTGATGTTGGGCCGTGAACTCCGACTTCATCATAGAATATTTGGTGGGTGTCTCCATTATCGATAATAACTACTTTTTCAGCGCCTGGTGCTTTGATTCTCTTGGGAGATTGTAGAGACCAGCCCCCGTCTGTAACGGCACTAACTATCTCACTCAAACGACCTTCGCCCTCAATCCAGGCTGCGATTAATAAATCCTCATCATCACGTATTATGACTTCTAATTGTTGACCACTGGCATTGTCCCCAACAGTATATTGGAATGACCAACCCGGTGAATTCACATCTCCATGAGCATAATGCAAACCCGTACGTGAGATACCAGTAACATCATCTCTCATTTCCTGATAGAGAATGTGGGTATTATCCAAGCCGATTGCTACTGCTAAGGAATTTCCAACTTGCGGTTTGATATCAACATCTGATACTACTCCTTCAGTAATAGCCCATCCAGATGATAAGTCTGGATTCTCATTAGATACCAAGAAAATATTGGTTACATCTTGCCAAGATCCACCCGTCGATATATCTCGATGATATCCGGCTAATACGACCTTACCATCGCTTTCTGCAATATCTAGACCCCAATAAAGACCTTCGGACTGCTTTAGTGGAGTCATCACAGAATGTTTACTAGACATATCACCAACATACCCGATTGAAGCCAGACCGATATCTGTGAGAATATATCCTAGATCATCGGTGTTTCGCTTAGTCCATGCGATTTGAGCTCTATCATCAGTTCTTGCAACAACCGTGAATTCACCGGCCCAATCAGATTCAATTAGAGTATCGCCAGGCATGTTCAACGATGAACCAATAGTTCGTGCATGCAACTCACCGTCTTTGGTTGTGAACAACAGTGCGCCCTTCCCCAGAGATGTGAAGCCAACTGCATACTCACCGTCACTTAGAGAGAGGGTTACTGGAGCGCCAACGATGTATTGATCGACTATAATTCCAAACCTTAGTTCAGAGTTTTGTGCATCAACACCGTTGCCAGCCAGTATTACTCGGTAGGAAACCTCTCCTTTAGAAGTAGAAATATCACTAAATCTTACCTTTGAGTAACCACTACTACTATTTGAGCCGGTTACTACTGTAATACTTTGATTTTCAACGTCTGTCCAACCTCCGTTATTGCCTTCCACCCAACGTGAAAGTGTTAGTTTCAGATTAGTTGCATCAGTCTGTCCAAGATTATCTACTCGAACCTCGATGGTATATGGATTGTCTACTTGAGGTATTACTGGTGAAGATACAACAGCTCCGGTCATAAACCGAAGTGTTGGCTCGACTGGTCTTTCTTTTATCTTGAATGAAAAACTGTATTCATTATCTGAAACGTCATATTCATTTTGCAAACCACCTGGGTCGATACTCAAAGTCACCGTATGAGTCCCTGCAACCGTAGCCCACCACCAAAGAGTTACTGGAATTGTTTCACCACTCTTAATCGAAGGGATTCTGCCCTCATCGGGATAGGTCGCAGATGTTTCGCCAGATGCGTTGACAATCAAATGTAAATCACGTGCTATAGCATCACCACTATTGACAACATTGAATTTAATCTCAAGAATAGATCCTGCTACCGCTTCAAATGCAGGAAGGTCGCCATCGATAATCTCGATAGAACCTTGGAAGGATAGGGCGGGAGCCGGCTCCATATTGTCAACATCGTAAGTACGTGAAACGCTTTCCGTCTTGACATCGGTGAGGTTTACCATCCTCACACTTACCTTGTGAGTGCCGTCCTCAACGGAGGTAGAATCCCAATTAAAGGACCATTCTTGACTACCATAATCCAATTCAGGTAAAGTAAGTGCTTCGACCCATGGGTCATTATTCACTTGGTATTCGATTACGCCATGCTCAACTCCTTCAGCCATGCCATTGAACGATACGGTCCCCACTAAATCTGTGTTTGAAGAAGGAGAGGATATCGAAGTACTCATTATTCCAATTCTAGTCCAGATATACGACTCGCTCGAGACCTCACTGTCAGATATTGCTCTAGCCTTCACCAAAGTGAAATCCTCATCGAGGCGACGCCAATCATTCTGAATTAGAACATCGAGGAACCAGTTATCTAAATTCCCACCTACTTCGGTCCAATCCATTAGCGTAATCGGGTCTGAGTCTTCAATCCTCTGTTCTAAAGAGAGCTCTACACGGTCCCATTGGACACTTGATGAAGCCAATATTGAACCTTTGAAACGAATCATTTCACCACCGATTAACCAAGTTCCATTAACTGGAGAATTGATTGTTGTTGTTGACTCGGAATCATTGCTAGGAGGGCCAATAATCACACCACCACCATCGTCAGTCAGAGGAGTACACTTGCGTAAGAGTGCGGTATAAACTGCACAGGATGCATCAGCCAATCCGAAGCCCCACTTGTCATTCCACGTATGAGATTCCCCCTCTGGGGACTGGGAGGATGGATCGGTTCTAACCTCACTAGAATTTCTCAGTATATCTTTGACCTCTTGTGGAGTAAGGCTACTGTCCGCTTGTAGCATTATCGCCACTATTCCAGAAATCACAGGCGTAGACATCGAAGTTCCATCTTTCGAATCATAACCATCTTCAGCCATTGGTCTTGGAGTCCCTGGCAGGGAGGTACCTGTTGCTGCAGTAGCAGACATTATCCCTGAACCGTATGAGATTACATCTGGTTTGAGTTCATCCCATTCATCATCATCACCATCATCATCTCTTGGACCCCAATTGGAATAACTAGCTTTGACATCATCAGTGCGATTAATCGAATCTCTATCATCTGCAGCAGCCACAGTAATTGCACCATCTGCACTGGAAGGTGAAGCAACTCGATGGCGTCCATCATTACCAATCGCAATTACGCAAATTATTCCGTTCTCAGTAGCATTATTGATCAGTCTCGCTTCTGTGCTTGTACCGTTATCACCTGTAGAATCATCGCCAAATGGTGAACTGATAGAACCAAAACTCATCTGCCCAATTTGAATCCCTTTTGCATCATTTGTGCCTGGCCATTCAGTGTCGCGATTCTCTATCATCCATTGAATACCAGATTGTGAATTTTGAGAATTTGTGCCACCAGAATCGGTCAATACTTTCACATCAACTAAGAATGCACCTGGAGCTACGCCAGTATGAATTCGGCTAGAGTCACCTGTGCCTAACGCAATACCTGCAACGTGAGTTCCGTGGCTTTGACCATCATCTGGATCTTGTGTTCCATCTCGATTAGATGCTTGACTGGTAGCATCATAACCTGCTAACCATTTTTGATCGGAATATGTAGTTGGATCTAAATCAGGTTCGTCATCTTCATCATCGAAGTCATTGAGTGAACGGTGCTCATTATCCACTCCACTGTCTAGAACTGCTATCACGACGCCTGAACCATCATATCCGCGTTCGTGTAATGTTCCAGTGTATTCGTCAGATTCACGGGCACGAACAGCCTTGGATGCGGTCTCCATCGAAGGAACCATGACATTTTGCATCTCGACAACCACTACTTGCTCTAGTGACCAGATATCGATTAAGGCACTAACTGGAACGTGATCGAGAGATATGGAATCTACTGAGTCAAAGACATAGAACCATGCGCCGTCTTCAACCCATCCATGGGAAAACAAGATTTCCTTGAGAGCTGTAATGTCATCGGCGGTAGGGTGCCAAGCGAAATCCACGGTAATTGCAACTGTGCTTCTACCGTCCGCACCAATTATCTTAGTCGTCGATATCGATTCTTCACCAGCCATAACATATTGCAAGCGGTCATCCATGCCGTTGAAATCGAGATCTGGGCCGTATGAATACCACCAACCCCACCTTTCGACTGCAAAACGGTCACCGCGCTCAATGTCGCGACTGGGTATCAAACATAATTCATCGCCGCATTGCATTGGCGGAAGGCCTTCAATGATTATCGGTTCGCTTGACTGAGGCCCTACTGTGGTCGCTGTCACCAATAAATCTGCACTGAGAAGTACGAAGACCAAGAGCGCAGCGCGTAGGTTGGACATGTTACTCCCGCCCTCCGGGCGAGTCTAATCGACATCAATGTTCTCCCTCGATAGGTCGAAAAATGTTCAAGGCCAATGTAAATGTGAACCATCGGTTTTGCATTTTAGTCGTAACCTCTTGAGTTCTAATGGACCTGCGCAAACTGGACAATCAGCTTTGTCGGCGATTTCCTCCATCCAAGCTTGTCTGGTCTCTTTTTCATCACCTTCTTCGTATAATCGTTTTAACAATTCATCGACACCTACGAAGGGGTGTTCCTTTGGTAATTCGTTAAGTGGTTGATTTCTCGAACCAGATTCACCTGGAGCCACAGGACCATCTCTAGCAACTCTATTCAGTGTGAAGTAGGTGAAGACAAAACCGCCGATATGAGCTAAATGTGCGACATGACTGGGCTCGGAAAGTCCAATCGTCTGCCATGTGCGAAATACCTCTATTGCGAAATAAAATAATGCAATCAATGAAACCGGCCAAGGCCGGATTATGATCAATGGAAAATAGACTTCATCACGTGGCCACCCTGCCAAATAAGCTCCTAAAATTCCAAAGGCAGCGCCACTAGCTCCTAATGAGGGAATATCGCTACCTATATTTGCTAGTGCCCAACTGATAGAACCTCCAAATAATCCAATCAAATAGATGATTATCCAGCGTGTACTACCCAACCTCTTCTCCAGCGGTATTCCCACAAGTGCGATTATGACCAAATTCGATAAAACGTGCATTGCAGAGAATGGATTGTGAAGGAAGCCAGCGGTAATCGTGGTGTAAAAATCTATACCAAATACGCCGGATGGCCGCATCCAAAGATAATCTATCAAATACAAATTACCAGAATATAGCCATATCATCTGCATAATATAGCCAAAAAGAAGCCCTAAAACCAATCCAAGTGAAACCAATGCATGATTTCTCAATGCCCAATAGATTGGGCCCAATATAGCACAAACCCAGAGCAGAAGAAGAATGATTCCGACTGCGTCCATGTAGGGCCGAGGGGGCGTCGGCTTGAAGCCAATGCGGTCGCTGGACACATCATGCCCGACTTACTCACTGCATCAGGAGTGGTCATAAAAAGAGGGCGGAATACCGTTCTAAACGGCTTTGATTTTAATCTTAAAGGCGGAGAAGTGGTTGTTCTTGCCGGTGAGAATGGCTGTGGCAAGTCCACGGTAATAGAAGCCTGTGCTGGCCTCATAGATTTGGAAGAGGGTTCCATCAAAACAGGGAAACAAATTATTCGAGATTCTGAAGGGAGACATGGGCGCCCTGATTCTCCATTCGGTTTATGCTTGCAAAGTGATTGTGTCATGGGTGATGAATTAGTCAAAGAAAGAATTGACGATGTAGCTGCTCTTTGTGGTAAGAGTTTTGATAGCCAATCCTTACTTAACCAATGGGATTTAGGTCACCGCAGTCAAGACCGAATCGCATCTCTTTCCAAGGGACAACGACGAAAGGTTGCGGTCCTTTGTGGCGTTTTACCTTCTGCAATTGCCGACGACCCAACTGTAATCCTTCTTGACGAGCCCGACGCTGGCCTCGATGAGGCAAGTGTCAGTAGATTATCGGGTCTGGTAAGAGATATCGCTGATGGTGGACATGGAATATTGATCGCATCACATAACTCTGAGATTATTGCCTGTGCTGACCGTGTAATAACCTTCGATGATTCGATTGTTGAAACTGCGCCTAGTGATGGAGTGAAATGGAAAATTAATTCAGAGCCAGTAAAGAAAAGCAATATTGGCAACCGTTTAGACCGTCGGACCCTAGGTTCGCTTTCTCAAAATATAATCCCCGGCATGCTAGTTATTGGCGCATTACTTGCCCTTAGTGATCCCACTCAATTCGATTCAAAAATGCAAATCGGAGCAATACTCGCACCAGCATTAGCTGCGGGTTTGTGCGGCGAGCCAATCAGTGCACGACTTACAGAATCTCGTAGTGGGGATTGGTGGCGTAGTATGAAGACTATTCCACCAAACGCGTTGCTACACGTTCTTGTCGGCTGTGCACTCCTTACAACATTGGCTTGTACGTTATTTGGGGAGCCTGATTATACCCTGATAGCAGTAGGAGGTGGCTTAGGAATGATTACTGCAAGTGTAATACTGGTCATACATCAAGCAACATTAAGATTACAAAGACCAAATGCATTGATGATACGTCTACTCACCCCTGCCTTGATATTACCATGGGCAATTCTTGTCGACAGATTGGCATAGTACTGCCACTAGGCGGCATCATGCGCGACTTAGGCACTCTACTAATCATGAGTGGCTTTGCAGGAGCAGGTCTCACTCTCTGGCTAGGACTTGCATGGGCACCTTCGGTATCTATTGATGCATTTGAAGCCCCGATTTCACAGAAAATATTCTACTGGCACGTTCCTAGTGCTTGGGCTGCTATGATCGCATTTACTCTACTTTTCATCGGTTCTTTGGCTTGGTTTATCAAACGCAAAGAATGGGGCTGGAATCTACATGTAGCAAGTTCCGAAGCTAGTCTTGCCTTCGGATTGATGGCTGTATGGTCTGGATGCATATGGGGTGCTGCAGAATGGGGCGTTCCTTGGGATTGGACCGATATACGTCTCAACACTTTTGCCTTGCTAACTCTATTGGCTATTTTCTTGGTATTAGGACGTAAAAGTCAGCCAGATGGAATAGAGACTAGAGATACTTTTGCTACCTTTGGAATCTACGGGTTCGTACTTGTTCCTATCACATATTTAGCAACTAGATTTTGGCAAATAAGACATCCTGGGCCAGTGGTTGCTACAAGTGAGGGCAGTCTAAATTCAGACATGGGCATGGTTTTGGCACTTGGAGCAATATCATTCACCATGCTAGTGATTGGCCACACCATCTGTGGAATTAGATTGACTAAGATGGAAAGTCGGTTAATTGAAATTCAAGATATAATGGATAAAGAGGGGATTTAATGGCTGATACAATCTATCTCGCAGTAGCATATTTGGGTATGTTAACAGGACTTGCTATCTGGACTTGGACCGTACTTTCTCGCAGTAAAAACCTCGAGGCTAGATTGGATGCTATTGAAGCATCTCTAAACAACTCCGAGGAATAGCGTATAATTCAACGCGCAGATTCAAGAAGAATAGCATCTGCCATCTACTGGTGAAGGCATGGATTTAGGTGAGGCTTTCTGCATCGTCTGTGGCTTACCACCACCATTATTCGGTGAACGGATGTGCGAAAAATGCTTTCGTAAGCGCAACACATTAGCCGAACTCCCTACCAATGTCAACTGGTCGCGTTGCCCTCGTTGTGATTTGACAAGCCTAAATGGAAGGTGGATTGAAATCACTGATGAAGAGCTGTGGCATGAATTGGTTGAAAGCAATATGAAATTACATCCAGAAGCAGAAGGAATTGCCGTCGGCCTAGAAACAAGAAAGGTCGATGACCGTAACACATTGATCTATCTGCAAATCGGAGGTTCTATTTCTGGCCTTGTATATGAAGAAGAACATCAGATGAGGGCAAGAAAATCCAATGCTGTATGCCTAACTTGTAGTCGGCGCGATGGTAACTACTTCGAAGCAACTGTACAATTGCGCTCTAGCGCAAGAAAATTAGCTGATGAGGAATATACGGTTTTACGAGCAACGCTCGATGCTCTAATTGCAAACCTTGAACGCGATCCAATGTTTTTCGTAACCAAAGAAGGACCTGTTACCGGAGGTTACGACGTGGTTCTTGGCTCAAAGGGCTTGGCAAAGAGTTGGGGCCGACAATTGGTCAGCCAATTTGGCGGTCAAATAACAACTACATCTTCTGTAATCGGCCGCAAGGACGGACTCGATGTCAGTCGGATGACCTTACTCTATCGAAAACCTGGTTATGATTTAGGAGATGTGGTTCGTTGGCGTGAGGAATTGTGGCGTATCGCATCATGGAGCGGAGAGGGGGCTATTCTCTCTAAGGTCGAACGCAAAGAGAGAACAGGAGCAACATGGCGAGATTTGGAATATGCGACGGTAGTTTCGAGGATGCAAGACCATTTGGTACTAGACACAGTAACTGAAGATGCTACCGTTGGCGAATTTCTTAACCCCAATAATTGGCAGATAGATGCTGTGCGCTTGGCATATGACCATGTAGTAGGTTCCAAATTGCGTCTTGCACGTATCGAAGGAGAATGGGTTGCATTGCCGTTACACCAAGTGGATGTGAAATCATGAGTGAAGGCATTGTTAGGTTAGCAGAAGCACTAGATGACCAGAATATGATAGGTCATACTCGTTCCTTTGTAGAAGATATCGAAAATGGCCTCGATATCATGAAAAGAAATCTCCTCCCTTGGATGAATTATGTCGCTGAAACTCAATGGCAAGGCGTACTTTGCTTAGGAATGGGTGGTTCGGGCGCAGGTGGAGATTTCCTTTCGATTCTCTGCGACCACTTTGGAACATTACCTGTTAAGACCTCTCGCTCTTATGAGATTCCAGTCTGGTGGAATAAGCAACATCTAATCATCGCTACATCTCATTCAGGTAATACTGAAGAAACTATCAATGCAGTAGAAAACGCGGCTAAAGATGGTGCAACTGTCATAGTCATCTCCAGCGGTGGTGTTCTCGCTGGATTGAGTGAGCTTTACGACGATGTACATTTGATTTCTTCACCAGGTGGACAACCTCCTCGGACTGCTTTTGGTCATCTATTCAGTAGACAATTAGCTTTGCTTAACCAATTAGACATCTTACCTGATCTGATTGATGATGCAATGATTTCTCGCTTGAAAAGTGCTAATGAGGAATGCGATATAATCAATGAGCCGGAGGGAGCAATTCCCTCGCTAGCGCTATCGCTAATGGAACATCAAATCGCATTACTAGGTCCTGATGAATTGAATCCAGCATTGGTTAGAATGAAGAACCAATTAAATGAGAATTCGGCTAGATTCGCAAGAATTGGCGTCATTCCAGAAATGAATCATAACGAGATTGTAGCATGGGGCGGAGTTGGTGAAGATAGTGATCCACAATCAAGTGAACAGGGGCTGCTAATACTAACGTGGGATGGAATAGGTCAACGAGTTACACAACGTATGGATTGGTTCGTCGCAAATTGCCCCACAGAAACCGTCTGGAGAATTCATGGTGAAGGTTCTTCTTTGGTTGAAGCTTTACTACACCTGTGTATTACAATGGATTGGCTTTCGATTGCACTTGGACTTCTCCACGGTAAGAACCCAGCCGGAATTGAACCCATTATCGCGTTGAAAGCACACTTACAAAGTGTAAATTAGTAAATCGGACCAAGTACTATTCGAGGGTCAGGATAAATCTTCAGAGCAGAGTCTCTGTCTATTCTTTCAACTACGCCGGGCATGTCGTTCCCCTCTGGCTCAGTCCAAGATAATTGTAGATGCAAGTGCGGCTCCCACCCTCCATTTACCTCCATACTTCCGACAAAAGCGATTACATCACCTTCTTTGATATTCTGCCCGACCTCAACTTGGTCTAAACTCTCTAGCGAAAGATGTCCATGCAGTGCCCACAGATCTTTTCCTTCAAAATCATGTTTCGTGATAATGGTTGGACCATATGAACCGTCTTCGGCATTGATACCCATTGAGTGAACCACACAATTGCTGAATGCATAAATCCTCTCACCGACAGGTGCTCCTATATCTATGCCCATATGCAAATCTCTTTTTCCTTCAAAGAGGGCTTGCGTATACATCCCTGGTCTAATCTCATCATATCGGCCGATTGAGTTAGGATAAGGACATATGAAATCCTCATCATATCCTCTGGTGAAATCATGCACCCAATAATCATCAGCAAGTTCGATGACGTGATGCATAGTTTCTCTAAAGGGTGCTAGTTGATGAGTTTTATCCGACAAGACTCATCAATCACTTCCTTGAGGCACATAGATGCTGGGAGTGGTTCTATTGCTACTCATCTCCATCCTCCCGGGCCTAGGCCTTACTAGAATTCTCGATGGAAGTGCAGATCGGACAAGACGATTTCTTCTAGCTCCAGCACTTGGTTTATTACTCATATTTGGTATTTCAGGATTCTATGTTTTAATTACACAACGTTGGACATGGTTGGAGATTAGCCTATGCATATTGTTGGTTAATCTGCTTGGACTTTACGTGATCAGGCAACGTGTCGAGAAAGTTGAAGAAATGTCACCTTGGCTTAAATTAGAAGCTGCAATGGGTGGAGAAGTCATTGCCGATGAGGTTCTCGATGACGAAGCAACTACACAAAGATGGATTCAGGATTCACGTAGTAATTGGTTCAATCCAGTCCTATTAGGTGCGGGAATAATCGCATTGCTACCACTCATTCTTTTTGAGAGGCCGATGGGCGTCGATTGGATTGGTTTCTCGGTGTTGACCGATTCTCTCGTTAGCAGAGGTTCTCTAGAATTACCATCACCTTCTCAGGGCTATTGGACCTATCCGCCTGCTCTACCATCTTTGAGTGCTTGGCTTGCAATCACTCTATCACTCGATGCTGCGAGCAGTGTTATGCAAGTTGGTCAAACCGCATTTTTATTCTTATTACTAGGACTAGCAGGTGCGGGTGATAGACACGGATGTGGGCCACAATTATTGCTAGCAATGGGATTGGGAGCAGGAGTTTTTGCTAAAGTCCATGACTCGGGTTGGCCTACTATTGCGAGCCTATTGGGCTTGGTTGTCGGCCTACTGATATTACTTCGTCCGAGCGCAACAAGAGGACGTCACCATACCTTCGGTTTTGTCGCAGCGACGATTTCTGTTGCTCTAATTCATCCTACTGGTGCCATCTACCTCTCAACATTGATGGTCGCACACATCGCTATTGGCAGAAATATCGAGGCCGATGAAGGATGGCAGAGATTAATCATCGTTTCAGCAGCCATTATTACCATCGCTGTGGCCTTTGCCATGGGTTGGTTTGCACCACGCCTTTTCGATGTGGCAGTATTAGCAGAATATGGCTGGCAAGGCGGTAGACCATTGCTGGTTTACAGCGGATTTCTATTGATATTTGGATTGATTGCTGCTTGGAAATTACGCGATAATATCGAAGCAAAAATCATCACCTTATGGCTAGGGCTAAACTGGCTACTAACCTTTGTTCATCTGACCGAGGGACTAGAACAAATCCCTATCGTCAGTTTACTCTCACTTTCCTTATATTCAATGGGATTACACGCATTCCACATTCCCTTGGCAGTACTGGTTGGATTGTGGTGGTCGCAAAGTACCTCGATGCGATTACATGACCAAGAACACAAGTCATTACTGATGATTGGAGCAGACCCTCATTGCTCGAGAAAGGTTAGTATCCTAATTGCAACTATTGCTCTAATACAGGTACTTAGCGCTCAAATCGTTCTGATCATGCTTGAATCTCATGAAGAATTATACGCGCTTTCTGATGGTGATATTAAAATTCAAAAATCATTGTCTGGATTGCCTGATGGCTCAATAATATACAATGAGAACTCACATTGGGGTCATGTTTGGAATTCGGGAGATGGAGTAGATGTTACTGCAGTTCCTACTCTGGGATTAATGAAAGTCAGTTCTGAAATCCATACGGAAATAACAAGTGCAATTTTCAATGACGAGATACAAGTGTTGCGAGAAAATGGCATCACACACGCCATTTCATCACCGTTAGGAACAGTAGGATGGGCATTAGCAGCATCTCCTTGGTGGGAGATTTTCTTAGATGCAGATGGGGCAAGGTTATGGCGCTTACGTGCATCATTAGCCCCTGCATCTGAATCGGAATTCATAGCCCTCGACAATATTGATTGCGATTGTGAAAAGCGCGTTGACCAGTGGTCGGGACATCGATTTCAAGATCCATTCTCTTTAGGGGATATGCGTCTTCATTTACTCTCGGGAGAACTCCAGATATCAATGTCGACACCCGCGTATTTGAGTTCAAGAGAGGTCAATATATGCCTGGTATATGAATCGGTAGGAGAAAGTACAGTAAAACTAAGTTCAGATGTAGAGAAGAGTAGCTCTAAGAATGGATGGAACCAAATCTGCCTTGAAAAATCATTGACAAATGAAATAAACATCACGATAAGTGCTGATGTGGAATCTGGCAATTGGATAAATCCTCTAGGTTTATCGGGGCGTTCTGACAGAATTTTAGATGGCTCGGCAGTACGTTTGCATTGGATTGAATTGCGGCCAGCAGGAGATGAACAACGTGTGCTTTGATATATCAGAAGTGGAGGTGATAATGTGCGACGTCTGTTCGTGATGCTACCGGCTCTTGATGAGGCTAATGCTGTCGCACAAGTAATCAGTGGTGTCCCCGTTGATTTATTGAGAAAATCAGGTTATGAGACATCAATAGTGATTGTAGATGGTGGAAGTACTGATGGAACTCAAGAGATTGCAATGAGATTAGGCTGCGAGGTTATTGCCCAAACAAGCAAGGGCAAGGGTGCAGGAATGCGTCAAGGATTCAAGGCATTTCAATCTGGAGATTATGACACACTAGTAATGCTCGATGTCGATGGGACATACGACCCAGGGGAAATTCCAATCCTCCTAAAAGCGTTAGAAAAACATGATTTAGTGATAGGTGATCGACTTAATGGTGAAATGTCGGAATATGCCATGACAAAAATGAATTGGATTGGAAATCATTTGTTGACCTGGTTTGCTGTCTCTCTATACGGCGTTAGAATCAACGATCTATGCACTGGCTACTGGGCATTTACTCGCAAGGCTATCGACAGATTACAACTCAATAGCATGCGTTTTGAAATCGAGGCCGAGATGTATACATCAGCCGTAAGAAGAAATCTCTCTATTGGCCAAGTGCCCATCTCGTATAAACCGCGAAAAGGCTTTGCTAAATTAGGTAGTGTTAGAGATGGTACTTCAATTGCTAGGAAACTCATCATAAGGCGCATCTTCCCCGTTCCAATCGAGGAGATTAACGGTGGCTCTTAAGTGCGCGATTCTAGGGGCTTCAGGCCTAGTCTCACAAAGACTTCAACAGAGGCTATTCTCCCATCCGGATTTTGAATTAGTGGCTATTGCAGGTAGTGAAAATACAATTGGCAAACATCTCTCGCAATTAGAATGGCGACTTGAAGAACCACGATCTGAATACGATTTGGTGGTAAGTTCGATTTCCAAATTGCCAAAGGTTGATGTTGCGTTCAGTGCATTACCTTCTGAAATAGCCCAAAAAACTGAAAGAGAATTAGTCAAAAAGGGCATACATGTCTTATCGAATGCTAGTTCTTTTCGCATGCTCAATGGAATACCAATGATTATTCCAGAATTAGAGAGAGAGGATTTGAAAGACTATTCTGGCCATGCTTGTGCAACTAATTGCACTATCGTCCCAGTGGTTTTACCATTGGCTGGTATTGATAGAGAGATGCATTTATCACAAGTAGAAATACACAGCGAACAGGCTCTTTCTGGTGCTGGATGGCGCTTATTGCACGATGCTTCGATAAATGCTGAAAACCTAGATCCATTCATTCCTGGAGAAGAAGAAAAGGTGATTTCTGAACTCAAACATCTTCTTCAAAGACCTGATTTACTAGCCAAAGCAACCTGTAATCGGGTGTTCAAGAAAGATGGTCACCTTGTCCATATTAAGGCAAAGTTCAGCCATCCATCGACGCTAGAAGAAGTAAAACGAGCTATGCAATTGACTACTTTGGAACTACCATCTTCTCCAAATAAGGTAGTGGAAATAATTGATGCGATGCCGAATCGAGAAGAACATCTCTTCGCAGGCGGTACTGGCCTTAGTAGGGCAATGGCGGTAACGGTAGGCAATATCAGTATGAATAACCCTAATGAAGTCTCATTTTCAGCACTTAGTCACAATACTATTCGCGGTGCTGCTGGCGGTTTGATTCTACTTGCAGAGTATCTATTACTAAAGGGACATATCAGCGAATGTTGAATATGCATTACCGATGGTGGGGCATCTATGGGCGTAACTGCACTCATCGAGGGAATGACCTTCAAACAACTCTATGATGAAGCCGATGAACGCTGGGGTGAGATTTGGGATGACGAACTTTCTCGTATGCAAATCATGATTATTTGTAAGAGAAAAGAACGTAAATTACTCGAGTTACATGGCGATTTTATCGACCACGGCCAACCTGTAATCGGTATATTTCACAGACCTAGAGACGAGGCCTATCTTATTGAAGAGCAGGGTCTAAACCCAAAAGATGGGTCATACCAATTCCTAGATATCGCAAATACCGACCTCGGTTTGTGGATGCAGAGTATGGTAGCTAACGATGGCTGGAAGAGAACTACGATCGAAATCGTCCCCAGTCCTATTTCATTAGGCATACCAAATCAGAGAACTTTTGAAAAGCATAGTATTGTGTGTTTTCACCATCCTGAACTTGCACCAATTAGCAGATATTACCTGCCTTTCCCAATCAAAAGTGTTTCAGGTAAGGCGTTTGTTAGTTTGCCAAGACGTCAAGCTGCTGAATTGGCACGTCAACAGGCAGAGATACTCGGCGTAGGCCAACTGAAGAAGAAAAAACCGGAAATCGTAGAAGTTCCTAAGGTTACAAAAGCAGTTCAAGAGGAAATTGAGGAGCCAGAAACAGAGATTTCGATGGAGGATTCTTTTATCGCAGAAATGATTCCAGATCCAATCGAAGAAGATAATGAAATGATTCCACTGCCAACTCAAGAAGGAGAAGAGGATGAGATTAGAAGTACTCCCTTGCCCAGTGAAGAAGATATTGCTGCAGAGATGCCAGTTATTGAAGAAGAGCCAAAATCACCATTGGAAATCGAGTTTAGAGAATTGATTACCATTATGCTTGAAGAAGGAATTGAACCGAATAATATGATGGAAGATGAGCGCTTTGCCGACATCAGTGAACGTGCAGTTGCTACTGGACTTGAGACATGGCCGATATTCTTGCAGATGGTTGCGATTTAAGTGGTAGTTCCTTCTGGGGTGAATCGATGACATTCTGCATTGGTTGTGGACAACGCTTAGCACAGGGCACCCGCTTTTGCCGCTTTTGTGGCTCGCAACAGCCTGACGAGCAGGTTTTGATGCTCTTACGCAATGAAGCTCAACAAATACAAGCGAGTAGTCAGACGATGCAACAACAGCAGATGAATGATCAAACCCTTGCTCGAATGGAACAGATGCGCAGAGAAGCAGAATTCGCTCAGCAGCAGCGCATGCAGTATCAGCAAGGTGGACAACAGCAACGATGGTGATCGTCTGCGCCTCAAGCACCTCGCCATAAAATTATCAAAATTGGCACCGCATCCTTGTGAAGAGGTCTCCTTAGAACAATATCAAACAGAAGGGGATATTGCGGCGCGTTGGTTAGCTGAAATCGATTCAATCGATGGACTAGATGGTAAACGTGTATTAGATCTTGGAGCCGGAAATGGCATCCTTGGGTTTGGCGCTAAATTACTCGGAGCAGAAGTTGTTTTTGTCGAATGCGATAAAAAGGCAGCAGAAATATGTCGTGGTTTGGGTGAAACTATCGAGGGACGTGTTGGAGAAATCGAATTACCCAATGTCGATATGGTGATTATGAATCCACCATGGGGCCGACAAATTCCTGGTTCGGATAAGATTTTCATTGAGGAAGCACAACGGGTTGCACCGATTATTCATCTCATGCATAGCGCTGGTGCAAAACATCTTCCAGAGGGTGAAATAATCCTTGAAGGAGAATTCAGACTCCCTGCTAGATATGAACATCATAAATCACGAGTGGCACTTACGCCCTTCCGTTGTTGGCGTATCTCGGCATGATATGGATTCAAAAGAGGAGACCTACGCCCTCCTGACATCACGTTCCCCTGCCCCTATGGCAGCGACCCCCTTATGAGTGAGAGAAATGACTACTGAGATAATCACCCCCGGTGCTGATTTAGGCACCTCTGAAAACAAGACACCTGGTGCAGGAGTAATCGAGCAAAACGGTAGACTAGTCGCCACATTAGTTGGAACTGTTAACGATAATGAAGGCGTTATTTCAATCGGAACAGAAGGCGGCATCATTCGTCCAGAGGTTGGAGATACCGTCATCGCAGTCGTCTCAAGAATCAATGAAAAGAATGGAGAAGCGACCCTACTCGCTATCTGTGATAAGCCGGAACGTGGATTCTTGCCCGATGATCAATTTGTACAATTCCATGTCACCGATATCTGTGACCGTTATCTCCATCATGTAGGAGATGCGCTAAGACGTCGTGATTTGATTCGTGCAACGGTTTCTCAAGCAGAACCAATCGTTAAGATCACGATGAAGAAAGGTGACCAAAACGGTGTACTTTGGGCATTATGTCCATCGTGCGGTGATGTTTTTGAAGCGGATGGCGATGGTGATTGGAACGTTCGTTGCCCAACTTGTGACGAGCAAACATTCCGTGCACTTGCCGATGACTATCTAGGAGGAGAAGGGCTTGCTGCCCTCAATAAATCAGGTAAGCGCTGGAGCCCAGCCGCTGAGAAAGTATTCGCTCGTGGTTCATCAGGCAGAGCGACCTTCATCGCAGCAGATGTCCGCAATGATGGACGTGAACGCAATTACTTCCGCTTTGAGTCAGATGGCGGCGGTAGAGGCGGTGGCGGTGGTCGTCGCAATCAACATTCACCAGGTTGCAGATTGTTTGTAGGAGGACTACCTTTCAGTGTCGATACCGAATCCTTGCGTAAGATGTTCTCCGCTCATGGTGACATCAACGACTGTATTGTAATCAGTGATGAAACTGGAAAATCAAAGGGCTTTGGCTTCGTTACTTTCGAAGCAAAAGAGCATGCTGATTCTGCAATCAAAGCACTTGACCGTTCGAAGGTAGATGGCCGGAGAATCGGCGTAAGGGATTCAGATGCTCCTCGTGACAAAAAACCTGAGAGAAAACATGCACAAGGCGCTAGACTCTATGTTGGTAACTTGCCATTCAAGGCTAATGAAGATGAATTGAAGGCTCTATTCAGCGAACACTGCAAAGTTACAGGCCTCGATTGGACCCGTGATAAAGCAGGTCAACCAAAGGCATTCGCTTTCATTACAATACAACCTGAAAGCGATGCTGCAGCAGTCATAGAGAAGGTAAATGGTAGCGAGTTGAAGGGAAGAAAAATCCGTGTTGATTCAGCGAACTCAGGCCGCTCGAAGAAACCCGGCAAAGGCGGTGATTCCGGAGCAGGTGCTGGTAAATCTGCTCGAGAATTACGGGCTATCCAAGAGGAAAACTCAGACCAAAAGAAAAGGAAGAGAGGCCCACGTAAGCCTCGTTCCAATGATTGAGTGGTGAATTTATGTCTGTTGAAGACGAGCCAAAATGGCTCGTAATCGACGGTTATGAGGATGAACCAGCGGCATTTGGTGTTCCTCCATATGTTGGTTTTCACATTCGCTATATCTGCGGTGTGCTTGAAAAAAGGAATCTTGAATATGATTACATTACAATCGATGACTTCCGTCGTAATCCTCCCGAGTTGAAACGATTACTTGGAGTCGTTATCCTTGCCGGAGCAGTAGTTCCGGGTAAATATCTCAGAGGAGCACCTATCTCTCTCAAAGAAACCCAGGCAATTATTGACAATACCTTTGGTGGTACTCCGATCTTATGTGGAGGTTGGGCTATTCGCGGTTGGCGACAACAGGGTTGGAATCCATTGCGTAAACATTTATTTCTCGCTCTACAAGATACAGATGCAACTCTAGAGAACTACCTCCAAAATGGAGAATGGAAGCATCAGCGACGCAACCAAGAGCAATGGGATCTTTGGGCATTAGCAGGAGCTAAGTCGAAAGCAGTGACTGATAACCCAGATCTCTCTGGACCACTAACTTACGAAGTTGAGGTATACCAAGGATGCGTTCGTTACAAACGTGGTTGTAAGTTCTGTATTGAGCCCAAGAAAGGAGTTCCGATTTGGCGTAGCCCTGAAAATGTGATTCGAGAAGTAGCCATTGCTCATGACATGGGGGTTGAACACATCCGATTAGGAGGAATGACTGATACCTATACCTACATGGCAGAAGGGGTTAAAGAAATGGAATACCCACGTCCTAATCCAGAACCTATTGCTAAATTATTACACGGCTTGCGAGATGATGAGCGTCTAGGCATCCTCCATACCGACAATGCCAATCCAAGTATAATCGCTGAGCATTTAGAAGAGAGTGAAGAGATTACAAAAACATTGGTTGAAACGCTTTCCGATGGTGCAGTTCTCTCATTCGGTCTCGAAAGTGCTGACCCAAATGTGCACACGGAGAATTGGCTCAATTGCGATGCAAAACAACTTACTTCAGCAGTTCGATTAATCAATAAATACGGTCGTGAAAAAGGAGAAAGGGGGTTACCTAAACTCCTACCAGGGTTGAATTTTATTGCAGGCTTAAACGGTGAGACATCGGTTAGTTATGATTTGAATCTCGAATTGCTAAGAGGACTCAAAAACGAGGGAGCAATGTTGCGCCGTATCAACATTCGGCAGGTAGAAGGTGAAGGGTTCCAAGAGATAGATAATGATGACTTCCGTGTGTTCAAAGAAACTGTTCGTGATGAATTCGATGCTCCATTGCTAAAGGAAATGTTACCAATTGGTAGTGAGGTAAAGCAAGTTTGGTGGGAGGCACATGACGGCAGAACTCGTTTACCAAGACATCTCGAGCCAGCGGCAAGAGATCCGATGATAAGCGGCAAAGCCGGCATTACTTTTGGGAGACAGATAGGCGCATATCCAATACTTATCGGAATGCCGTATTTGACTGCCCTAGAATCATATAGCGATGTGGTGATTACCGGCCATGGAGCTCGCTCAATAACCGCTATTGAGTCTAAAATAGATATTGAAAAGGCTTCAGAGTCTCAGCTGAAAAGTATTCCTGGCATTGGTGAAAAGGCTGCTTGGAGATTGGTTTCACAACGGGCTAAACGTATTTCGAAAGGGAAAAGTCATCCCGAAACCATAGAGGGCTGGTTCAAACAATCAGAGTTGCAAATGTCAGAAATCGCTCAACAAGTTCTCTACATTGACTCGAGGAAATAGGCCAAACTTGAATCTGAACAACCTCTGCCCCTGTCATGCAGGCGCTAATTGAAGCAGCGAGAACACTCAGCGCTGCTTGTGATTCATTAATCGCTCCGCTCAGTAAACAAACCATTGCTAAACACATTACTAATCCATTGGATTATGCCCGTGATTGTCATGAAGAATATCTAAATCGCTATGGCAATCTAGGTGCTAAAACCCTGATGCTGGGAATGAATCCCGGACCTTGGGGCATGGCTCAATGCGGAGTGCCTTTTGGTGCGACGGCTATGGTTCGAGAATTACTGAAAATCGACCATCCCGTGCAACAACCGCAAAACGCTCATCCAAAACGACCGATAATCGGCCTTTCACTTGAGAGACAGGAAGCGAGTGGAACTCGACTTTGGAGTCTATTGAACCAGCATTACGGTACTGCAGAAGAAATTCATGAACAGGTGTTTATCGTAAATCACTGTCCTTTACTATTACTTGATGAAAATGCTAGAAATATCACACCTGACAAGATTTCTGGCAAAGCGGTTGTAAAACTGATGAATGCATGTGACCAACACCTACGTGAAGTCGTCGAAGCATTAGGAATCACTAGAATCATAGGAGTAGGTAAATACGCTGAAAAAAGAGCGAAAATAGCAATTGGAGTAGATAATGGAGTTTCAATCACTAGTTGCTGGCATCCATCCCCAGCATCACCGTTGGCTAATCGTAACGATGGAGAAGATTGGCGAGACAACGTTAAAACGATTCTGAACGAATCCTAATTCGGTGCGAACTTCTAAAGGTGGTGTTGCCAACCACACCACATGACTGCACGAGCGATGGCTTGGCCAAAACAACCAGATGACCGACAATGGAAGACACCAGAAGGCGATGATCCACGTACTCTCTATCAGATGTTACGCACAAGTATAGACCTTTTTGGTAACGATCCGTGTTTCGGTTTTATCCAAGCACCAGGAATGGAACGTACTCACTTGAGTTACAATGAATTTGGTGATTTAGTAGATAATGTCGCTAAATCATTGAGAGACATGGGCGTGAAAAAAGGAGACCGTGTGGCAATTATCGTCGACAATTCCGTTGAATGGGCTGCACTTTCATACGCTGCAAACGCTATCGGTGCTGCTTATACAGCAATGTACACACACCAGCATGGCTCTGAGTGGGCTTACATTCTTGGAGATTCTACTCCATCAATTATCGCTGTGGCAAATAGTGGTACTCTGGATAAATTATGTGAGAATCTCGATGCTGATTCCTGGCCTGAGAACGGTATCATTCTACTTGGAACCGATGAGGCGAACGAACTACCACCAAAGGGAGTTGATGTAACACCTTGGTCAAAGATGGTTGCCGCTGGAAGAGCGAGTTCAGAAGCAATAAAAATCGCTGACGACCCCACCGCCCTATCAACGCTAATCTACACATCAGGTACAACTGGAAACCCGAAAGGAGTAATGCTCAGCAATTGGAATACACTTTCCAATATACTTTGTGTACAAGGGGTGTTCGAACTATATCCTGGTGACAAAAACGCTGCTTTCTTACCATGGGCTCACTCGTTTGGTTCGACATTCGATCTTCACTGGATGATTCGCATGGGAGTTCACGTCAATCTAGTCAGTGATTTGACTAAAATCGCTGACGAGTGTATCGAAATTAAACCTGCAGTTCTCATTGCAGTTCCTCGTGTGTGGAACAAATTCTATGACAGGGTTAATTCACAATTTGCGGCTTCACCTGTCAAGAGATTACTTTCTTCGAAGGCTCGTAAGCACGCTTCAAAGCGTATCGCTAAGGCTGGAGTAGAGTGTGACGCTGTACCTCCTGCAGGTTTCTTCGACAAACTGTATGACAAACTGATTTGGCGCAAGGTTAGAGCACGATTCGGTGGAAATATTCGTTTCTGTATGTCAGGAGCTGCTGCGCTTTCACCAGACGTCGCTTCATTCATTCAGATGGTAGGATTCAACTGCTACGAAGGATATGGTCTTACAGAGACTTCACCACTAATCTCGGCAAACGGCTGGATGGGCAAAGGTCAGAGTCGCCTCAATACCGTCGGTAAGGTTGCTAATGGGCAACGCGTTGTCATCGACTGTGATGCATGGGACGACCCAGAAAGACCAGATGAGGGAGAGATTATCGTTTACGGGCCAAATGTAATGGGTGGTTATTGGAACAGACCAGAAGAGACTGCTGAAGTTATTATGGCAGATGGTGGATTCCGCACTGGGGACCTAGGAAAACTAACCGAAGATGGCTTCCTTTCGATTACTGGACGTGTTAAGAGTCAATTCAAATTGGAGAATGGAAAGTATGTATCACCATCTCCGCTTGAAGAGAATCTCAAACTAAGCCCTCTGGTAGAACAATGTGTTCTCGATGGACGTAACCGTCGTAATACCTTCTTGATAGTTCACCCCAATTGCCACGCTCTACGCTCTGCCCTTGGTAAAGCGGGAGTTTCTGCACCTGCTGATGATGCAGCAATGTGCGCTGATAAGGCGGTAAATGAGTGGTTGCTGAAGACTCTGGCAAAAGAGAATATGCAAGCTCCAACTTGGAAGGGCTATGAAGTAGCAAGGAATTTGATTCTAGATCCGAACGAATGGACTACAGAAAATGATTTCCTCACTCCTTCACTCAAGGTTAAACTACGAAATTTGCTAACTCATCATGAGCAAGCGATTGAATCCTTGTGAACAAAGAACGCATTACAATTGCATTGTAATCAGCCTATTGGCTAGTGATAAATCGCACACTGTCTCGGCATTTATCGTCAGGCAATGACCGACAGGGCCAAAAGCGACCGTCTTGGGCCCGAATCATGGTCCGAGAGTTGATTCACGTCGAGCGTGTCGACCGCTCTTTTGGACCTCTAGATGTTCTCGAGGACATCAATCTCATCGTCAGCGATGGTGATCGAATAGGAATAGTAGGTCACAATGGAGCCGGAAAGACAACACTGCTCAATACTATTTCCGAACAAGCACAAGATGTTGGAGAGATTGAATTCGCATCTGGAATACGCATTGCTTATCTTTCCCAAATTCGTGATATCGAAGCGGATTCAACCATTGGTGAAGAATTAGGTCGCAAAGGAAGACAATTCCAGGAATTGGAAGAAGAAATCGTCGCGATTGAAGCACAAATGGTAGATCCAGCATTCTATGAAGGCGATTGGCAACCAGTTATGGAACGCTATTCAGAATTACAGAAAACACTCGGGACATCGGGTGGAGGCAATGTCGCTAATATCGCCAAGGCTATTCTTGAGAAACTTGGGCTCGATAAGCACCCGATGGAGATGCCTGTCAACAAATTGTCAGGAGGCGAAAAAGCCAAGCTCGCTCTAGCACGACAACTGGTAGGATTAGCAGGTATTGACGTCATATTCCTCGACGAACCGACCAATCACCTCGATATTCAAACCACTGAATGGCTGGAGGCTTTTCTGAGAGATTTCAAGGGTGCCCAGCTAATCGTATCACACGACCGTTATTTCCTCGACCAGGTATGTACTCGAATCGTCGAAATCGATAATTTAAGGGCGTGGAAATGGAAGGGTAATTACAGTCGTTTCATCACTCAAAAAACTGCGGGTGAAGCCGCTCTAGGGGAAGCGATAAAGAATCTCGAGAAGAAGATGGGTTCGACTGTTCATGCGCTAAAACAGATGAAAAAGGCGAATAAATACGATAAATCTATCTCAGCAAAACAGAAGATTCTCGAGCGTCAGCAGAAGGAACTCAAGGCATTGCGACTGAGAGTTCCAAAGAAACGTAAGCCACTGGTCTTACAATTACAAGCGGTAGAGAAATCAAGTAGAGATGTACTCGAATTCCGCTCTGCAACAATGAAATTTGACGGTCTGGACCGTAAAATCCTCGACAATCAGGACCTAGAAGTCAGTAAAGGTGACCGCATTGGTATCGTCGGCGGAAATGGTCAAGGGAAAACCACTTTACTCAAATTGATTACAGGTGATCTCAAACTCACAGAAGGTAAAATCGAAGTTGCTCCCGGTTGTGTCATCGGTTATTTCCACCAAGATCACGCAACTCTAGATTTCAATTTAACTCCGGTCAAACAGATTGAGGTATTACGACCTGACTTCCAATATGGAGATATCAGAGCAGCACTGGGCAGATTCCAATTTACTAAAGACCAAGTCAATACCAAACTGAGTCAGTTATCTGGTGGCGAAAGGGCAAGAGTTGCCTTGTTAAAATTGCTATTGGAAGATAACAATTTGCTATTGATGGATGAGCCTACAAATCACTTGGATATGGACTCAAAAGAAACCTTGGAAGAAGCGATTGAAAATTACGAAGGATCGCTCATCACCGTAAGTCACGACCGCTGGTTCCTCGACCAGTGTGTTAATCGCATATGGGAATTAGAAGACGGGAAAATTACCGTCTATTACGGTAATTATACTGATTACGTGCGAGCTAAGAAAGGCCTTCCGCCACTGGCAGAAGGAGAGATCAGCGATATTTGAGAGCCTGTGAAAGGAATGGTGGAACATCTTCTGCCACCAAACCCGGACCTATTTCTTCACCAGCCAAACCGCCTGCTTGACGCAGTAGCCATGCCCCTAATCGCGCCGAACCCCAAGGTGAAACTCCCTGTGCGAGTAAACCGGCAATAGTTCCAGCCAAGATATCGCCAGTCCCACCCATTGCCATGCGCGGATTGCCACCACTAACTACACCACCGCGACCACCGGATGAAATGATCATATCTTCAGAACCAGTGACTATTACCACTCGTTCTTCTCCGTGCCCCTCGACTAGTTCTGGAATCACACTTACATCACCAACCCAATTTTCTAATTCTTTTTGATGTGGCGTGATGACACCTCTAACACTATCTGGCCAGCCGCTCAACGCAGCAATAGCATCGGCATCGATCACCATCGGTATGTCCGAGCACGATTCGATAACCAAACGTACAGCGGCTAAGGTCGACTCATCGGTTCCTAAGCCACAACCGATGACTATTGCTTGAACTCCACGGCCGGATTTACAACGCTCAATGATTGCTGCTGCATCAGTAAAGATCTCTTCGTCAGCAAGTGTTTCAGGGATTAGCCCTGCAGGCCATTTCACCCTCTCGCTTGCTTGTTTAGGCATAGCAACGTGAACCAAGTCTACTCCTACTCTTTGCGCAGCCATACCTGCAAGAATAGGAGCGCCGTGATATGGCCCGCCTCCTACAACCAATACTCGACCACGGTCTCCTTTGACTGCATCTTCGTGTAAAACCGGATAGCGTAACATGTCTCCAGGTCCTGGGTCCAAGGCTTGGTCTGGAATCTCAAGCCTTGCGATGAAAAGGTCTCCTACCTCGGGTAATAGACGACCGTCACCGTCAATCATTGTCGCTTTAGGAGAGATGAAGGTGACGGTGCGGAAGGCATTGAATGCAAGGCCAGAGGAACAGCCGGTCGGAATATCACAAGCCAATACTTGCGGCCTACCGGGAATTGATTCCATCAACTCGAGTATATTCCCTCTTGGCTGACCTATTGCTCCCGCTCCGAGAAGACAATCGACGATGACTTTTGGTTCCCCAGCAGGTATCTCGTCTTTCGATAGTATGGTTTTGCTACATTCATCACGTGCTCGCTGTGATAATTCGGTTTTCTGTTCAGGATGAGATGCGATTACAATACAATCCTCAATCATCTCGGCGAGACGAAAACCATCGCCACCATTATTTCCTGGTCCACAAAGTATCCAAATCGGCCTTGGAGAGCCTTTTAGGGCATTGAGTAACTCTTCAGCAGCGCTAATCATCAATTGATTCATATCGACACCAAGTGCTTCAGCGTTAGCGTCAATGATGGCTACCTCTTCTGGATTGAGTACCCAGCGTGGTCGCATGAGTTGCGACAGTTCGGCTCGGCTCAATAACAAACCCGTGCAGCGATGCAATGATGAAGAGTTGAGTGATGCCATTGCACATGTCGGATGATGAACCGGTGTTCACCACTAGTACCGGACCGGTACGAGTTATCACCGCTGCATCGCTATTCGATGGTCATGATGCCGCAATAAACGTCATGCGTCGCTTGATTCAGGGCGCTGGGGCTGAAGTTATTCACCTAGGTCACGACCGTTCTGCAAAGGATGTGGTCGATTGTGCAATTCAAGAAGATGCCCACGCATTGGCATTGACTTCTTACCAAGGAGGTCATATCGAGTATCTAACCTATATTCGTGAATTACTAGATGAAGGCGGTTGTTCACATGTTCGGATTTATGGCGGAGGAGGTGGTACGATTACTCCTCCTGAAATCAAATTACTACACAATTCAGGAATCTCGAAAATATATTCTCCAGATGATGGGAGAAAAATGGGATTGATGGGGATGATTCACCATTTAATGGCCGGAGCAAGTGAAGTAGATCTCATCGCAGAAGACAGACTAGCAACTCTCAATCGACCGATAACAACTGAGGATATGGCCGAAATCGGTTTGCTACTAACACTCTCTGAAAGTGCTGACAAAGAAAACTTCGAGGAAGTTCTGAATAATTGCCGATCAAGTGATGAAGATGTCCCAGTAATCGGATTTACAGGCACTGGCGGTGCTGGAAAATCGAGCCTTCTCGATGAACTAATGCTTAGAATACTAAGAGACAACCCAGATAAGAAAATCTGTTTACTCTGTGTCGACCCAACTCGAAAGCGTACCGGTGGTGCACTGTTAGGTGATAGGATTCGTATGAACTCCTTAGCCGATAATAACCTCTACATGCGAAGTATCGCTAGTCGTGGTTCTGGTAGTGAGATATCCAATAATCTCGATAGGGCAATAGAAGTTGCAAAGGCTGTCGGTTTTGACCTCATATTCTGTGAAACAAGCGGTATTGGTCAAGGTAGTGATGCAATAACCAAGATCGCAGACCATTCGCTCTACATCATGACCGCAGAATTCGGCGCTCATACCCAATTGGAAAAAATAGAGATGCTCGATGTTGCAGATCTGATAGTCCTGAATAAATTTGAGAAAAGAGGGAGCGAAGATGCCTTACGAGCAATACGTAAACAGGTGAAGCGTAATCGCAATCTATTCCACGTAACCGATGAAGAATTACCAGTGGTTGCAACTATTGCGAGTCAGTTTGCTGACCCAGGAGTTGATATTCTCTGGCAGAAACTTGCAGATGAAATTGGCTTCGATGCCGCAGAACCACTAGGTGAAGTCGGCGTTAGAAAAGGGGTAATTCCTCCGGAGAGAGTGCATTATCTAGCAGAGATAGCATCATGTGTTCGCACATACCATAGTAACCACGAGGATATTGCGCAAAAGCTCAGACGGATTCAACACTTGGAAAGTTCGGCTACCCTTGTTCCTGAATCAAAAGAAGTCCTATACCCTCTAAGGGATGAGTTGATGGAAGAAGTGGGTGAGGAAGCGGATTCACTGGATGAATATCGTGAACTCGCTAAAGCCTATAATTCAGGTGAATACACGTATTTTGTCAGAGGCAAATCATTCTCGGTTAACACCAAATCTGAAAGTCTATCTCATCAGATGATTCCAAAGGTAGCACTACCAAATATCGAAGACGATGGTCAATTATTCTCTTGGTTGGCCAAGGAGAATGTCCCTGGTAAATTCCCATTCACTGCTGGTGTATTTCCTTTCAAGCGCAGTGACGAATTAAGTGCGCGTATGTTTGCTGGAGAAGGACCCAGTGAACGTACAAACCGTAGATTCCATCTCTTGTCCAAAGGTCAGGACTACGTCAGACTATCGACTGCTTTTGATAGTGTGACACTCTATGGCAGAGACCCAGCTCCACGTCCGGATATATGGGGTAAGGTCGGTAATTCGGGAGTTTCTATCGCAACTCTTGATGATGCTAAGAGGCTTTATTCTGGCTTTGACCTCTGTGATGCAAATACCAGTGTGTCGATGACAATCAATGGACCAGCCCCTATCATTCTTGCATTCTTCCTAAATGCTGCCATCGACCAACAGGTCGAGAACCATCTCGAACAAGATTCTACAGATCAGCAACATTACATCGGTGAATTACCCGAAGGGCACAGTGGCTTTGGCCTAGCTAGTATTGGCAAAAGGGGTGATAGTTTAGTCGATGACGCTACTTATCACCAAATCAAAAAGCGTACCTTGGAAACGGTTAGAGGAACTGTTCAAGCTGATATTCTAAAGGAAGACCAAGCACAAAACACCTGTATTTTCTCCACTGAATTCGCACTTAAGTTGATGGGTGATGTTCAACAATACTACATCGACAATGGAGTGCGTAACCACTACTCTGTATCGATATCTGGTTACCATATCGCTGAAGCTGGAGCAAATCCAATCACACAATTGGCACTAACTCTGGCAAATGGTTTCACCTATGTTGAATATTACCGCAGTAGGGGAATGGATGTCGATGCATTTGCACCAAACCTATCCTTCTTCTTCTCAAACGGTCTCGATGCTGAATATACCGTAATTGGCCGTGTTGCCCGAAGAATTTGGTCAGTTGCAATGCGCGACCTTTACGGGGCAGGCGAGCGTTCTCAGAAACTAAAATACCATATCCAGACCAGTGGTAGAAGTCTGCATGCTCAAGAAATCGATTTCAACGATATCAGAACTACTCTGCAGGCATTGCTAGCGATACAAGACAATGCCAATTCACTCCACACCAATGCTTACGATGAAGCGATTACTACGCCGACAGAAGAATCGGTTAGAAGAGCACTGGCAATACAATTGATTGTTAATCAAGAAAGTGGCTGGACTAAGACTGAGAATCCACTGCAAGGGGCATTCATTGTCGATGAACTAACCGATATGGTAGAAGCAGCAGTGCTAGAAGAGTTTGAGGCGATTTCAAGACGTGGTGGAGTTCTTGGTGCCATGGAAACAATGTACCAGCGCGGTAAGATACAAGATGAATCAATGTATTATGAGCACCTCAAACATGACGGGACACTACCAATTATCGGCGTTAATACGTTCCAGAATCCGAATGCAGTGGCCTTCGATGAGTCTGCTGCTGATGATTTTGAGATGGAGTTAGCCCGGGCTACGCCTGAGGAGAAACAGGCTTGCCTAGATCGAACAAACGCTCTACATCAAGAAAATACCGATGAAACCGCCGCTGCTCTATTGCGATTACAAACAGTAGCTAGGGAAGATGGTAACGTCTTCGCAGAACTGATGGAAACCGTGAAACTTGCGAGCCTAGGTCAAATAACCGAGGCTCTATTCCAAGTCGGTGGACAATACCGCCGAAACATGTAATGTAAAATCCTCTGTATTGATAGGTGTTGCAACGCTACCGATAGCGACGAAGGAGAAGAGATAAATTATGGAAGTATAGTTCGTTATTTGGTTTTCGGGATAGTTCCTACTAATTGATAGAACAATCGCACAGATTCTACTAAACTTCAATCCATGCTTGAAGCAAGGCTTGGCCAAGTGCTTTCCCTTGAGCATCTAAGCGTCGAGAAGTTGTTCCCCCACCTTGTAAGACATTGTGAATAATACAATTCAATGAATGAATACTTTCAATCGAATAAATTTCAAAAGGCCCCTCAGTCCACCCTTCAAACCAAGATTTAAGGATCTCAGTTGTAATTCCCTGTTTGAGAATTTCAAAAGCCTCTTCATCATGAGCAATTAGGGCAATATTAACCAAATCACCCTTGTCTCCTGAACGTGCATGAGCAAGATCTCGAAGGTAAACACGTTTTGATTTCATCAATTAACCACCTTCCAAATTCGTGGCATATGAAGCCGCCTCATTATTACTCGAGCAACGGCCAATTTCGTTCTTGAATCAGAATTCATCATCACGTTGTCAATACGAGTAGTTACATTGCGTTTTAGCCACGGATATCTCTCTTCAATTTCAGAGCGAAGAGTGTGAATAAATGTAATTTCGACTTGTTCTTC